>Ga0315292_10000839_pt1 | contig 15405 bp, 10 predicted proteins | sample YL17G13_0_MG_FD_204029 | JGI IMG/M metagenome (GOLD analysis project Ga0315292, IMG submission 204029) | Sediment microbial communities from Yellowstone Lake, YNP, Wyoming, USA - YL17G13_0 | ecosystem: Environmental > Aquatic > Freshwater > Lake > Sediment | place: USA: Wyoming | collected... | reverse complement strand
TTGGGTTTTGCCGCACAGCCCACAGTGTAGTTTATTTTCTGCCTTCCTCCTTACAGTCTTTGCTTTTGTTTTCATTTATCTTCTTCTTTCATCAGCAGGTTTCAGAGACTGATTATTTACGCCTGGCGGGCCTAAGTCTGCTGATAACGATTTGTTCCTTTTCGGCCAGCTTGCACCTACACTCGACTGCCTGGTTGGGCTACTGTATCTTTTGCCTATTACCCATCACTTATGACCTATCACCTATTCTTTTTTGATGGGAACCGCGTAGGGGCCTTCGCGGATGAAGGCCATCCGGGGAGTGATTTGTCTTCTCTTATAAGCGCTATAAGAATAAATGACGGCGTTTTGCACCATCTCCTGAACCTTCTGGGCCCGTGCTTTTTTCCTGCCTGCCGGCGTGAGAAATTCATAACCGCTGACCCCGGGGAGCATCGCGAAGATCTTTTCGGGAATATCGGAGGTGCAGTAGATCAATCCCTCCTCGCCCACTTTGCGCAGTACCCTCCCCCAGACTTCAGGCTCCCATTGGTCCTTGGTGAACTTCCAGGCCGGCGAGCGAAGCAAATCCACATATCCTTCCGCGCCCTGAAGCTTCAGCAGATGGGTCAGGGTTTTATACTCGGGCCCGCCGATCGGCTCCGGATCCCGGTTGTCCGCTGCAATGACGATGACCCCATTTGCTTTCACCGCCGGAAGAGCTCCCACCGCGGCTTTGGCCGCCTGGTAATGGTTACGGCCCACATATCCCGCATGGGTCAAGACGATGTCAAACTCTTCTTCCACCGGAATCTCGACATAGGGTCTGATCTTGCTCACGGCCTCCTGCAACACCTTCTCTAAATCCCCGGCGAAAACCCCGGTCAGGCGCATATCCTTGTCCAGGGTGACGGTGATGGTGAAATCTACCCCGACCGCCTTAGCCACCGCCAGGGACTCTTCGTGACAGGGATTGCCTTCGAAGGCCAGATTGGTAGCGAAAGGTGACTCCAGAAAACCGGGGCCATGAAACTTCTGAATGGTCCGTTGATCCACCAAACCCGGGCAAATGGCCTTTCTTGCTCCGGAAGCTCCGGCCATGAAATGGCTCTCCGTTAAACCGGTGGCGATCTTCAAATCGGCTTCGTAGAAATTCTTATTCAAGAAAACTTCAGTTCCCGTGGGCGTCTGGCCAACATAAACCAGGGAGGACTGGTCTTCGCAATCGTGGTCTTGAATCGCGTAGGCCGATACAATTTCTTTCCCCAGCATCTCGATTTTTTCCTGGGGGGTGCTGGCCCGGTGTGTCCCCGTTCCCACGATGATCAAGATGTTCTGCCTCTGCACTCCATGGGCCTGAAGTTTTTTCAGGAGGGGAGGAAGCATCCCGCTTTTTCCTTTGTAGGGGACGGGGCGGGTGATGTCCGAGACCGTGATGGCCACCTTTAATTCACTCGCAGGTTTTCCCTTGGACCGGATAATCTCTCCTAAACGCCTATCCCCAATCGGTTCATCGATGGCCTTCTCGATATCTTTGGAGGGATTCTTCAAAACTTCAGCTTTCTTCATCGTTAACTCGACGCAATCCGGCGGCACGGAAACCACAAGCGGGCCGCCGGTGAATTCCACCCGCACTTTTCTCCAGCCTTTGACAGGCACCTTCTCCAACGTCGCAAGCAAATCAGATTTCATTGTAAACTCTCCGTTGAGTCGTAGGACACGGTAACGTCGAGATTTCTCCCCGCGTCTCCGTGTCTCCGCGTCACCGCTTTTATTCCTTCTGGGTATTAGCCATTGCCGGCGGTTGGGATCAAATCCAGGTTCCCGGTGAATGCGGCTTCCAGGGTTGGCTTCATCAGCCGGTCCACATCTCCCCGTTCGGCTTCCATGGGTGTAGGCATATTTTGCAGCTTCATCTTTAACTGCGGATCTTTCGCAGCCTGGATCATGCGCTTCAGGTGGGCTTTCGAGACTCCGGCCTCGGCGAGCGTCACCGGAAAGCCGAGCGCCTTGGAAAACTGAATCATGCCCCGGGCCACCAATACCGCCAACGCCCGGCCTTTCTTTCCCTCAATGCTGGCTTTGATAAATCCCCCTTCTTTCAGGATCGTGGCAAAGACCGATAATTGATCCTGGACCTTGGGGGCAAACAGGACCGTGTAATAGGGGTTCAAAATCGCGCAGGCCCGCCCATGACTTAAAACGTCGATCAGAGAGAAACTGCCGAGATGAGGCCCGCTGGTCCCTCCGATCATGATCGAATACCCGCCAAGGTCCGTTCCCAGCCCCAGACAAAGCCGGGCCTGCCGGTCTTTGGGATCGGCTTTTACCTTGGGAAGCCCGTAAACAATCAACCTCAAGCCGGCTTCGGCAATTTCCTTCATCCGGGTATAATAGGCCTGTCCAGTCGCGCCCATGAAAACCTCCCAGGCGTGTGCAATCCCGTCCAGGCCCCCATCCAGGGTGAGATGGATCGGAGAATCCAACGTCACTCCGTAATCGAAGACCGCCGCCTGGGGAGTGATCGCTTCGTCTACGATGAGCTTCTTCTGCCCGGTGGACAGGTCGGTGATGTTGGAGTACTTGGTCAGATGAGCTCCTGAACTGGCCGCGGTCTGCACAGCGATCATCGGCAGGGGAGCTTTTTTCGTCTGCTCCTTTACCTTGGTAACATTCCCGGTGCCAAAGTACGGATCGATGGTGCTGGCCGCTGCTGTTGACACTTGTAGGCTGGCTTTGACCTCCGCCGGCGAATAGGTCGCCAGTACATTCGAGGCCTTGGCGGCATCGATGGTGCTCCCACCCCCTAGCGAGATGATCATGTCAGGCCGGGAGCGGGCTACATGCAGGGCCAGTCGGTAGAGATCTTCCCGCGGGGCATTAGGGCGGCTGCCCGTGATCTCTTCAAACCCGACTCCCTTGGCCTGGAGCGAATCTGTAACCGATTGGCCTGTTCCCGAAACCCAGGACTCACCCAGTTCAGCAACCATCAGCAACGCTTTTTTCCCAAACGTGGCCGCGTAATCGCCGACTCGGCCCAGCACCTCAAACCCGAAAGCGTAGGAATTTCCTTTCCAATCTGCCAGCATCTTCCGCGCATTCTCCATCACCTTTTCCATCGGCCCCCCTCCTGCCATCGTGGATGGCCAATTGCGGAATGAAAATCTGAAATCTGCCTTCCGCAATCCGAAATTATTTGATTGCTTCTTCGACCAAGGCGATCAGGCGCTTGGGCGAAATGGGTTTGGGTAAGTAAAGGTTGGCGCCCATTTCCAGACCTCGCTGTCGATCCTCCTCCCCGCTTTTCGCCGTGAGCATCATGACGGGCGTCTCCGCGTAGGAAGCGATCTGGCGAATCTGTTGACACACCTCGAACCCGTCCATCTCGGGCATGATGACATCCAGGATGACCAAATCAAACTGATCGCTGGCCGTTTTCTCAAGGGCGTCGCAACCGTTCGGGGAAGTGGTCACAGCAAAGCCTACAGGAGTGAGCAGTTCACGGATGGCAATCAAAACCAATTCGTCATCGTCTACCACCAAGATTTTTTTCGACATAGGTTATCATTCCTTTAGCAGGTGAAATCTTACAGGGAACTGTTTCCACCCCGATTCCATCAAGCTTCCATCCACTCCATGGCCGTGCCCAAGTGCGAGCCCAGGACCGGCAAGATCACCCGGAACGTAGCCCCTTCATCGACTTTGCTCTCCACTTCGATCTTACCGCCGTGGGCCTCAATGATTCCGTAGCAGATGGATAGCCCCAGCCCGCTCCCCTTCCCGACTTCCTTCGTGCTGAAGAAGGGTTCAAAAATCTTTTCAACGTTTTCCTCGGGGATTCCTGTCCCCGTATCTTTTACCGATATTTGCACATCCTTCCAGCCGTTATGGCGAATCAAAGCGGTTGATATCGTCAGCTCCCGCTTGTGTTTCCCCCGTTCCATCGCGTCTTTGGCGTTGGAAATGAGGTTGAGGAAGACCTGCTCCAACTGGTTCGCATCGCCCCAGATCTTGGGGATATCCGGCTGGAAATTTTTGACGATGCGAATGTTGTGATTCAGAAGCTGTTGGCCGGTGATCAGCAGGGCATTCTCGATCGGTTCGTTGACTTCAATCTGGCGGAAATCAAACCGGGACTGCCGGGAAAAATCTCTTAAGTGGTTAATGATCTTGGCGATGCGCTCGTTACATTTCTGAATCAAATCGACTCGATGCCGGTTCTCATCCTCTTCGGGCAAGTGCTCCCGGATGACATGCAGAAAAGTATCGGCCGCCATCAGCGGGTTGTTCAGTTCATGGGCCACCCCGGCCACTAACTCTCCCAGAGCGCGCATCTTCCCAGCCTGGATGAGATGGGCCTGAGTCTTTTTCAATTCTTCTTCCAGTTTTTTCTTCTCCGTAAGATCCTTAAACACTCCCAGCGTGCCGATAATCTTGCCGGTTTCGTCCCTGAGCAGGGAGGCCGAGGTGAGGATCGGCACTGCCCGCCCGTTGCGGGTCATGCCCGTTTCGTAGTTCTTCAGGCTGCCCTTTTCCCGCAAGACAGCCATAATCTTGCGAGCTTCGGCCAAGCCGTTGATGTATAGCTGAGAGATGGGCAGGCTGATGATCTGATCCCGGGAGAGACCCACCATCTCCTCCATAGCCCGGTTGATAAAAGTAATCCGGCCCTTGGGGTCGGTGGTCACGATAGCGTCCACTGAGCTCTGTACGATGTTCTCCAGGTAATCCTTGGTCTCGCGCAGCTCTTTCTCCAGGGCCAGTTTTTCGGTAATATCCCGCGCGATCTCTAGAAAGCCCAAAATCTTACCCGAGGCATCCTTCAGAGCGGTGACGATGGCGTGGGCTTGGAAGAGGGAGCCATCTTTTCGAATCCGTTCCAGCTCATACTCGGTCATCCCTTCGGCTTCCACCTTGCGGGAGATTTCCTGGATAACCCCGCGCGAGCCACCATCCGGGCGGAAGGTTTGTTCAATGCGCATTTTACCCATGACTTCTTCTTTCGTCCATCCGAAGAGATTGGCTGAACCGCTGTTGTACTCCAAGATGACGCCGTGGATATCCGTCGCGATGATGGAATACTCTGTCGAGCTTTCCAGCACGCTGTTCAACAAATTGGAAAGATTCCGGTACTTCTCTTCCTTTTCCTGAATCTCCTGGGTGCGGTCATGGACGATCTCTTCCAGATTCCGGGTGTAGCTGAGGACCTGGTCGGCCATGCGGTTAAAAGAAGTGGCCAGGGTTCCAATCTCGTCTCCCGTGGTGATGCGAACTTTTTGGGTCAGGTCTCCCCCCGCCATGCGGGCGGTCACTTCAGTCAATTCCATGACCGGGCGAGTCAATACTCGGGAGAGCATGACCGTCAGGAGAAACGCCAGGGCAATGCTGCCCAAGGCCAGCAACGTGATAAAAAATTTCGTCCGGGCGACCCCTTCAAAGATCTCCTCTTCATAGCTGCCCGCGGCAATAATCCAATCCCAATCCCGGAAGTATTGATACTTGTTAATCTTCAGGCGTGGACTCGTCTCGCCCAACTCTACATTCGCCCAGGGATAGCGGATGGTGCCCACTTCATTTTCTTTTAGCAGTGTGGCCTTGCTGGCAATCTCGCGCATGTACTCAAACCCGCTGGAGTCCTTGGCCCCCAGAATGTTTTCGCCCTCCTTGGCCGGGTGCACCACTAAGTTTCCCGAACTATCCATAATGTAGGCGTAACCCGTCTTGCCGATCTTGATGGATTTAATGGCCTCCTTCAGAGACAGGGCACTCTGTTCGGGGATCCCCACGTAAAGCGCGCCGATGATTTCGTTATTTTTGTTCCGGATGGGTTCATAGGCTGTGATGTACCAGGCGTTGACGACAAAGGCTCGCCCCCGATACGTCTCTCCCCGCAGGATCGTTTTGGCCACTTCGTTGGAGGGCGGCAGATAAGTTCCCACCGCCCGGGTCCCATTGGCATGCAGTACATTCGTGGAGATCCGCAACAGTCGGTCTCCTTCCGTACGTTGAAAAACCGTGCAGGTTCCCCCAACCAGCTTCTGGACCCTATCCACGAGGGTGTAATCTTGGGTGATGGGTTTCCCACCGATGGACCAGAGAGGAACGCGCACCCGGCTCAATTCATTAGTGGATTGATCCTGGGATGTAAATTCCACGAATTGGTCATGAGAGATGGAGACCGATCGCCCATTTTGAAAGAAAACATAGTGCGCAGTATTTAGGCCGGCCGTGATCTTGTTCTGTAAGAGTTCCTGCTGGGCCCTGCACATGGCGTGAATATTACCCACGATGTGCTCAAGGTCTGATTCATAGGATTGCTTAAGGTCTTCCGTGAATTTTCCGAGGGAAAGAAGGGCACCCACTCCCAGGGGCACGAGAGCCAGAAGAAGAGTGAAGCTGATCAGCTTGGTCCGGATTTTCCAATCTCTGAATGGTTTCATAGCAATGCCTTTTTATAAATATATCAGACCCGGAGGAAAATCTCAAACCTTTGCGTGTAAGCGCTTTTTCAGCGAAGAACGTGTTTTTTTGAACCAAGAATCGAGATAAGGATATGCCTACCCATGACAATTTGTCACAAAAATAGTTCTATTACTAACTAATTTTTGACAAAATTTCCTCCCTCATAAAAATACACTCGGTTCATTTGCCATTTTGTCAAGGTTCGCATAATGAATGGATGCGGATCCCTTCCCACAGTAAGAACCTTTTTTTACAAATTAACTTCAATTTCAATTAGTTATATACCATTGGGCCTATGCCCATCGGATTTCTTCTCGGCTGGCACAGCGCTTGCTGTCTATGTGGGTAAGGAATGAATACGGAGAGAGGGGAGGAAAAAATGAAAAAAATGGCTATTCTGATTTTGATCATGTCCTCCGCCATCCTATTAACCTGGGTATCCAGCTCTTATGCGGCCGAATTTCTGGGATATACAATGGTTCCAAAGCAAGCCAAATTCTATGCCATCATTCTGGGCGTGATCGGGGCATCTCTGGGGATGGTCTCGGCACTTCATGCGGCCCTATGGCTGGCGGATCTAAGAAAGAAGGAAAAAGCAACAGTCGTAAAACTTGCTTTCGGCAGAGACGCAGAGGCCTTCGGCGGCGGGATAGCAGCCGCTGCTCAACCGGCAAAATAGACCCATCGGCAATTCCCGTAGAATTAAAAACCCTTTCGCTGCAATGCAACGAAGGGGTTTTTAATTTATGCCCACACAGCACTCGCAGGAAACAGCGCGGCTTGTGTCAGGCTATGCCGGGGCCTTTCAGGCGACCTTGGGCAGAATCTTTTCCTCCACCCTGGCCTTTGGGGCGCGGGTCACGAAGGTCAAACCGGCAGCGATGAGCAGGCAGATAGCGGCAATCAGATAAGCGTCGTGAAAGTTCTTGGAAGCATCGTAGATGTATCCGCTGAGCAGAGGTCCCAGACTTCCTCCCACGCCCCAGGCCGTAAAGATAAACCCGTAGTTCACCCCGAAGTTCTTCAACCCGAAATAATCCTTGGCGGCCGATGGGAAAACGGAAAGGTTCGCGCCGTAGTTGAACCCGATGAGCACCGAGGCCACGAAGAGTGAGGCATAAGTACCCAGGCCGCGCAGCAGAAACATGAGCACGGCCTGGAAGACGAAGACGGAGAACATCGTCCACGTGCGGCCGATCTTGTCGGAAAGGACGCCGGCAATGACCCGCCCGCCGGCGTTGCCAACGGCCAGTAGAGCCACAAAAATAAAGCCAGCCTTGATACCTGCTTGAAGGTCTACGATCTTGGCCAGCTTACCGATGATCATCAACCCTGCGCCCGCACCGAAAACAAACATGATCCAGAGAAGGTAGAACTGGGGCGTGCGGAGCATCTCGTGGAATTCATAATCCACTATGGCCGCAGCGGTTTTCACCCCGCCTTTCTCCCCGATCTTAGAGGGACCGGGATTCGCTACAGGCTTGTAGCCGGCTGGAGGGTTTTTGAGCAATTGGGAAAGAAGAACCACCGCAATCAAGAAGGCAATCCCCAGGATCAGGAAGGTGCTCTGGATACCGAAAGCACCCAGGAGGTGATTTGCCAGTGGGGCGATGTAAACCGAGGCCAACCCGAAACCAGCCACGACCAGACCGGCAATCAAACCCGTCCGCGCCGGGGGAAACCATTTCACGGCCGGCGGCGTTGCCGAGGCATACCCGCACCCGATCCCTGCCCCTGCCAGAACTCCGAACCCAATGACCATCCCGGCTAGGGATTGGCCCAGGCTGGCGATGATAAACCCGATACCGCAAAGAATTCCTCCCAGAGTTGCGACGAACCGGGGACCCACCTTGTCTTGCAGCCTCCCGGCCGGGACCATCATAAAGGCGAAGACGGCGATGGCCACAGAATAGGGAAGGGCGGCCTGGGTCTCATTCCAGCCCCATTCCTTGGTGATCTGCTTCGAAATAACCGACCAGGCGTACAGGACCCCTAGGGCCAGATTGATTCCGGTTCCGGCAAAGGTAACGATCCAGCCGCTGCCAGGGCTGGTGCCCGGGAGGGCAGAGCTCTTAGACGGATCAGCCATCAGGATTAACCTCCTAGTTTATTGCCTCTCGGAGACTAATGACTGGACGACCGAGGGGTCGGCCAGAGTGGTCGTGTCGCCCAGGTCGCGGACGTCCCCGGCAGCGATCTTCTTCAGGATCCGGCGCATGATCTTACCGCTGCGCGTTTTAGGCAGGGAATCAGTGAATTGGATCTTGTCCGGCATGGCAATAGGACCAATCTCTTTCCGTACATGGGCCACCAAGGTTTTTTTCAAATCCTCAGACTTAGCCTGCCCAGCTTTTAGAGTGACGAAAGCATAGATCCCCTGCCCTTTGATCTCATGGGGCATGCCCACTACGGCAGCCTCGGCCACGAAGGGATGGCTGACCAGAGCGCTCTCCACTTCTGCGGTCCCGATGCGGTGGCCGGAGACGTTGATGACGTCATCCACCCGTCCCATGAGCCAGAAGTCGCCGTCTTCATCTACCCGGGCACCGTCACCGGTAAAGTACATCCCCGGGAACTGGACGAAATAGGTCTCTTTGAAGCGCTCAGGCTGTCCGAAAATGGTTCGCATCATTCCCGGCCAGGGCTTTTTGATGACCAGGTATCCGCCTTCGTTCACACTGGCTGGAGAACCATCTTCCCGGATGACCGCAGCTTCGACTCCGGGGAAGGGCTTGGTCGCCGAACCGGGTTTGATGACCACGGCTCCCGGCAGGGGGGTGATCAAGATGCCGCCGGTTTCGGTCTGCCACCAGGTGTCGACGATGGGGCATCTTTCCTTTCCGATGATTTTGTAATACCAGATCCAGGCCTCGGGGTTGATGGGTTCACCCACGGTCCCCAGGAGGCGGAGAGAAGAGAGGTTGCGGCCCAGCGGCCACTGGTCTCCGTCGCGCATCATGGCCCGAAGAGCTGTGGGCGCCGTATAGAAGATATTGACCTTGTGTTTTTCCACGATCTCCCAGAAACGGTCGGGTTTGGGATAGTTGGGGACCCCTTCGAACATCAAGCTGGTGGCGCCAGCCGCCAACGGACCATAAACGATGTAGCTGTGGCCCGTGACCCAACCGATATCGGCAGTGCACCAGAAAATATCCTCATCCCGGTAATCAAAGATCCACTTGAAAGTGGTCATTACAAAGATAATGTATCCCGCCTGGGTATGCAGAACCCCTTTGGGTTTCCCGGTGGAACCGGAGGTGTAAAGCATAAAGAGAGGATCTTCCGCATCCATGACCTCGGGCGGACACTCCGGTTTAATGTCTTTGGCGGCCATTTCTTCATGCCACCAAAAATCCCTTCCGGCCTTCATGTCGATTTTGGTATTGGTCCGGTTGCAGACGATGACGGTCTTGACCATGGGGCAGCTCGCCAGAGCTGTGTCGGCGTTGCTTTTCAGGCCGATGACCTTGCTGCTGCGATAGCTCGCATCGGTAGTGATCAGCGTTGAGGCATTGGCATCCAGAATACGGTCCTTAAGAGCCTCGGCGCTGAACCCACCAAAGACGATGCTGTGGATGGCCCCGATTCGGGCGCAGGCCAGCAAAGCGATGGGCAGTTCGGGGATCATGGGCATGTAGATGGTTACCCGGTCGCCTTTCTTCACGCCTTTCTTCTTCAGAACGTTGGCAAATTTACAGACCTCTTCATAAAGCTGCTGGTAGGTGTATTTCCGGGAATCTCCCGGCTCCCCCTCCCAGATAAGGGCGACCTTGTTCTTCCGCGCAGTTTTCAGGTGCCGGTCCAGACAGTTCACGGTTACGTTGATCTTCCCCCCCTGAAACCACTTAATGTAGATTTCATCACCGAAGCTATAATCCAGGACCTTATCCCATTTTTTGAACCACTCCAGGTTTTGCGCCTGTTCTCCCCAGAACCCTTCGGGGTCTTTAATGGACTTTTCATACAATTTTTTGTATTCTTCCAGGCTCTTGATATGGGCCTTTTGACTGAATTCCTTGGAGGGCGGGAATTTTCTTGTTTCCTCCATCATGCTGGTGATTGTCTTCTTCTCTTCTGCCATGGATTACCTCCGAAGTAAAATTTTAATGCGACGCCTATTATACTGAAACCTTCCTCTTATGCAAGCTCAATTCCAGGGAAAGATGGGCAATTTTGCGCCAGCGGAAAGGGCCTTTCGGGACCTTTGGTCATTAGCGGTTCGTTTTGCTTTCCCGGCTCAGGGTTCATCGTCAGATCCGAGATCAGTGGGCCGAATTGGCCTCCAGCGATCGAGAATATTCCAATCGATGAACTGCGGGCTCCCCGATTAAATCCATGATCTCTGCAATGAGCTCCCGCATTCATTTCTTGAGAAAGCGGATCTCTGCGGCCATGTCTTGTTTCTCCAAGGCCTGTTTGACGGTCTTGTTGAGGGCCCACTTGGTGAAGGGTTTCTGGATGAAATCGAAAGCCCCCTCTTTGAGGGCTTCTAAGCCCATCTCCATTTTCCCATGGCCGGTCATCAGAATAATTTCAACGTCGGGGAGGACCGCCTTGGCCTGCTTGAGCAATTTGTTTCCGTCCATCCTCGGCATACAGACGTCGGAGATGATCAGGTTGACTTTGTTTTCTTGAAGGACCTCCAGAGCAGCCTGCCCATCTTTGGCGGTCAGCACACTGTATCCTTCCCGTTGAAGGATCTTCAGCAGCGTTTCACGCATTGTCTCCCCGTTGTCCACTACTAGAATGGTCTTTTTCTCCACGTTTCCTCCCGCTTTTGGACCGAATAAAAACCCCACCCTGCAAGGGGTTTTTAAAAAATTATCGAAGGGGATCGATCTGATTGAGGAGGGTTATTGTTTCGGTTGCCAGTCACAGATGAGCAGGGGAGTTCGCTCGTTCGTAGCCTGTGAAGATCGAACCCCTTCGAGGCTTTAAGGGCTTGTCGATTAGGCAGCAAAAGATATGCCAAAATTAGGGGGCGAAGGGCGAAGCGTGGTATTTTTTAAGTATATAAAATAATTATGTTTTTTTTATCTTCTCGGAGGCGAGTGGCTTTCTTTTTCATTCGGCCCTGAGAATAGTGACTTTTTGTCATTTGACAAGTAATTGCAGGGAAAAATGGCAATCGAACCATTGGAATGAAGGTTAATTTGACATTTTGTCGCTTGTTTTGTTCTCTTTCTCTCCTTCCTTTTTTTCTTCTTCGATTTTCCTGTAGATCGTCCGGGCAGAGATTCCCAGAATTTTTGAAGCCACATTCTTATCCCCCCGGGAATGCCGCAGGGTCTCTTCGATGACCCGCCTCTCTATGGCTTCGAGAGGGGTGCCGAGAGAGATGGAGATCGTTTTCTCGTCCATCAAAGCCGCCTCCTGGGCCGTGGGCATTTCCAATGCTTTGAGAATCTCCGGCGGCAGATCTTCGGGGGCGATCATTTCCCCTCTGGTCAGGACTACCGCTCGTTCAATGGCATTCTCCAGCTGGCGCACGTTCCGCGGCCAAGAGTACCGGAGCATCACTTCCAGGGCCTCCTGGGTGAAACCCTTCACTTCCTTGTTGTTCTTCTTCTTAAAAATCTCCAAGAAATGATGGGCCAGGAGGGGAATGTCCCCCTCTCTTTCCCGGAGAGGCGGAAGGGTGAGAGTGATGACGTTGAGGCGGGAGAAGAGGTCTTCCCGGAAGGCTTTCCGCTCCACCGCTTCCAGCAGGTTCATGTTCGTGGCGGTGACCAAACGCACCTCTGCCCGAATCGTCTTTGTTCCCCCCAGGCGTTCGAATTCGCCCACTTGCAGAACGCGCAAAAGCTTCACCTGAACTGTGGGGCTGACCTCCCCAATCTCATCCAAAAAGAGCGTTCCCCCATCGGCGAGTTCGAATCGGCCTTCCTTGCGGGCGATGGCGCCGGTGAAAGCCCCCCGTTCATAGCCAAACAGTTCGGCCTCCAGCAGGGTCTCTGGCAACGCCGCGCAGGAGACTTTGATGAAAGGTTTATTCACCCGGGGGCTCAGATCATGGATCGCTTGGGCGATAACTTCCTTACCCGTTCCGCTCTCCCCCTGGATTAAAATCGTTGCCAAGCTGGGAGCGACTTGGGCAACGATCTCCAAGACCCTTCTCATCGCCGGACTCCGGCCGACGATTTTCTCGACCTTCTGAAAGTCCTTAATCCGCTCCTGCAATATACGATTTTCCAAGACCAGGGATTGTTTTTCGATGGCCTTGCGCACCAACTTGAGGATCTCCTGCGGTTTGAAAGGTTTCTGAATGTAATCGTAGGCTCCGTCTTTCATCGCGGTCACAGCCGTGTCCACGGTCCCATAACCCGTGATGAGGATCACTTCGACTTCCGGGCGGATGGTCTTGGCCACTTTGAGCAGTTCTACCCCGTCCATCCGGGGCATCTTCAAATCCGTGAGGACCAGATGGATCTCCTCCTTCCTCAGGGTATCCAGGGCTTCCTCCCCATCGTTGGCCGAGAACACCCGTAACCCTTTTCCCTCCAAAATCTTGGCCAGAGAATCCCGGAAAGGTTTATGGTCATCTACCAATAAAACGTTTTTGGGAACCGGAATATCCACTCTCATTTTCCCCCGGATATCGCAGACTTTTCATTCGCTGGCGGTCACTGGCCAGCCCTTCTTACAGCCCCCGGATTGGCCCTGGGTCCGCCAAGCCGGATGGCAGTATGGGCAAACGAATCGTGAAGACTGTTCCCAGGCTCAGGTAGCTTTCCAGGCTTACGGTTCCTTGATGCTCCTTGATGATGTGGGACGTGATGGGAAGGCCCAACCCCGTTCCTCCATGCTTCGTGCTGAAAAAGGGGGTGAAGACAAGTTCCAAATTTTCTTCGGGGATGCCCCTTCCGGTGTCGCCAATGGTCACCTCCACATGACCATCCCGCAGGACTGTAGAAACCGTCAATTTGCCCCCTTCAGACATGGCCTCGAAGGAATTCTTAAAAATATTCAATAAAGCCTGGCGAAACTGCTTGGCGTCGAGTTGTACGGGGGGGAGCGGGGCATTCAACTCTTCGACCACCATCACCTTGCGCTCGGAGGCCTCCTCCTTGAGGAAGAAAAGGAGGTCGGAGATTACCTCGTTCACATTTCCCTTCTCTAATTTTACTTTGGGCAGACGGGCAAATTGCAGATACTCTTCAACCACCTCGATTAGATGGTCGAGCTCTGACTTGATGACCCCCAAGAAATTCCGGGCTTCGGCTGTATTTTCCGTCTGAAATCGCCCCAGCTCTTCCTCGAGCAACTCGGCGTTTAGCACAATCGTTCCTAGGGGATTCTTGATCTCGTGGGCCACATTCGCGGACATCCGGCCCACAACGGCAAGACGTTCCGATTGGATGATCTGCTGCTGGAGGTTCTTTTCCCGGGTAACGTCCTTTACGTACTCTACGACCTCCACTGTTTCTCCCTTCCGGTCGGCAAGAGGAAAGGTGAAAATCTGCAGGTAATGCTTTTCCCCATTCACCACCAGGCTCGCTCTCTCCCGAAATGCCGGTTTCCCCGTTTGGAAGGTTTCCTGGGCCGGGCAGTTGGGGCAGAGGTCAGAGCGCCCCTGGAATTCCTGGTGGCAAGGCTTGCCGATAAATTCTTCCAATGACCGATCATATAACGTCAACCCGGTTTTGTTCACCATGGAGATTCGGTAATTCCGGTCGACAATGGCGATGGCATCCGGGGCCCCATCAAAGAGCGCCTGGAGACGGTTCTGGCTCTTGAGAATTTCCTCCCCCCACCTCACCTTCTCTTCCGCTCGAATGCGTCCTTGGTTGATCTTGTGTCCAACATAGGTTCCAGCCAGAAGAGTGCAAGCCATGATGACTAAAAGCAAGATGGAATTCCGGAAGCTTTCCCAGACCACGTGCGTGACGTCCGAATAGGGTGCAACGACGGCAATGGACCATATTTGGTCGTCGATTCGGACGGGTGCATAGGCCATCAACTTCTTGATGTTGCCGAGCTCTCCCCTGTGCCTGCCGGAGGTATACTCGTCCATCCCGGATTTCCCCCGAAGCATCTCCTCTCTCATAATCCGGTCAATGCGTTCGGTGGAAATACCCGGGTTCTGCTCTTTCCGGGCAAGGAAGGCATCCTTGCCCAGCAGATCTGCATCGTAGTGGGCAACGAATTTTCCCTCCTGGCTGATCATCCAGGCTCCGCCCGTAGCTCCGGAGCGAATGGGAGTAATGTACCGTTCATTAATCTTGCCCAAATCTACACCGCAGCCCAAAATCCCGGCGAATTCTCCCTGGCGAAAGATGGGGACAGCGATCACAATAGACCCGATACCCTGGCGCCCATCGAAGGTCTTCTCCCCGCTTATGGGGCCGGGACTGCTCATTATGGGTCTCCCCGTGCGCCGGGCCTCCTGGAAGTAATGCTGGGATCTCAAATCTTTTCCGATCATCCCTCTCAAGGGCTCCGGCGGGTAGGCCAAAGTCAGGATCCCCTCTGGGTTTTGCAGAAAGAAAAAATTGACCTCGCCGCCAAACTTTTCATAGAGACCCCGCCATCTCTCTTCTTCTAATCCCTGTAGGTTTTGAACTGCGGGAATCTGGGTGAGAAGGGCGGCGGTTTCCCGGATGTCACTCAAGAAACTCTCTACTCCCCTGGCCGCTTGTCGGGCAAGCATCAATTGCTGGGTGTTAAATTGCCTGGCCATGGCCCGTTCTGCAGCATAATAGCCATGGACGCCGATGGCCACTAATATCCCGATGATCAGGCACGTGACTCCCCAGATCACAGGCATCAAGGGAAGACCATGCGCTTTCATCCGCGCCTCTAAGCGGTGGAGGACGGACTCCTTTTCCATGAGGCAATTATAACGTATATGCCAACCCAAGTCAAAAACTATGAGCTCGCTTTTTACTTGCCTCCGGTCGCATTATCGCCTTATAATTTCAGCAGGTTCCAAGACTAGTGGAGGAATTGGGGAACGTAGGGATA
>Ga0315292_10000834_pt1 | contig 15415 bp, 13 predicted proteins | sample YL17G13_0_MG_FD_204029 | JGI IMG/M metagenome (GOLD analysis project Ga0315292, IMG submission 204029) | Sediment microbial communities from Yellowstone Lake, YNP, Wyoming, USA - YL17G13_0 | ecosystem: Environmental > Aquatic > Freshwater > Lake > Sediment | place: USA: Wyoming | collected... | reverse complement strand
CAAATACGTTCTGGGGGATGACCCGCATGAACCTGTTCAATATTCTCCTGGCGGAATCTTCGGAGCAGCCATGTTCCGATGGTCGCAGTCACAACCTCAAATCGATTCTGGAGACAAGTGCGTTAGGTTCTCACCTTCGCGTGCACAGCGTGCGCCTAGATCGCCTGCACACATTTCCCTATGAGCCGGACTTGGTTGTTCTTAAGCTTGGACCTGCACCCATTGCATGGAAAGATCTCATTGGAAGACTCCAGGGGTGGAAGGCCGCGAAGCTCATCGGAGCCTTTTGTGGCAACACGGGCTCTCGGGATATTGCCCAAACCATTGAGTGGGGGCTGGCCGATTACGTCCTGTGTCCTTGGCGAGAAGCAGATATGGTTCCTCGTCTGGAGCGCTTGCTTCCTTCTTCCCCAGGGAGTCAGGTCACCCCGGATAGCGGTGAGGCAAGAAAGTCTCGCTTTCGTGTTGATTCGTTGATAGGAGAGAGTCCGTGTTTTCTTCGTACTCTCGAACAAATCCCCCTGCTGGCAAGGGCCGAAGCGACAGCCTTGATCCTGGGTGAAACAGGAACGGGGAAAGAACTCTTTGCTCGAGCGATCCACTACCACAGCCCACGTGCGGGGCGGCCGTTTATTCCAATCAACTGTGGAGCGCTGCCGGATCAACTATTTGAAAGTGAATTATTCGGCCACGTAAAGGGGGCATTTACCAGTGCCGTTACACACCAGCCTGGGTTAGTGGAAGAGGCTGAGGGAGGGACCTTATTTCTCGACGAAATCGATTCGCTCAGCCTGTCTGGTCAGGCAAAACTACTGCGCTTTCTCCAGGACAAGCAATACAGACCCCTAGGCCAGACAAAACTGAAGACGGCCGATGTGCGCGTGCTGGCTGCAACCAATAGGGATTTGAAGCAGCGAATACAAGAACACCAATTTCGCGAGGATCTGTACTATCGATTGAATGTCACGTCGGTGTCGATCCCGCCTCTGCGTAATCGAGTAGAAGATATTTCGTTGTTGTCTCGGCATTTCCTCAGCAAGTACGGCCGTCAATACGGCAAGCTAGGAATCGGGCTGATCCCGGGTGCGCTCGACAAGCTTGTGGCCTATGCGTGGCCAGGCAATGTTCGTGAACTGGAGGGGACCATTCAGAGCGCAGTATTGCTCTCATCATCATCATTGGTGGTGATGCCCCAGGACATCAACGTCGGCGGTCCTCCCGTCCAAGGGAAAGCAGAGTCGCAACTTTTTCGAGAAGCGAAGGCCCAGGCGGGCAGCACGTTTGAACGGCTCTACCTCGTGAAGCTCTTGACATCCTGTCAAGGGAACATCACCCACGCCGCCAAGGCAGCAGGAAAAGAACGGCGGACCTTTCAGCGACTTCTTCACAAGCACAACCTGAATCGCGACAACTTCCTGGGCCTCTCCTAGTCGGATCATCGAAATCTCTGCGCGAGAATAAGAACTCTTCCCTTCTCAAAGGTGCGGTGAATCCACCGCACATAAAGGGCTGCATGCCGCAGCAGAGTTCCAAAATTATTCAATAACTTGAATTCAAGTCACTGCGGCAGGAATGCCGCGGGCATCGACCTCCCTATTCCCCTCCACCAAGATTTCACCTACTTATAACGCGGCAGTGTGGGCATGTGAATTGCGGAAGCATGACGCGAACGCATCTCACGATGTATTTGGCCAAAGCTGGCTGTAACTTGTGAATCAAGAATGTCTAAAGCAGCTCTTGTGGTACATGGTGCAGCATCCAGAGGCAATGGACACGATAGAGGGAATACGAGAATGGTGGCTTCGTGACATCAGCCAAACGGTTAGCGAAAGCACATTAGCCGTGGCCATTGAGGAACTCGAATCAAAAGGCTGGTTGATCAGGCGGGACATGGCTTCGGCAACAGCGTTGTACCGCATCAACCAGAGCACATTGGAGGAAATCAGAGAGTTGCTCCAGGCGTGGAAGGCGTCTGGCTAAGACTCATGAACTGAAGGGTAAGGGTTATTTTTCTAATCGAGCGGATGGGGGACGGGTAAGGGTGGCGACTTATCATGCGATCGCGGCAACCAGTCAAGCCATCTTAGGTTTGCTTAAAGATGCCTGCCCCAAGAACGAATTTCAGAATGCAGGTTTTGCGCTCTATCATCCATTTGACTTTGTCACTCCTCCCATGGAGGAAGGTATTTCACTGTTGCTCTATCGAGTAGCGCCAAATGGGACGTTACGAAACCTGCAGCCTCGCCTTGATCCCGATGGCCGGAGGTATCGGGCATCGCTGCCTCTCGATCTTCACTATGTCCTGACGGCATGGGCAAAGAGTGTGGAGAAGCAACAACGTCTATTAGGGTGGAGCATGCGAGTGTTAGAAGACACCCCGATCTTGCCTGCCGGTCTGTTGAATCACTTAATGCCAGAGTCAGAGACATTTCATGCCAACGAAACCGTCGAACTGGTATGTGAAACGTTGTCATTACAGGATTGGACGGCCTTGTGGGACAAACTGAAGCCTCAAATCCAGACATCCGTCACCTATGTGGCGCGTATGGTTCCAATAGAATCGAACATAGAGCTGACAGGCTCAGGACTGGTGCAGACCCGAGAGTTCAAAAAATCATTGGAATCGTGATGATGCCACAGCCGCCTTTTGTATTTGAACATCTTGCCAGAGTGACCCCTCTGGGTATGCGCTTCTGGGATCAGGTGTCCAGGGCCACCGTGAGTGATGGATTGGTTGTGACAGCTTATCCTGTGAATAATCCGGCTCGAAAGGTCAGTGCAATAGCCAATCGGTCTGGAATTTTTGTTGTTCAAGGGCTACCTGGTTTGCGAGAGGTTGAATACGGAAAGGGAGATACGGACTTTTGGGAGAAGTTTCCACCTCATGTGTCTCCACCGAATTCAGCTTTTGTCGTGGAGGTTGTTGATGAGAGAGGGCGGTTTCAGCCATTTCAATTCACCGTCGATGTGCCGGTCAAAGGATTGTTGACATGGGAGTCTGAATCGGCCGACTCGCCACCGAAAGCTTTTCCGTATCTTCCACTGTATTCAACTCCGGCTCGTTCGGTCCCATCGGGGATGGCCGTGCTCCGCGCAGACTTGAAGGATGGGGCGACCAATAAGCTGGCCGCTTGGGCAGTACTTGAAGCTCGGCTTGAAGGCCAGCCACCGGTACAGGGAATCGCCGGGAAAGACGGACGTATTGTGTTGGTGTTTCCGTATCCCGAACCGGTCTCTGGTCCGTTAGGGTCACCTCCAGGATTTCCCCCGTCGGGAGAACGAAAGCCATTGTTGGAGCAGAAGTGGGCGGTGACGCTGCAAGCATGGTATTCGGCGAGCGCATCGATTCCGGATCGTCCGGATCTCTCAACGGTGTTCACGCAACAGCCGGCAACGCTATACGCAACAGTGTTACCAGAGAAAACTCTCACTTCTGTGACATTGGAATTTGGAAAAGATCTCATTGTGAAGACAGAGTTACAATCTGAATTGTTCATTCAATCGGTGACTTCACCGTAGAAATTTCGCCAAGGAGGAAGACATGCCTGAATATTTAGCTCCCGGAGTCTATGTCGAAGAAACATCATTTCGCTCAAAATCAATTGAGGGGGTCAGTACAACCACAACCGGTTTCATCGGCCCGACGCGTTACGGTTCCATTGATCTTGAGCCAGACATCATCACGAGCTTGGGAGAATTTGAACGCTTCTATGGAGATGGGCAGCCGCTGGAGTTCGATGGGAAAAAGATGGACAACTACATGTGGCATGCAGCCCGAGCGTTTTTCACCGAAGGAGGAAAGCGGCTCTACGTTTCCCGAGTCTTCAAATCGAATCCTTCTGTGGGCGATGGGCGCGCCAGTGCGAATAGTACTGATGTTGGTGCGTCCGTTACGGTTCAAGCCCGCTATCCAGGTGTGTCGGGAAACTTCAGGTTGCGCCTGCGTTTGAGAGCTGGGCAAAACATTCTCGGTCAGACTCTAGATTCTAGTGGGCAATCCAAGTCTACCCTTGGAGCATTGACCAATCGAGACATCGTTTGGATTTTGAACGAAACGAGCCCTCCAAGTTCCCCCCCTGCATCGGGAGACTTTTTTAGAGCTGAGTGGGACACCACGCAAACTCCCCCACAGTGGATATTTAGAGGTGCAATTGGGAGTCCAATCGCGAGTCCATTAGTCACACGTCTTCTTAGTGCCCTTATTCCCAGCGCAGAACTCAGCCCAGGAGATGCCATTCGAGTTGTCACCTTAAGCATTACTGTCATTTCACCCGCAGGTGAAATACTTGGTGTCTGGAATGACTTGCCCTTGGACCCGCAGCACACCACCGCCGGAATTCCTGATTCGATGTTTTCATTGTTTTCTCAAATTCCTGAGAATAGGAATCTCCCGATTGTGATCTCGGCTGCTGACGAAAATGTGAATGGGCTTGATGTTCTGGCTGCGCTATTTGATGGGGTCCCGAATCTTGGGGATCGAGATGAACTGACGAAGGGGATCGAAAAAGAGTTTGTCCTGCAGGGAGGCAGTGATGGACTGCGCCCGGAATCACCAGAGTATGAGGGGAAAGACAATCCTGCAACAACCTTTAAAACCGGGCTTAAACAGTTTGAGGACCTGGAAGATATTTCCATTGTAGCCGCGCCAGGCATCACATGGGACTACGCGAATTATCGTGGCCATGCGAATACGATCATGGGGCAATTGATCTCTCATGCGCAAAGCATGCGGTATCGCATAGCTGTTCTTGACAGTGTGCAGGGACACAGCATTTCTGATGTCCGCAAAGTAAGAGCAAAAATTGATTCAAGCTATGCGGCGCTCTATTACCCATGGGTAAAGATTCTTGATCCCAACACGCGGAAGGAAATCGATCTGCCTCCAAGTGGATTCGTCGCAGGTATCTATGCACGAAACGATATCAATCGTGGTGTGTGGAAAGCACCAGCCAATGAGGTGGTCAATCTCGCGATCGGGTTCGAGCAGTTGCTCAACAAAAGCCAGCAAGATGTCCTCAATCCTGAAGGGATCAATTGTTTCCGTTTCTTTGAAGGGCGGGGATTCCGTCTATGGGGCGCACGCACCATTAGTTCCGATCCGGAATGGAAGTATGTCAACTTGCGTCGCTATTTTGCCTATCTCGAACGTTCTATCGATAAAGGCACACAGTGGGCGGTGTTTGAGCCCAATGGTGAGCAGTTGTGGGGGAATGTTCGCCGAACGATTGAAGACTTTCTCTTGAACGAGTTTCAGATGGGCGCACTCCTCGGCGAGAAACCGGAGAAAGCGTACTTTGTGAAATGCGATCGGTCAACGATGACGCAAAACGATTTGGATAATGGGCGGTTAATCTGTCTAATCGGAGTCGCGGCGTTGCGACCTGCTGAGTTTGTCATCTTCCGGATTGGTCAGTGGACCGCAGATCGCAAGGTCTAATGAGATAAGGAGAGGAAAAGGAGGATCATATGGCAGTTTTTCGCGAAAAGCCCTACGTGCAGTTCAATTTTCTTGTGGATCTTGGGACGGGCAATACCGAGGGGGCGGAAGCCGGCTTTCAGGAATGCAGCAACATCGGGATGGAAGTCACGGTGGCGGAATATCGTACGGGGAATTCGAAGGAGAACAGTGTTCGCAAAATCACTGGTCTGAACAAGGCCACCGACGTCACGTTGAAGCGAGGCGTGATCGGATCTCTGAACCTGTATCAATGGCTCAATGATATCCGCAATGGCAATCAAAATGCCGAACGGAATGTGACGGTGCATCTCCAGAACGAAGATCATACAGCGATCGTGCAAACGTGGAAGTTGTTACGAGCGCGCATCATTAAGCACGTGAGTGGTCCCATGAATGCCAAGGGAACTGATGTGGCGATGGAAGAATTGACCCTGGCGTACGAGCGGCTGGAGATGGAGTAACCCTCTGATGCTCACGGACCGTGCCTCACGTCGGTTGCCCGGGGTTCGATTCGAGTCCCTGCCGCAGCGGCCAGACGGAGCCCTTCCACGAATGGATGTGGCGGTCTTCGTTGGGTTTGCTGCCTCGGGCCCAATCAATATCCCCGTGCCGGTGCAATCGGTCGCCGAGTATGCCAGGATTTTCGGGGATGACGCCCCTTTGGCATGGGATTCACAGCGCGGTGAACAGGGCTATGCGTATTTGCCGCCAACTGTCCGAGCTTTTTTCCGCAATGGGGGACAACGGTGCTGGATTGTACGGGTTGCCTTGGGTGACGAGAGCAACTATTTCCCTGTCAATGGGTTAGCGCAAATACATGATGATGGCACGGTTTATCCTGCCTTCGCGAAGGCTCGTTCGGAAGGGAGCTGGTCAGATTCCTTACGTGTGGGCACGGCATTGTTGTCTCAACCAATGACCCTCCTCTCGTTCTCTCTCGACCCTCTTGTCGTGGACCTCACACTCAATAGGCCAAACGATATTGCCCTGGGCGATCTGTTGCGACTCACGTTTCGTGATGGCCAGGCGAAAGAACACTATACGGTCATGTTCCCAGTGCAAGCGAAGGACCACGGATCCTCGGGGGGAGGAGTCTCAGGTGATCCACGCTCTGTGCAGATAAAGGGTGGGCAGGTGGTTTGGTTCACCCCAAGCTGGCGTATGGAGCCTCCGTCCAATGCTGGCCTGATGCGGATATTTACTCATGATCCGAACAGTCCGATCAGTTCGCCGATTTCCGTGGAGGTGGGGGTACTTGAAGGTGTTGGAAGTCCTCCATCACGCAAGCTGAAATGGCCTACTGCCGAAGGAGATCAGACGATCACGCTGAATGTGCAAGATCCTATAGCCGAAGCACCGGAGGTGGGTTCGCTCATACGAGTCGATTTCGGTGATGAGGAGCGCGAACTCTGGCTCGTGGTTCAGGCAATCAACATCAGCAGTGAGGCCGGACTGTCTGCCAGCAAGACCGTTCAGATTGTCGGACGGGGACCATGGCGGCTGAGAAAGCCTCCAAGTCCTCTTCCTACAGCACGGCCTACGGCCGAAAAACTCACCTTCGAATTATGGGCCCGCCAAGGGGAAACTCAGTCGGCGCGAATAACCAATCTGTCGTTTGCCAAGGCCCATGCGCGTTTTTGGGGATCGTTGCCGACGGATCAACAACTGTATCAATCGACGGATCAAGAACCCTATCAAGACTCCACGGAAGATCCGAGAACAACGATCTCTGACCTCTGGAAGGAAGTGACCGCACCTCGATATCCACTCGCCGGACCTGACAACCCGAAGGGGTTTTTCTTTCCCCTCGAGATGGCCGCTGTGCCTTTTCATTTCCTGGGACCTGAGACGGGGAAGAAAACTCCGTTAGAGAGAGATGGACTTGACCGCTTTACCCTTGACATGTTTTTGGACGAAGCACTGCGTGACACGAGCCTTGAAGATTTTAATTCGCATGCGGATTTCTTGCGGTACCTGAACGACAAACCGCGTCGGCTGACCGGCATTCACTCTGTGCTGAGCATCCCGACCTTGAGCAGCGATGAGCCGACGCTGATAGCCGTGCCGGACGCGGTCCATCGAGGGTGGACAAAGACAGTGCCCTCCCCAAGTCCCGCGCCCATTCCCTCAGCCCCAATCGTTCGTCCCGAGTGGTGGCATTTCTTGGAATGCCATCCATCACCGACGACCATTGAGCCAAGCGAGAAGCCTCAATGGGAACATTTCCTCAATTGCGAGATCCAGCTCGTTGATCGGCCACGCTTTCAAGGAGAGAGTAAGCCGGATCAGACCGGGACATTTACATTGGCCTGGTCCTCGATCGCAAAGGCGACATACATCATTGAGGAAGCGGTCAGCCCTGACTTTAGCGACGCGGTGGGTGTCTTCGCAGGAGAGAACGCGCATCTGACCCTCTATGGACGACGCCCCGGAGTCTATTATTACCGGGCACGAGCGGTCGTTGGCCCCAATACCAGCGAGTGGTCGGTCAAAGAGCAGCCAGTCCGGGTTGGCACGGCAGACCAATGGACAATGAATGCGGAAGAAGAGAAATCAGAGACATTGTTGGCCGTCCAACGTGCTTTGTTACGGATGTGTGCAGCTCGAGGAGATTTGTTCGCAGTCCTTTCCCTGCCTAAGCATTATCGGGAAGACCAGGCTGTGGCACACGTCACAAGGCTGAAATCCCCGGTAGACCTTGCAGGTGCTGTGACTCCCCTTGGTTACGGGGAAGCTGGGGCACTGAGCTACGGGGCGCTCTATCATCCGTGGGTGAGCGGTCGAGAGAAAGCAGGGGCCGGGGAGATTCGGGATATCCCTCCCGATGGTTCGATCTGCGGAGTCTTTGCCCAGCGCGCGCTGACACGCGGGGCATGGATCGCTCCAGCGAATGAACTGCTGCAGGGCGTCATGGCGCTGAACCCTTCGATCTCGCCAAATCGTTGGTGGCGATGGCAAGAGGCCCAGATCAATCTGATCAGACAAGACCCTCGTGGGTTTCTTGTGCTCAGTTCCGATACGCTCAGCGATGATGACGATGTTCGTCCCATCAACGTGCGTCGCCTGCTGATGCTGTTACGACGTCTGGCGTTGAAACTCGGCGCCACCTATGTCTTTGAACCCCATGACGGATCATTCCGACGACTCGTTCGGCGTGGGTTCGAGGCCATGTTGGATCAGATGTTTGTGCGAGGGGCGTTTGCAGGGAAGACGCTGGATACCGCGTATCAGGTCGTCGTGAGTGATTCGTTGAATACCCCGCAAAGTGTGGAACAGGGGCGGTTCATTGTGGAAATCCGTGTCGCCCCGTCACAGCCGATGGCGTTCCTTACTATTCGCCTTGTGCAGACAGGCGAGCGCGGGCTGGTCAGTGAGATAGGGTAGCCATGGCAAACTCGGCCAATGAAACGATTATTGCCCCTTTTACAGCATTTAACTTCTCCGTTGAGATTACAAAGGCGGGGCAAACAGATCGCCTCTGTAGTGCCGCGTTTTCCGAATGTGACGGGCTCGAAATGACTATGGACGTCAAAACCATTCGTGAAGGCGGCAACAATGGAAAACAAATTCGCCTGACGGGTGCATACAACTACGGGCAGGTCACGCTGAAGCGTGGCATGACCGCGAATTTCGATCTGTGGGATTGGGTGAATGAAACCCTGGTTGACCCTGGGTTGCGCGCGGATGCGGAAGTGGTGATGTTGACGGAGGACGGGAAAAGCACCAGGGCGAGTTTTGTGCTGTCACGTTGTTTGCCGACCAAGCTGAAGGCGCCACCCCTGAGTGCGAAGGATGGCATGGTAGCGATTGAAGAGTTGCAGCTGACGTATGAGTCACTGACGTTGAAGAAGCAGACGCAATAGTTCGGTGTGTGAGGATTCGCAATGCCTGATTCATTGAAGTTGGAGAAAGCGGAATTGCGAGAGATCGATGCCGAATTCAAGAGCGAGATTAATAAGAATCGGAATGTCACGGTCCAATTCAATCCGGAATCGCTCAAAGTCACTTTTGCGAACCAAATCCAAACTCCAGAAGGGCCGGGAGATAAGAAGGGAACGCCGTCACGGCAATTCGTAGGGGCGGGGACCACCAAGCTGTCCTTGCAGCTCTGGTTCGATGTGACCGCAGGGGGACAGAAAGATAACGACGTACGCAAATTGACCCAAACCGTAGCGTATTTCATTACACCGAAAGCTGAAGGCAAAACATTCCTTCCCCCGGCGGTACGGTTTCTGTGGGGATCGTTTCAGTTTGACGGAATAATGGATTCGTTAGAAGAATCGCTCGAGTTCTTCTCAAACGATGGACGTCCGTTGCGAGCGAGCATGACGATCAGCATGAGCCAGCAAAAAATCTCAGAATTCTCGTTCCATGCTCTTGGGCAAGGAGGGGCTCTTCCGACTCCTGGCACCAAGCCGTTTACGCAAGCGCCGGCTGGGTCGACGGTACAGGGCTTGGCTGATAGTCAGGGCAAAGGCGGGAACTGGCAAGCAATTGCGGCAGCGAACAACATCGAAAACCCTCGTTTGCTCCAGCCGGGCCAGTTGATTGATATGAATGCTGCGCTTCCGAAGCTTTGAGTGCAAGTCGATATGCAGCAAGCTGTGAAGGTATCACGACCACCAGGAGTGAGCTGATATGCCTGTTGTGATTAATGAATTTGAAGTCATGCCGCGCGAGCCGGCGCCTGCAGCCCAGAATGCTGCGTCCGCTCCAGCGGGAGAAAAGTCATCGGTACTCCCCTCGCCACATGATGTGGCAGGCATGGTCGCGCGGGAGATCGAACGACTGGAGCGTGTAAGGGCACATTAGAAATTATGGCAGACACGGCAACGACAGGGTTAAGGGAAGCCCGCCCAACCATCTTCGTGAGTGGCCAAGAGAATCCACCATTGGGAGGAGGGCTGCTCAGTTTGCTGATCGTGGAAAACACGAACGGCCTTTATCGCTGCGAGGCAAAATTCGGCAACTGGGGAAATGTGAATAATACGATCGACTATCTCTACTTCGATCGCCGCACGTTGGATTTTGGCAAGGATTTGCAGATCAAAGTCGGGGACGACACGATTTTCGACGGCAAGATTATGGGATTAGAAGCCGATTTTCCTGAAGGTGCGCCACCGATGATTACGGTGCTGGCCGAAGATCGATTTCAAGATCTGCGAATGACCAGACGAACCAGGAGCTTTCCCGATGCCAGTGACGCCGATGTGTTCAATCAGGTCGCGAATGATCACGGATTGACCCCAAGCGTCGATGTGACGGGGCCGACATACAAAGTCCTGGCCCAGGTCAATCAAAGTGACTTGGCCTTTCTCCGCGAGCGCGCCCGATCGATTGATGCCGAGTTGTGGATGGAAGGCCGGACGCTTCATGCGAAGTCTCGATCAACCCGTAATGAGGGAACCCTCCAGATGACCCATGGCAATCAGTTACGGGAGTTCTCAGTCTGCGCAGACCTTGCCATGCAACGGACGAGCGTGTGTGTGAACGGATGGGATGTGTCGAGCAAGTCAGGGCTCCAATACGAAGCCACAGATTCTGTGATGAGCAGCGAATTGAATGGAGATGTCAGCGGTATCAGTGTTCTGAGCAGTGCGTTCGGCCCAAGGAAAGAGGCGCTGGTCCATACCGTGCCCCTAAACAGCCAGGAAGCGCAAGCGGAAGCCGAGGCATTCCTGAAAATGAGCGCGCGCCGTTTTCTCGTGGGGCATGGGATCGCTGAAACGAATGCGAGCCTCCGAGTGGGAGGCTACGTGGATTTACAGGGACTGGGTCCACTCTTCAGTGGGAAATACTATCTGGCCGAGGTGACGCATCTGTTTGATGGGAGGAAGGGGCTACGGACAGCATTCAGAGCCGAACGCCCGGGAATGGGCCAATAGACATGCAATCAACGAATGAAGTGTGGTCGCGAATGTGGGGAATAAGTGTTTGATCAACATCCTCTCGAAATGATCCTCGATGTTCGAACGCCTAGTGGATTGGGTGGACGATGGTACGGGGCATTCCCTGCGCTTGTCACGGACATCAAGGATCCTGACGGTCAAGGGCGAGTGAAGATCACCATCCCCTGGTCGCCGGATACTGGCGGTGGACGGTATGAAACATGGGCACGACTGGCGACGCTGATGGGAGGCAACAATCGAGGGAGCTGGTTCATCCCCGATGTGAATGACGAAGTGCTGGTGATTTTTGAAGCCGGGGATCCGCGTCGACCCTACGTCCTGGGAGGCTTGTGGAATGGATCGGATCAGCCCCCTGATTCGATGGATGGCGCCGGCAATAATTATCGCAAGGTCCTGCGGTCGCGCAACGGAGTGAAGGTGACGCTTGATGATCAGGACGGTCAGGAGAAACTGATTATGGAGACTCCAGGCGGCCAGAAATTCACGATGAAAGACGGTCCCGGCTCCGTCGAAATTGTGGATAGCAATGGCAACTCCGTCAAGCTCGAAACGAGCGGGATCACCGTTAATGCGTCGGCCAAAGTCACCATCAATGCCAGCCAAGTCGCTATTTCAGCAGGCATGGTGACAGTGGATGCCGGCATGTCCAAGTTCAGCGGGGTGGTACAGGCCGATACGGTGATCAGCAACAGTGTCATCAGTGCATCGTATACGCCCGGCGCGGGGAATATATGGTGAAGGCATGATGCGAGATATTGTGCAATGGACAGCGCCGGCGCAGCTATGGCCGCAATCGGCAGGGGCGACCAGCCTGGAGAGAAGAAAGACAATCCTCATGCATCCGGAGATTCTTCGGTTTGCAACGGATTCGTTCATGGATGACTTTATGGCCATGTTGGAGCGTGATCCTGCACAGTTGAAGGAGTACATCGCTCAGCCGGAAACATGGCGCGGCCCCCTGGCCTCTCCGGATCCGGTCCCCCAGGTGCCTGGGCTCGTACGTCGTTTGAAACGATTAGGGCTCGCCGTGGCACGACAACAAGCGGCAACCGCTCAGCCCACTGCCATTGCCACGGGCCAAAGAAGCAAGAAACCGTTGCCGTTCAAACTCTATCAGCCGGCGCATCAGCGCTACTATTTGCTTACAGCATCATTGGTGTGTGCCCGCGCCGGATTGCCGGATCGGACCATCGATTCTGGTCGCCAGGAACGAACGACATTTGTGATCAGACGGTTGCTTCCTGCTCAAGAAGTGAAGAAGGAAGAAGATCTACCGGACGTCGATCCAAAGACGTGGGAGGAGCATGCGTTGCTGTCGATGCCCAAGGGCAATGGCTGGGTCAAAGTCGGACCTGACAATGTAGATGTCTTGGCCTCTGGTGAGGAGCAACTCCCGCTATTCCCCACAAATTACATCGAGGATGATGGCCGTCGCCGCCGTGTCCTGACTGGACTGATCCCTGTGGGCAATCGTGAGCACTATATGGGGGCCGCTCTCTTGAAACAGGATGAGAAGACAAAGGAAGTCTCTCAACCGGGAAACCTACCTAAAACGTCCCGCAAAATTCTCTTTCGGAAACAGGTCACGGAGCCATGGAAGCAATTGATCGATCGGGCCTATGCCGCGTGGGTCATCGTGAATGATTCTGAGAATCCTCCACCAACTCCAGGGAAAAAAGCTTCATTAATCAAGGGAACGCGCGAACTGTTGCAAACCGGTTCCTGGTACATCTTGCTCGATCTTGCAGAATATCTTGAACAGTACTTGCTTGATGTTTGGGAAGTTATCGCAGGCTCGAAGCAGGAGAGCGAACTGACTGATCCAGGACTGCAAGCCCAGAAGAAATTGCTCAGCGCATTAAGAAACACGACACTACTTCCAGCCTTGAAGACAGAACTGCAGAAAAAAAGTGATGGGTTGGTTCATCCATTTTACCGTTCTACAGATGTGAAGGATTCTTTGTTTGACGTCCTAAAGGCGGTTGATGGGTGGCGTGAAAGGTTGGAAAACGCCATTGGGTCGTATGACCGAGAAAAATCAAAGCTTGGTACGACGAACCTTCCCGATCCCACGTGGCCCGATTTTCTCTTCCCTTTGGCCGACATCGAATTACATGGGCCTACTATTCCAGATGGTGTCGCTGAACTCACTGAGGCAGACAACGTCGATCCAGAGACCCCAATAAGTGAGAAGTCTGATCAAGACCCCTCTGGTCTCAAAGCTAAAAAGGATGCCCAGGACAATATCGATAAGCTGGTGGTGTTGGTTGTCAGAGCCCTTCCCACCGAGTCCGCAGAACCGTCGCCGCCCATTCCACTGGCGGCTCAACCAGTGATGGATACCAGGGCAGGGTGGTTCGTTATCCGCTGTGTGTTCGAACGTCCGCACTGTGAACCGCTGGAAACAGCAATCGTGAGTGAGCCCACCCGACCGTTCCAAATGGCCGGTTTCTTTGATCCCGATGCTCCGGCACGGCCTATTAGGATTGCCTTACCCATAGACACATCACCGGCCGGCTTACGAAAGTTCGACAAGAACACGGCCTTTATGATCTCCGATGTGTTGTGTGGCCAAATGGAACGCATGAAAGGGCTGTCATTCGGGGACTTGGTGCTGTCGGTCTTGCCCTGGCCCTTTCATAAGGATTTGTCTGTGGGAGCGGACAAAGGACCCTGTAAGACGGACAAAGGGCTACAAGCGGGAATGATCTGTACCTTGTCAATTCCCATTATTACGATTTGCGCGCTCATCCTGTTGCTGATGATCGTAGCCGTGCTCGACATTATTTTTCATTGGCTTCCGTGGTTAATCACCTGTTTTTCGTTGCCCGGGTTTAAAGCCAAGAAGGCTTCTGGCGAGTAGGGAGAGGGGTACCTATGACCAGTGGACGGTTACTCGGAAAAGGCATCAGTTTTCCGCCGCGTGTCGAAGCCGACGGTCATGTCGCATGGTCTGAGGGGGAAGTAAATGTGCGTGAAGCCATCCAGATCATTCTCCTGACGGAGCAGAGAGAGAGACTACGGCTCTCAGGTTTTGGCGGAGGCCTGAAGCGATTTTTGTTTGAGCCCAATACCGTGACGACGCGGAGCGCAATCCAGAGTCGGATCACAAGAGAATTGGCTCAATGGGAACCTCGCATCGTCGTGGAGTCTGTAGATGTGGAAGCCGACGGGGCGGATCCGCAGGCGGCCATTGCGACGATTGCCTATCGGTTAATCGCAACACAAGTCCAAGAGCGGACGAGCATGAGTGTTCAACTGGGAAGTTAGGACGGGGAAAGTCGTATGCCATTACAGATTCCAACAATAGATGATCGCCGATACCAGGACCTGCTGGATGAGGCCCTGGCTCGGATTCCGATCCACAACCCCGAGTGGACGAACTTTAATAAGAGCGATCCCGGCGTCACGCTCATCGAGCTTTTTGCGTTTCTGACAGAAAGCCTGCTGTATCGGGCGAACCAGATTCCTGAACGCAATCGGCGCAAGTTCCTTTCGTTGCTGGGAGTGCCGTTGCAGCCGGCGTCGTCAGCGCGTGGAATGGTGACAGTGATGAATGAGCGCGGTCCACTGAGAACCATCACGCTCAATGGCGATCTGGAGGTGCGGGCAGGACAGGTGCCGTTTAGAACCGAAGCGGGATTGGATGTGCTGCCGATCGAAGCCCAAGTGTATTACAAGCGCAAGCTGACGAATCCCGACCAGAAGGTCAAGGATTATTACAAGCTGCTCTATGCTTCCTATACCGGCCAGCCGTTTGTTGAGGGGACTGATTTGGAATTATACGAAACGGTCCCTCTGGGGGGGGCCGGTTCAGAGGTGGTGGATCTCGCGAATACCGTGGGGAATTCATTATGGATCGCCCTACTGGTCCGGACCGGCGACAAACCCGCGGAGAATACGGAAACGTCCCGAGAGGAGCTGAGGCAGCGGGTTCGCGACGAGCTTGGCGGAAAAACGCTGAATGTGGGCATGGTGCCGTTCTTGGACAAGGTGACGAAACAATTGTCCGCTCGTGGTCAGGGCGACCCTGCCGCCGCACCGTCAT
>Ga0315292_10000833_pt1 | contig 15420 bp, 10 predicted proteins | sample YL17G13_0_MG_FD_204029 | JGI IMG/M metagenome (GOLD analysis project Ga0315292, IMG submission 204029) | Sediment microbial communities from Yellowstone Lake, YNP, Wyoming, USA - YL17G13_0 | ecosystem: Environmental > Aquatic > Freshwater > Lake > Sediment | place: USA: Wyoming | collected... | reverse complement strand
GGGATGGAGGAATCAGGAGTAAGGCAGATAAAAAAAATGATTTTTATTGATATGAGAAGCATAAAATTTGCTGATCAGGCTCTTATCCAGAAGCTTAGAAAATTTCCATCAATTAGTGAATATTTTGATAAAATTGAGAAGGGCTCCAAAAAATCGGATAAAGGGAATATTGATACCGGAAGTAATACTACAGAGGTCTCCAATACCACTAATCTTGGCCTTTTCAGGATTTATGGCGAATCGTTCCTGAAAAACCTTCCGATGATCGACAAGAAAGAGACATTGATCTTACGACACAGGGATCCTGATGGTAACGGATTACCATTGCAGGTCTATGCTTTCAGCAAGAATAATTCCCTGATACCTTTTGAGAACCTGCAGTCGGAGATTATTGAGCATTTTCTTGCAGTGCTGAAAGAGTTTGAACTTAAAATCTTCCAGCTTCCTACAGGTGAGGATATCAAAACAATTTCCGAACAACCTGAAATTTTTAATGATTTATAAAAAAAAATGAACCATGGCTGACCTGAACACGAGAATTAGTGACTTCCTATGGAAAAACCTGAATGAAAAGCGCGTTAATGGCAAGAAAGATCCATTCTGGCAATCATTAAGGGATGCAGGAACTGAACTCTGGCTTGATACTGGAGATATTGAAGAAGCTGAGAGAAACTGGTCACCGGAGATGAGTGCTCTAACGACAAATAATACACTCCTTAATAACGAGATTCAAAAAGGCATCTATGATATTTTCATATCCGAAGCAAAGCATCTGGTCTATGATCTCCCGGTCGAAACGAGGGTCAGGGAGATCGCTTTTATGCTGAATGCCAGACACGGATTAAGGCTTGCTTCAAAATTCGGAGGTTATGTAAGTGTTGAGCTGCATACCGATACAGCCCACGATATAAAGGCAATTGAGCATTATGGTAAAAGACTTCATGACATCTGCCCCGATCAGTTTATTGTAAAAGTTCCTTATACTCCGGAAGGCCTTATAGGAGCAAGACGTTTAAAAGAATCAGGTGTAAGGATAAACTTCACCCTTGAATTCAGTGCAAGGCAAAACGTTATTGTTACCAGGGTGGCATCTCCTGATTATCTCAATGTCTTTCTTGGAAGGATCGGCGCTTTTATTATTGATAACAAGCTGGGTGACGGATCAGGTGCAGGAGAGAAGGCTGTTATTGCATCTCAGAACTGGGTAACGGCACTGTCGGCACAGAATCCATGGCAGACAAAATTGATTGCGGCCAGCCTGAGGAACCACGAACAGCTTGAACTGCTTGCAGGAACGGATGTATTCACAATGCCACCGAAAGTTGCATCAGCAGGTCACGGATCCTTGAGCGGTAAGTTTTCATCCCGGATCCATGAAAATCATGAAGTCAGTCTTTATTCTTCCGCAGCAGATGCACAAATTGAAAAATTCTGGGAGGTTGATGATAAAGTACTTAACCTGTCAGAAAGACTCGGCAAGAAGCTTCCATCCTCAGGGATGGAACTCGTCCACATAGCTCATGAGGAGGGGTGTGAAGATATGTTTCCTTCACTAACCAGGGAGGAAAAAACATTCATTGCAGATGATGGTAAAATTCCTGTATTCTCAAGATGGAAGCAGAAAATTATGGAGGGTAGAATTGCACCGGATACGCTTCTTAATCTTGCCGGACTCGCTTCATTTACTTCAGATCAGGTGAAGCTTGACCAGAGAATTATGAATGTTATCAGCTGATCAGTGCGATCGTTGCCTGGCAATCTCATAAAGCAGAATACCGGCTGCAACTGAAACATTAAGGGAACCTATTCCGCCAGTCATGGGAATCCTGACCTGGTGATCTGATACCGATACCAGTTCGCGGCTTACACCTTTGTCTTCAGATCCCATAATCAGAACAACTGGTCCTTTTAAATTCAGGCTTGACAGGTCAGAACCTGATTTTTCAGTAGCCGAGATTATTTTTAATCCTGACTCACGCAAATAATCTACAGATCTAACAATGCTTTTTTCCCTGCATACCGGAAATGTGTGCAATGCCCCGGCCGATGTTTTAATGGCATCAGCTGTAATCATGGCTGAGCCTTTTTCAGCAATAAGAACTGCATGTGCACCCAGGCAATCAGCGCTCCTGACAATGGCACCGAAGTTTCTTACATCTGATACTCCGTCAAGTGCAAGTATCAAAGGATCTTCCCCTTTCTCAAAAATCATCGGCAGGAGATTCGTTATCGATTGAAATTCAATAAGTGATAGCCAGGCCAGAACACCCTGATGATTTTTCCTTGTTACAAGTTCAATTCTTTCCAGCGGTACTATCTGATATACAATATTATTTTTTCTTACTTCAACCATCAGTTCGTGATACAGGGAACCCTGAAGCCCCTGCTTTATAAGAATACGGTCGATCTGCTTCCCTGCTTTGACAGCTTCAATTACAGGCCTGAGGCCAAAGATACAGTCAGATTCTTTTAACATAGTTCTATAGATCTTCAGGATTATCAAGCCTGAACACAATACCTTTTCTCCAGCTGGCAATGGCTTTATCCCAGAATGATATGAGTGTTTCACTCCTGCTTAAATAATAATCATTGTCAGTGAACCTGTTTTCCCTTACCTTGAAATTGAAAAACAGATAATTCTCCTCAAGATGGTAGCCTCCTCCCCATTTGGACTTCAGTACCGGTTTACTGTATCCCCAGCTTTCTCCTTCAGGGCTTTTATACACTTTATCAGGAGGGCCGTAAATTATATAGATCATTCCTCTTTCGGTTCTCCATCCCTCCTTAAAAGAGGTAAAATAATAGTTTGAGTATAAAACTCTTGTATAATAAATTCGTATAAGCTCTCTGGATTTTTCAATATTGCCACCACATTTAACCCAGAATTCATCGAGTGATATCTTGGGTTTAGATGATGAACGCATGGTATTCATTTCATCTTCAGATGCAAGGTATGAGAGAGGTTCTACCATCTGTTCAGGTTTTGTCATTGTCGGGAAAGTTCCACCGAAGTTATAGAATGTATATCCATCCTCTGAATCTCTTTTCACTGAGCAGAAAAAGATACCCTCCTTTGGAAACATTATGGGTAGTGTATCGGAATACGCCACGGCAACAACAGTATCAGCAGGATAATCAATGGTTTTCTCAGGCACCAGCATTGCGGGAGGATATGGTATTTCCCTGAATGGTTTGAAAAATGAAATATAAAGAGTGTCAGCAGGCTTTGATGGATAAAGGAGATTTACATATTCATTTACCCTTACAACAGGATTAAAAAGTTCGTTTTTCCTGAAATGTCCGAGGGCAATATAATTATACCGGTTATCCTGTGAACGGGTATTGAACGGCACAAACTCCTGTATTACTTCAGTACGCAGCTTGTCAAGGAGCTTAACTTCTATAATATAATCCATTCCGGGTTCTGCTTTTAGCGGCAATTTGTAAACATACTCTTTATGGGATGCCTCTTTTACAATATCAGCCTCAAGATAGGAAGTATCAGAAAGAGATCGTGCATCAGAAACATTGTACAATTTTGCTGTGATAAGTATTTGTGCTATAGGAATTCCCTGCGGATTTGCCTCTGAGAAAAACAGGTCTGAAGCAAACAGCTTCACTGAGAGTACCGATAATTGATCACTGGAGTTAAAAACATTGAACCTGGGCTTTATTGAGCTTTTTGTGGGATTATATAAATAGGAAAGATCTTTTAAGTCGACAGCAACTTTCTGAGTGGTATTGCATGATATAAAGAATATGAATATGATTCCAGTAAATAAAAGAGTGCTGAAATTTCCGATAGGACTTCTCCTTTTCATGTTTTGAGAAATCCCGGATGTTAAATATGATTCTTTTTCCATTTGATCTTTAGCCTGCAAAGTTCGGTATTATCACTTGTCCGCACAATTGAATGGTTAAATATTTTTTCTTTATCCTTTTCTTCACTATTCAGGATTGAAATTGTGTCGTCATAATGCGATTCGGCAAGATAATTTATTTCAACTGATAAAGGAATATGATTCAGGATGAAATCGAGACTGTAGGAGTCGTAAATCCATTTTACATATCTGACATTATTTGTATGCAGATTGACATCCAGATCACTTATTCTTACACTGAATGCAGCTGTATTAAGGCTGTCGGCCGGAGCCGGTTCCAGTTTCGCAGCATTCCGAGGTAATGCCTTCTCACGGGGAAGGTCAGAGTTATACATGCTCAGGGTGTTGTCAGGTCTCTGGATCCGCTTTGAGTTCCTGTCGACTATGAGCCATGATGATGTAGCCAGAGCTATTTGTCTGCCATCGGTGTATCTAACCTCATAATCTCTCAGAGCAAATAGTTTATCAGTACCTCTTGGCCATGTTCTGATAATAATTTTCCCGTTCCATTCCGGCAGGGATGAGATCTCGGTATAGATCCGTGATAATACCCAGAAATTATTTTGTTTCAGCAGGTCATCCCTTCCATACCCCAGTTTCACAGCGTGATCTGAAGCAATATCCTGAAGGTAGTCAAAAAGGGAATAAATAGTTAAACAGCCTTCGGGTCCTGTCTCGTAGACATGAATATTGTACTCCTTTTCATATTTCAGAAGATCCATTTTCAGCAATTGTTTTTCAGGAATTCATCAACCTCATGGGAATATCCTGTCCAGTTGTTCATCTCCTTGTTCAACCGGCTCCGGAGATCTTCATATCTCAGGTATATGCTGGTACTCTCTTCCTGGCTGCCGGTTACCATCAGCTTTTTATCCATGTCGGCCAGTTCGCTTTCCATCCTTTCAATTTCCATTTCAGACTCTTCAAGTCTCCTTCTCATCTTTCGAAGGTTCCTTTCAAAATCTTTTTTTTCAAGGTATTTTTGTTTATTTGATGAACTATCCTCCTTTTTTAGCATTGCCGAAGTTCTGTCCCGTCTCTCTAAATCCCTCAGATTCACGATTTTTTTCTTTCTTATAAAATCGTAAATGCCTCCTATATTCTCTTTTACTTTGTTATGACGGAATTCAAAAATCTTGGTAACTAATCCATCAAGAAAATCTCTGTCATGCGAAACCACAATTAACGTGCCATCAAATTTTATCAATGCCTGTTTAAGGATGTCTTTTGAACGCATATCAAGATGGTTAGTCGGTTCATCCAATACCAGCAGATTATACGGTTCAAGAAGCAGCCTGACAAGTGCAAGCCTGGACCTTTCACCTCCTGAAAGAACTTTTACCTTCTTGTCGACATCCTCTCCTCTGAACAGGAATGCCCCGAGCAAATCACGCATCTTTGTTCTTATTTCACCTTTGGCAACATAATCAATTGTCTCAAGTACAGTAAGATTCTCGTCAAGCAGTTCATCCTGATTCTGGGCAAAATAGCCTGTTTTCACATTATGGCCTATTTTCAAAATACCATCATGATCAAGCTCTCCGGTGATGATCCTTGAAAGAGTAGTTTTCCCTTCTCCGTTACGGCCCACAAAAGCCACTTTCTCTCCTCTTGTGACGTTGATTGCAATTTTATTCAGCACATTTAAGGAACCATAGCTTTTTGAAAGATCCTCGGCTTCTATAACTAATGTTCCGGACCGGGGTGCTGGTGGAAACCGCAGATTTATTGAACTGTTATCTTCCTCATCAACTTCTAACCTTTCAATCTTATCAAGTTGTTTTATCTTTGATTGTACCTGAACAGCCTTTGTTGCTTTGTATCTGAATCTTTCAATGAACTTCTCGGTATCCTCGATCATTTTCTGCTGATTTCTGAATGAAGCAATCTGCTGTGCCCTTCTTTCTTCTCTGAGAACAAGATATTTTGACCAGGATACTTTATAATCATAGATCCTGCCAAGAGATATTTCAATTGTCCTGTTTGTTACATTATCCAGAAAGGCACGGTCGTGAGAGACCATCATAACAGCCCCGGGATACCCTGAGAGGAATGATTCAAGCCATTGAATCGATTCTATATCAAGGTGATTGGTCGGTTCATCAAGAAGAAAGAGTGAAGGTTTCCTGAGAATCAGTTTTGCCAGTTCTATCCTCATTCTCCATCCTCCGCTAAGTTCACTTGTCGGTCTGATAAAGTCCTTTCTTTCAAAGCCAAGTCCCAGCAATGTCCGTTCAGTCTCGGCCATATAGTCTGATCCCCCCCGTAACCTGAATTTCTCCTCGGTCTCTGTAAGGCTGTCACATAGTTTCAGATAATCTGTTGAATGGTAATCCTCCCTGTGCGTTATTTCACCTCCTAATCTTTCCATCTCTTCAGAGAGGCCTATAAGGTCTGCAAATGCCGTGAGGGTTTCATTTATTACGGTGGTTGAATCGCTTATTATCATTTGTTGAGGAAGGTAGCCAATTGTTACTTCCTTCGACATATCTACAGCACCTTTTGCCGGATTCTGAATTCCTGATATTACTTTCAGCAGTGTTGTCTTCCCGGCACCGTTTTTACCTGTAAGTCCGATACGATCCTGCTCATTTATAAGGAACGAGATATTACTGAGCAGATCGAAACTGCCGAATGAAACTGAAATATCCCGTATCGAAACCATTCAAAAAAATTTAACTGCAAATATAGTGAAAAGTACAGGTACCAGCGAAAGAGAGGTTTTCACGATAAAAGTTATCTTTGCCAAAACTATATTTTAAATAACCCGAGATTTCTTTAAAGAGATGATAATAATAAGACGCGGATTAAAGGTTCTTCTGGTTCTCATTCTTATGCTTTCAGTGATTTCCTCATGTAAAAAGGAAGCAGGATCAGATTTCACAAATTATATATCAAAGGAATTTGTTATAACCTATACCACAGATTATATAAACAATCTTCTGGACGCTGCTGCAGGAACATACCCTGAACTTACAGATTTTAAGCCATATATGACAAGGCCAGTTGACGTCTATAAGTTGACTTATAAAACCGAAACTGACGGAGAAGAAATAAGTGCATCAGGATTGGTCTGCATTCCTTCAGCAGCAGGAGAATATCCTATACTCTGCTTTCAGAATGGTACAAATACATTGAATACTCTTGCTCCGAGTGAATATGTACTCAATCCTGCATATCAGTTTGTTGAGATTGCAGCCTCGATGGGTTTTGCCGTAGTTATACCTGATTACCCCGGATTTGGCAAATCGGCAGGAATCCCTCATCCTTATCTTATAAGTGAACCTACAGTAAGGTCAATAACTGATATGCTTTATGCTGCCAGGGAGATGGATTCTGAAGATGATCCGGAGATAACAATAAATAACGAGGTTTTCATTATTGGTTATTCACAGGGAGGATGGGCCACACTTTCTTTGCATAAGGCACTTGAGCAGGAATATTCGGACGATTTTATTTTAATGGGCAGCGTATGCGGTGCCGGGCCTTATGACCTAAACTTTCTTTTTAATTCAATAACCGGTTCCGATTCTTATCCTATGCCGGTTTATCTTTGTTACATAATAAACGCGTATTCTGCCTATGATCAGTTTACAAATCCCGTTTCGGATATTCTCAGGGAACCTTATGCATCACGTCTGCCTGGTTTATTTAACGGTACATTGTCTTTTGACCAGATTAATAGTCAGCTGACAACATCTGTTACTGGACTTTTTACCGGAGGTTTCTTATCCGGATTCGCCACCGAGGCAAAATACTCAACAATTCGGAGCTCTCTTACCGCTAACAGCGTTACAGCCTGGAAAACAACTGTGCCACTGCTTCTTATCCATGGAGGAGGAGATAGTTCTGTTAATCCCTTAACAACTGAAAACATGTATAATAGCATGATCGAGGCCGGTACATCAGCCGAGATCTGTAAGAAAGAGATTTTGCCGGAGCTTGATCATGGAGATGCTGTTGTACCCGCCATGGTTAAGGGATTGATATTCTTAAAAAGTCTTCAATAAAGGAGGCAGATGTTAATGAATATCATGCAAAGAACTATTTAATTTCAGGAAAGGTGGGACGAAGAAAAGACTTGCCACTGCTTGAGAAAGTCAGAATAACAGATATTGGTGCCGAGGGGAATGCTATTGCAAGGATTGACAACCAGGTGGTTTTTGTGCCTATGCTTATCCCCGGTGATGTTGTTGATATCCGTGTAAGGAGGAAGCGAAGGAAATATATGGAAGGTTCTGTTGTCCGTTTCCATGAATACTCCAAAGACAGAATAGCTCCTCGTTGTTGTCATTTCGGTATATGCGGAGGATGCAGATGGCAGCATCTGCCTTACACACTTCAGCTCTTTCACAAGCAGAAGCAGGTGAAGGATAATCTGACAAGGATCGGTAAAGCAGATATTAAGGAAATAAATCCGATTATCGGTTCAGAAGAGATTTATATGTACCGGAACAAGCTGGAATACACCTTTTCTGATAAACGATGGCTGACACCACAGGAGATTATTTCTGACAATGACTTTCTTAATAAAGATGCGCTTGGATTTCATATTCCGGGTCTCTTTGATAAAGTACTGGATATTAAAGAGTGCTATCTTCAGCCTGAGCCATCAAACTATATTCGTGATGCTGTCAGAAGATATGCCCATAAAAAGTCTCTTGCCTTTTTCAACCTGCGTCAGCAGGGAGGGTTCCTAAGGAATCTGATAATAAGGAATACCGCCGATGGCAAGGTTATGGTTATCGTTGTATTCTTTCTTGATGAAAAAGAACGGATATACGGACTCCTGAATTTTCTCGCTTCAGAATTCCCGCAGATCAGTTCCCTGTTTTATATCATTAACTCAAAAAAGAATGATTCGCTTGCAGATCAGACACCTGTACTCTTCAGAGGTGAAGATCATCTTACCGAAGAATTTGGTGGACTGAGATTCAGGATCGGTCCAAAATCATTTTATCAGACAAATACAAAACAATCTCTCCGGCTTTACGGGATAGCAAAAGAATTTGCCGGTCTCACAGGGTCAGAAGTAGTATATGATCTTTATACAGGTACCGGCACAATAGCAAATTTCATTGCTGATTCTGCCTCTGAAGTTGTCGGTATTGAATATATAGAAGAGGCTGTTGCTGATGCTGTTATGAACTCAGGGTTAAATAATATCAAGAATACCAGGTTTTTTGCAGGAGATATTAAATCGGTGATGAATCATCGTTTTATTATCGAAAATGGCAAACCAGATGTAATAATTACCGACCCTCCAAGATCAGGAATGCATGAAGATGTCGTAAAATCGATTGTTTCAGCCTCCCCCGGAAAAATTGTCTATATTAGCTGTAATCCTTCAACCCAGGCACGCGACATTGCCTTGATGTCAGAAAAATATATTATTAGAAAAATCCAGCCTGTTGACATGTTTCCCCAAACGCACCATGTCGAAAATGTTGTTCTGCTGGAAAACATAAAAGGATAACGGGCCAACCGGACAATATTCCATATAAAAGTTTAGTTATCTGTATAATCTGTTTGATAATTTTTCTTTCATGGATCATCAGGATAATGAAAGATCGGTTGATCTTTCGAATATCTACGATCAGGAGGTAGAAGATCACCATGCCAGCCTTCGTTATGCAGGTATGATTCAACATGCTTTAATGCCCGATCCATATAATCTGAAGGGTGTTTTAAGTGATTTTTTTGTTCTTTTTCTTCCAAAGGACATTGTAAGCGGGGACTTCTATTATACTTTTTCAAACCGTCATTTTACCTGCATAGCAGCAGGTGACTGCACGGGGCATGGTGTTCCTGGTGCATTAATGAGTATTCTTGGGATCAGCTTTCTGAACGAAATTCTTCAGTCGAAGACAGATCTCAGGGCAAACAGGATTCTGAACAATATGAGGGAGAAGATCATGAAAGCGCTCAATCAGACTGGTGTGAGAGCAGAGACTAAAGACAGTATTGATATTGGTCTCTGCTTAATTGAATCCGGATCAGGTTTGCTGCAATATTCCGGAGCCAACCGGCCGTTGATAAGGATCAGAAACGGGGAATTGTCAGAATTCAGACCTGACAAGATGACGATCGGGATAGCTCCGCAGATGGAAAGGCCATTTACAAATACAGTTATTGAAATGAAGCCAAACGATTCGTTTTACCTTTTTACTGATGGTTTTGCAGATCAGTTTGGAGAGATAACTGATAAGAAATTCAAATACAACCAGTTTAAACAGATTCTGCTTTCAGTCACAGGGCTTTCAATGTCTTCCCAAAAGGAGTGCCTTGAATACTCTTTCAAAGAATGGAAGGGTAAATCACAACAAAATGATGATGTTCTCGTTTTTGGATTTCAGGTATGAATTTAATCGATTATGAGGCTTTTAGCTTTTAGGATTAAAAATTTCAGATCTATTCTTGACACTGATTGGCAGTATCTGTCTCCAGATAATGTTACATGCCTGATCGGGCAAAATGAATCCGGTAAAACTTCAGTTATTGAAGCCCTTGAAGTCTTTTATTCAGGAATAATATCAGAAGATGTTCTGCGAAGCGATCTGTCGCTGCCTGAAATAAGCTGCAGGTTCAGTATTCCTGAGGGATGGCTTTTAAAGGTAACAGAGAATCCGGGGACAGAGCTTAAGGAACTATTAACAGGTCTTTCAGAGCTTGAACTTACAAGAAAATGGATTGCTGATCTCTCATCAGAAATAACGGTAACCGGGAAGATCAGTGATTATCTGGATTCATTGGAGGATGCCTGGAGGCTTTACCTTGAGGATGTAAAGGTTAAGCTCCAGGAGGAGATAAAGACAATAAATGAAAAAGAATCAAAGCTCCATGAACTAGGTTTGAGTCTGGCTAAATTAAAAGAAGAGATTTCTGAGGTCAAGGGAAACAGGAACGGATTTACACTTTTCGGAAAGAAGTCAGTGGATCTAAGCTCTTCTCCAGGAACACATTACCATCTTCTTAAAAGCAAGTTTACCGAAATAAAGAAAAAAGAGGATGAGGCTGCCAAAGATCTGATAATATATCAACCGTTAAGCAAGGCCGGCGAAATATGGATGAAGCTGGAGGAAAAGTGCACAGCTATCAGCCGGCACCTGAGCGATATAGCTGTGAAGCTTGAGGAGAGGCATCAGAAGATGACACTTTTAATCCGACCGGTTAACAATGGAGAAGACCTTGAATGGAACAATATTCTGAATGACTACAGGAAGACAAAGGTTGAGAAAGAACTTAGGACCGAAGAACTTAACCGGCATATTGCCCTTTCGGGCTATATGATGGAGGGATTAACGGAAGATCAGGCTGCCAGGAAAGTTAATGAAATTGTGAGTTCGTATAAATCTCACCTGAACAGTAAAATATTAGGGGAAAAATACTTTGAATTCTGCCCGGTTTTCAAGATGTTCGAAGACTTCGGAAGTCTGCTTCCCAACAGGATCGACATGGCTGATATCATTTCAGGAAATGATCAGGTTGAAGGCTATAAGGCAGCCCGCAACTTCCTGACTCTTGCCCAGCTCGATTTTTCCTTTTTCGAGCAGCCATCAAGCAGGATCCTGAAACAGAAGATTGAAAATCTTAACAACTCCCTTACGTGCAACTTCCAGGACTTCTGGCAGCAGTCGATCGGGCGTAACAACAAGATAAATATCCAGTTTGAGCTTGATCATTATAATTCAAGTTATGCGAGCAAAGCCGGAAAGCCATATCTTGAATTCTGGATCAAAGATGAGGGAGAAAGACTTTACCCCAAGCAAAGAAGCAGGGGTGTAAGATGGTTCCTTTCATTTTATATGGAGCTTAAAGCTTCGGCATGCGACAACTGCAGGGAGATGGTTCTCCTTGTTGATGAACCAGGGGTGAGTCTCCATGCAAGAGCACAGGAGGATGTCCTGAAGGTTTTTGAAGATATAAGCCAGAAAATCCAGATAATATATACAACACATTCACCTCACCTTGTGGAAATAAACAAATTGCACAGGGTTCTTGCAGTTCAGCGTGACGAAGTCGATAATTTCAGAAGTACAACACGTATCCTCGATCCGCTGAAATTATCATCTGCAACCCCTGATACTCTTACGCCTCTCCAGAGTATCCTGGGAAATTCAATGACCCGGGAGGGATTTTCAGCAGGGAGGTTCAATCTGGTGGTAAATGACATAGGTTCGTTTTATTTAATGAATGCTATCATTCATCTGACAGGTTTTAAAGGGAATATAAGTCTTATGCCATCCACCGATGTATCCTCTATGCCCTTGCTGTGCAATATACTAATGGGCTGGGGGATGGAATTCGGTGTTCTGCTTTTTCAGAATGAAAATGAGGATCAGATCGAAGATACACTCCGTAAAACAGTTTTTAATACTGGTAACAACAAAGATTTGATAATCAAACTTCCGGAGTCATTTCTAAATGCTGAAGACCTGCTGTCGACTCTTGATTTTAAGAATTATATTATGAATACCCGTGAAGGAATTACTGTTCCTAATTCAGTATATATAAGGGATAAAGAGATAGCAAGGAATTTCGTTCTCAGCAGGTTCCTGAGTAATGTACGGTCGGGCAAGATTACAGTAAAGGAATTAGATGAGGAGACCCTGGAAAACTTCAAACTGATAACTGACCTTCTTAAAGGATTGAAATAAATATCTCCAGATTTTGCTTTTTATTCTTGTTTTCATATTTTTGTCGCGCGCTTCAGGTATTGGAGAGATGGGTGAGTGGCTTAAACCAGCAGTTTGCTAAACTGCCGTATGGGAAACTGTACCGGGGGTTCGAATCCCCCTCTCTCCGCAAAGCTTGCATAAATCCCACCTTCTGGTGGGATTTATTTATTTTTAGGAAGTTCCATTAAAAGCTTGCTTTTATAAGGAGCTGAACTAAAAATAAATAAAAACCCGAAGGGTTTATGCAAGCTTTGCATGGACCTCCCACAGGGATCGCCGCAGGCAATCCTGAAACAGGTACTCATCCCCCTGCCCCTTCTCTTGCAAGCAAAAGAAGGGGGGTAAGAAGATGGATTATTGGATTTCTTTGGCTTTGCTGGATCCTACCTCAGGGATCGCCGCAGGCAATCCCCCTCTCTCCGCCGATAATTAAATATTCCGCTTGTAGATCAATATATTACAGGCGGTTTTTTATTTCTACATGTTTAATTACATACAGCTTATAGCTCTAACAACCCAAATAACATCACAGTATCGATTGTTCCAAAAAATATTCCATGCTTACCATGACTATCGTGAAGTGGCAGTACTTTGACGAATTTATTTAATTTATTGATCATTTTGTTACTGGATATTTCCTTTTTAAAGCAATCCAGAAGTCGATTCTTTCTTCGAGCATTTTGATAGGGATACATCCGGATTCAAGAATCTTATCATGATACTCTTTTATGTTAAATTTATCACCAAGCTTCTTTTCAGCTTTTGCACGCAATTCAATAAACTTGAGTTGTCCGATTTTGTATGATAATGCTTGTCCGGGGAGTGCCATATAACGTTCAACTTCCGCTATTATGTTACTTTCAGACTCAGCTTCATGATCAAGAGAATACTGGATTGCCTGTTCCCTAGTCCATCCTTTTGAATGTAAACCAACATCAACAACAAGTCTGATAGCTCTATGGATTTCGCCGTTTAACATTCCCAGATATTGATAAGGATCAGTATATAACCCAAGTTCTTTGCCGAGAGTTTCGACGTACATTGCCCAGCCTTCAACATAAGGCCCATATAAAAGTACTTTTCGGAACCTTGGGAGACTATCATTTTCCATTTGCAGCGACAACTGATAATAATGACCCGGAATTGCTTCATGCAGGAACAGACTTTCATCTCCCATAATATTATAAGCACTTGCCTTAGGTACTGGTACATAGAATATACCAGGCCTTGTCCCATCGGGTAAGCCTAATTCAAATTCAGCACTGGCTGATGCCTCACGAAATGCTTCAGTACGTCTCACTTCAAGGGGTGTTTTTGGTACCAGATCAAATAATTTTGACAGATTTGATTCAACTATCCTATGAATATCAATGAAATGAGAAATTACCTGATCAGGTTCAGAATATGGCATCAGATTTCTATTTGTCCTGATAGAATTAAAAAATGCTTTAAGGTCTCCCTGGAATCCGACCTGGTTTTTTATTTTCTCAATTTCCTGAGATATTCTTTCTACTTCACGTTGTCCTATATCAAAAATTTCATCTGCTGACAATTGTGTGGTAGTGTAATATTTGATTAAATACTCATAATACTTCTTACCATCAGGTAAATCATTTATACCGGAAGTTTCACGGCAAAAGGGCAAATATTCATTTTTTAAAAAATCATTTAGCTTTTTGTATATCGGAATTATTTTCTTCTCAATCATTGCTTTATACTCGTTTTGAAGTCGGATTTTATCCTCTGTAGCAATTCCTGCAGGAAATAATTTTATCGGACCATAATAAACATGATCCTCAACAGGCCCGCTATTAAAGCTTGACATTTGGGTAATCGTTTTATGAACCAGGGATTTAGGTAATGTATAGCCGGTTTTCATCCCTCTACGCATATTTGCAATAGCTGTATCGCACCAGATTACAAAACTATCAAGTCTTTTAAGCCAGTTTTCATAGTCTTTTGTATTGTTAAAAGGCTGAATGTAGGTGCCACCTGCCATTGTTGAAATGTACAAGTCGATTGATGAGATTTGATTTATAGGTAACAATTCCTGTTTAAAATTTAAACCTTCCAAACCGATATTGCATTCCCATTTTAATATGTCTAGATTCAATTTATCCGATTCTGTAAGTTTGTCGCGGTTAAATTCTGATAATTTCTCTTTATAAAATGTAAAAAAATCCCTTTGCTTTTCAATGTAAGATTTGGTCAAATTGTTTGCAAACAAATCATTGAAACGGGAGTCCCCAAATTCTGTAGCCACCGTTGGGTTTAGCTTCATGGTACCATCATAATACTCATCAAAAAATTTATTAAGTGATTTGGAGGTTTCTGCAATTTCCTTATTGTTTCTGGAAGTCTTTTGTTGACAATTCTGAAAAATAATCAGAATCAAAAATGAAATAAAAAATAACTTTTTCATGGTATTATGTATTTGTAGATTTGTTAAATCTTAACTAACGGTCAAGAAATTGTAACAAATGTTACAAATTTCTCCATCATTCCCAGGATGTGTTTTTACCGTTAGCATGCGAACTGAATCGAAAATTTTGATGTATGGAATGCCTTATAACGTTTACGCATATAGCCAGTGGCGGTGTTCGTGGCACTTTTCTGTCAAGCTACACAAAGGATGAAGCGGGCTACAACCCTTGAATAGCTTACTATCTCGGCAATTTTTTATACCGCGTGTCGAATTGGTGGTAGTATGTTATTTGAATCAAATACTAAATATTTAGTTAATTTAATGCGTTTACTTAGTACTATTAAACCATGCTAACAATTCATTTCTGAATTGTTCCTCTTCTTCCCATAAAGAGTAATGGCAACTTTTTTCAAATACATGAAATGAGATATTTGGT
>Ga0315292_10000831_pt1 | contig 15429 bp, 11 predicted proteins | sample YL17G13_0_MG_FD_204029 | JGI IMG/M metagenome (GOLD analysis project Ga0315292, IMG submission 204029) | Sediment microbial communities from Yellowstone Lake, YNP, Wyoming, USA - YL17G13_0 | ecosystem: Environmental > Aquatic > Freshwater > Lake > Sediment | place: USA: Wyoming | collected... | reverse complement strand
GATCGACCTCATTGCCAAGATATTTCAAAATCAAATAATCGTATCCAGTAGCGATGCCCTGGCTATTACCCGCAACATATATGTTCCCTTTTGAATCGAGAGCGAGCGAAGTTGCGTAATCATCTTCGCTCGCTGGGCTATTATATGACTCGATCCAATCAATTCTTCCATCGACATTAAATTTGATGGTTGTAAAATCTCTGGACGATCCAGCTGAATAGTTAATTGAACCCGTTACATAGACTTTTTCGTTTTGATCATCGATTACCAAATCGATTGGTATGTCCGTCAGATTTTGGGATCCGTTGTATCGTGCATACCATTGTGCTGAACCGTTCGAATCATATCCAATCGTTAAATAGTCTTCAGAAGTAATTCCATCCCAGCTGGAGCCGGTGACATATACATTACCCTTCTGATCAACTCCGATTGCAGTAGCGATGTCATTTCCATTGAGTGAATTATTGTAAATCGTAACCCATTTACGATTACCATTCATGTCGTATTTTAATGTTGCGTAATCGTATCGGGTCCCAGACTGATAACTGTACCCCGTTACATAACTATTTCCCTTGTGATCAACTGTCATCGATGTTGCAACATCAGCACCATTTCCGGGCGACGTGAAAATATCAGACCATAATTCCACACCAGAACTATCATAATTCAAGATAAGATAATCCGCGCCTGTTGTTGAACTAACACTATATCCAATAACATGTAAATTACCGGCTGAGTCTACACACATTGTGGTAGCACGATCATTATTATTTGCTCCGCTATTATAGCGATTAATCCATTCCTCAGCACCAAGAGTATTATACTTGATCGTTACGATATCTTGACCTGATCCAGCTGAATATCCATAACCCGTAACGTAGACCCCTCCATTATTATCCAGAGCAACTGCCACTGCAATATCAATGCTATCATCCGAGTCATTATATTGTTTTATCCAGTCAATCGTTCCATCCCTCCTGTATTTTATTGTTACATAATCGAGCTGCGAGGCACCGCCAAAACTATATCCTGTAACGAGAACATTCCCATTTCCATCCACAGCAATTGATGTTGCTTCATCATAGCCGTTCCCAGGTCCATTATATCTTCTCGTCCAAAGAGTATCTCCGCGTTTGTTATATTTTATGGTGAAATAATCTGCTCCGCTGTAGGTTGTAAAACTTACTCCGGTAACATATATGTTTTGAAGATTATCTGTTATAATTGCATTAACGTAATCCTCCGAAGGGAGTAAATTCGATGCGTAACGCTGCACCCATTCTTCATGCACATCTCCAACGAGTACACTCTTTGATTCATCGGTCGGCATCAAACCACTATGTTGCATTGGTAGTGATGCAGAATCTCTAAATAACCAAAATGGTTTCGAAGAATCATTCTCATGATCAGCATAAGTAAGATAACGCAAACGAAATGGTACGAATTTCACCTTGTTGTCTGCGTTCACTGTCTGGAAGGATGGAACTCTCAACTTGCCCTCGTTCTGTGAATAAACTAACAACGTCGAGATAAGATGAAGGGAAATTATATACCTTAGCTTTAAGTACATGTTTCGAATAATTTAATTTAATTCATACAATTGAATGTGTATCAAAAGATAATATAGTGTTTATAAGAAAGCTTGTCAATCAGGAATTTCCTGATACGCTATCAGGGAATCCCTGATAAGGAATTTACGACAATCATATTATATTTCTCCCATTTAAAGGAATTCGACAATAGAGATGTGATTTTCAATTTTTTTTTCAAACTACCAAACGAGTCTGATTATGAAGTTCTACCGAAACGACGATCTAATTCCGATAACGATAGCTTAATTATCACGGGTCTTCCGTGCGGACAAACAAGTGATACCTTAGAATCAAATAACTGCCTAATCAACGAACGCATTTCATTTAAATTCAACGAATCACCAGATTTAATGGCAGCTTTGCATGCATATGATTTTGCCAACCTCTCTCTAGGTTCTATTTTAAGATTCTGTTCATCATCTTTGTAAAGATCGAGAATATCTTGTAGAATCTTTCCCTCCTCCCCGGGCTTGATATCTATTGGAACGCCATCAAGAATGACGGTTGTATTGCCGAATAACTTCAAACTGAAACCAAGCTTGTCGAGTAGCGGAATCAACTGTTTAACAAGTGCACTGTCGGCAACGGTTAACTGAATTGTGTGTGGAAAAAGTAACTGCTGCGACTTTGACTCAGATCTATTGAAGCGTTCAGAAACTTGTTCATATAATATTCGTTCGTGGGCTGCATGTTGATCTACTATCATAATCCCGGATTCAACCTGAACTACGATGTATTTATTATGAAGCTGCCAAACGGGAAAATCGTTGATTGAGGAAACCATTGGTTCGTTTTTCTCTTGGAGTTGATCAAGGCGGGATCCAATGCCTGCAGTTGGTTCTCCGAAGCTGTTGTCAGTTTTAGCGTGTGTAGAGGGAAAACCAGATGATCGAGTCGATTCTTGAGATAACTTTTCTAATGGAGTTGCTGGACGTAGTAATTCTTTCCAATTCACTTCTTCTTGATTTGTGTTCGCCAATCTTGAGCGAAATTGAGAACCTAATTTTTCTCCATCTGAAATAGTTTCTTTTATCTCCACCTTTGGTATCAAATCGTGATGCGACAGCGTTTTTCGGATTGCTGCTAAAATAATTTTATAGATCGAGCCTTCGTTTTCAAATTTAACTTCCATTTTGGTTGGATGAACATTCACATCCACCTTCCGTGGATCAATATTCAGGAATAAAATAAAAATCGGAAAACTACCTTTTTCTAATATGTGTTCGTACCCTTGGAACACTGCATGGTTAATATTCCTATTTACAATGTATCTTCCATTGAGAAAAAGGTATTGTTCGGCACGAGCTTTCCGCGAAAATTCAGGTTTACCAAGGTAACCCTTTATCTCTATTAACTCATTCTTTTCATTAACATAAATTAGCGACTGGGCAAGTTTCTCTCCAAAGATTCCCTTAACACGATTATGAATATCAGTTGATTTGAGATTCAACACAAGCTCATCATCACTGATGAATTTTACATCTACTTTAGGATGGGACATTCCGACTCGCTGGATAACATCAATGATGTGTTTGAACTCCGTCGGGTCGCTTTTAAGAAAGTTCCTTCGTGCCGGAGTATTGAAGAAAAGGTTTTTTACCTGAATTGAGGTCCCAACAGCAGTTACCTCTTCAGCAATTTCAACCACAATTCCACCATCAATCCGAATTTTGATGCCAACGTCAGATTCCCTCGTTCTTGTCCTCATCTCAACTTGAGCGATTGCGGCAATTGATGCAAGTGCTTCACCCCGAAAACCGAGGGTCCGTATATTTTCCAAATCCTCATATGTCGATATCTTACTTGTGGCATGACGTTGAAATGCTACAACGGCATCCTCCTTACTCATGCCATCTCCATCATCAACTATCTGGATTAATGATTTACCACCGTCTTTAATAACTATTGTTAGCGAACGAGCATGAGCATCAATAGCGTTTTCAATTAACTCCTTGACAGCAGACGCAGGGCGTTGAATCACTTCACCTGCAGCGATCTTGTTTGCTAAATTCTCTGATAATATTTTTATCGTCTGTGCCAAATCCAAATGACTACTGATTATTGATTAGTGATTTACTTATCACACCCAAACCGGGGCGATCGTTCAATATTAACCTCCCGTTAATAACTTTTACACCTTCGAACGGATCATTTGTAATCAATATATTTCCATCAAGGTCAGCGTAATCGACTAAAGGGGATAGTTGTGCCGCTGCAGAAATCGCTACCGAGCTTTCGATCATGCAGCCAAGCATGACTTTCATGTTCATCGCTTTTGCAGTGTGAATCATTCTTATCGCCTCATGCAGTCCCGTGCATTTCATTAACTTAATATTGATGCCATCAAATACACCTTGGAGTTTTGGGAGATCGAACAAATGAATCACGCTCTCATCTGCAATCAGAGGAATATGTACATTCTCACGCACCCATGCCGTACCATCAATATCACTTGCCGGCATCGGTTGCTCAACAAACTCAACACCGTGCTCTTCCAACCATAATATTTTATCGCGAGCTTGTTCTTTTGATTTCCAACCTTCATTTGCATCGACACGAATAACTTTATCAGTGACTTTGCGAATCGTCTGGATGATCTCCTCATCGTTCGGAACACCAACTTTTACTTTCAATATCGGATAAGGTTCGGCTTCTTTGACTTTTTGTTCAACGAAATCAAGCGAATCAATACCGATCGTGAATGAAGTTAACGGGGTTTTTTCGTTATTCAAACCCCACAACTTCCAAAGTGGTACTGCTAATTTTTTCCCGATCCAATCGTGCAAGGCAATATCGATTGCTGCTTTAGCGGATGTGTTTCCACTTGCGATATTTCCAACATACTTCAAGATATCTTCGATTTGGAATGGGTCGTTAAACCATGAAATATCAATTTTTTTAAAAAACTCTAAAACTGTTCGCCAAGTCTCACCGTAGCGTTCGGATGGCGCTGCTTCACCATATCCGATTATTCCATCATGCTCCAACTCAACGAAAACACATGACTCAATATCTTTGGAGCTGCGTGAGATTGTGAATGTATGACGAAGTCGAAGATCGTAATTATAATAACGTAGCTTCATTGTTCTCTATCAAAAAGTGCATCTACAAATGTTTTCTGGTTGAATGGCTGCAGATCATCTATCTTCTCACCTACCCCGATGTATTTAACGGGAATATTCAATTCCTGATTTATTGCAAGCACAACACCTCCTTTAGCTGTACCATCAAGCTTTGTTAACACAAGCCCAGTTATCCCAACGGCGGCACTGAACTGCTTGGCTTGTTGAATTGCATTTTGCCCTGTTGATGCATCAAGCACCAATAATACTTCATGCGGGGCTTCCGGCTTTATTTTCTGGATGACACGTTTTATTTTTTTCAATTCGTCCATTAAATTCACTTTAGTATGAAGACGACCTGCTGTATCGATTATCAAAACATCCACTCCATGTGTCACCGCAGATCTCAGCGCATCGTATGAAACTGCAGCAGGATCAGCACCTCGCGCTTGCTGGATAATTTCAACACCTGCACGTTTCGCCCAAATCTCGAGTTGTTCATTCGCTGCCGCACGGAATGTATCAGCCGCAGCTATCAATACTTTCTTCCCTACCGACTTGTAATTATAAGCGAGTTTTCCAATAGTTGTGGTCTTACCAACTCCGTTAACACCAACAATCATTATCACATGTGGCTTTTGTCCCGATGAAAGAACTAATGGATCAATATCTATAACAGTACCGTTTACTAACAGTTTTTTAATTTCCTCGCGTAATAAATTATCTAAATCAGCAGGGTTTTCATATCCATCCTTCTTAACGCGTTGGCGAATATTTTCGATAATCTTCATTGTAGTGGTAACACCAACATCGCCGCTAATCAATATCTCCTCAAGGTTTTCAAGCAACTCCTCATCTATCTTCGTTTTACCCGTGAGAATTTTTTGGATCTTGCCAAAGATATTCTCACGCGTTTTAGTTAAACCTTCTTTGAGGCGTGTTAGTTTGAATTTATCGAAAAAGCCCATGTTAAGATTTCATATTTTATAATGTGGATTTAGAATTGTTGTTAATAAGATTAACAAACCGTTTGATATATAAAACAAATGAAAGAATTAATAATGTTAAGCAAGTATACAATAATACCTCCTTGATCAAAACTAATTTTTTAAAATCAAGCACTACCATAATTAAAAATACGGCAAGAATAGTGGCTGTCCATTTCCCCATTTGGTTTGAGATAGGAACAATCCCTTTCACTTTTTTTAGATAGACACCACCGCTAAAAATCAAAGCATCACGACCAATAATAGCGACAAAAAACCATAACGGTATTTTACCTTGAAATGTAAGTATGCCACTAATTACTCCCACTGCAATCTTATCGGCAAGCGGGTCCAATATTTTTCCCAATTCTGTTACCTGATCAAATTTTCTGGCAAAATAGCCATCAATAATATCTGTGAAAGCGGCGATAATCATAAAGCCGAATGCAAACAAACGACTAACCTCATTATCCAAGAGAAGTAAAACTGAAATAGGTATGGTAAGAATAATTCGTAGAAGACTAAGTATGTTTGGAACAATCCAGAATTTCTCGTTCATCCGAAATTAAATCTCATGTTCGTCTTTTGAAACACCGTTTTCAATCGGGATTGGGAATTGACCGCTGAAACATGCAGTGCAGTACGATTCCCCGTTATCGTGGGGAACTGAATCATGAAGCTTATCAAGAGAAAGATAACCAAGACTATCGACTCCTAGATCTAATCGGATTTTTTCAATATCACCCCCGCATACATTCGCGATAAGTTCCTGCGGATCGGGAAAATCCATTCCATAATAACATGGATATCGAATGGGTGGAGATGTTACCCGGAAATGTATCTCTTTTGCTCCAGCATTTCGGATCAATTTCACTAACTGTTTCGATGTTGTCCCCCGAACAATCGAATCGTCGATAATTACTACCTTCTTCCCTTCCAGAACTCCTCTTACCGTATTGAACTTTGTACGCACTCTCATCTCTCGAAGGTCTTGCATGGGTTGTATGAATGTTCTACCAACATAGTGACTGCGTATCAAGCCAATTTCATATTCACTTTTATTTCCTAATTTTGTGTTTGCACTTACAAAGCCAAGTGTCGCAGTATTACTTGAATCCGGAACGTTGATGACAATAACCGATTCGTCATTGGAATTTGGTTGAACAGGATGTTCCCCGGCAAGTGATTTTCCTAACTTCCGGCGAACACGATCAACACTCTCACCGAATATTTGGCTATCGGGACGGGAAAAATATATATACTCGAAAATACAGTAGTGTGATTTAGTGTTTCTCTTGTTAAGATGAAACGATTTTGCCTGACCAGAAATCAATGTTTCTTTATCAAAAACTAAAACCTCGCCCGGTTCAACATCACAAACGTATTGTGCATCGATAATATCGAAAGCACATGTTTCCGAAGCAATCACATATGCATCCCCAAGTTTGCCAACAGCGAGAGGTCGCCAGCCATGTGGATCACGTGCTACAATCAACATATCATCGGTAATGATTGCGAGTGAATATGCACCTTCTACACGATTGAGCGCATCCATAATTTGTTTGATTTGTTTCGTCTCTTTGCTCTTGGCTATTAAATGTAATATTATTTCTGTATCTGATGTCGTTTGAAAGATTGTTCCTTCATCTTGAAGACATTTTCTTAAGTAACGGAAGTTTGTCAGATTTCCGTTATGAGAAATACCGATATTACCGTTACGGTAGTTTACTGTTAGCGGTTGGATATTCAAACTATTATCGGCAGCACCTGCAGTCGAATATCTATTATGCCCGATTGCAGCATTGCCTTTAAGTTTTTCTGTGACGATCGAATCGTCACGAAAAACATCATTCACTAAACCAAAATCTTTGTGGATGAGAAAATGATATTTGCCAGATTGCTTATCAAAGTATGAGGTAACTATGCCTGATGCCTCTTGTCCCCTATGCTGTTGGGCGTGTAAACCATAATAAGTCATCTGGGCTGCTTGTATGTAACCATAAATCCCGAAGATTGCACATTTATCATGTGGTTTGTCTTCTCGAATGGGAACATCCGTATGGAGGTAGAATTGTTTCATATTACAAATTACTGAAAATTCTTCTTGAACTCAAGCATCCAATCTGGTAATCGTAGTATCGCGGAGCCAGTTTTTGTCGTCAGGATTAGGATAATCAGTTGTGTAATGCAAACCCCGACTTTCTTTCCGCATTAACGCCGAACGAACGATCAAATCAGCAACTGTTGCAAGATTGCGCAGCTCAATGAGACCTTCAACCACTTTTGTTTTTTTATAAAAATTTTCTATCTCTTCCTGAATGATATGTAATCTCCTCAGAGCACGCTGAAGGCGGAGATCGGATCGAACGATTCCAACATAATCCCACATAACATTTTGGATTTCTTTTTTGTCGTGTTCAATGAGTACCCACTCTTCTGTATCAAATGTACCGCTGTCATCCCACGGAGGAATCTCGGGAATCCGTATTATCTGAGTTCGAAGAACTTCTTTCGCTTTTTCAACAGCCCTATGTGAAAATACGACGGCTTCTAACAGTGAGTTGCTCGCCAACCGATTAGCCCCATGAACGCCCGACATTGCTACTTCACCACAGGCAAATAAATGTTCGATTGATGTTCCACCATTAATATCTGTTACAACTCCGCCGCACGAGTAATGTGCGGCTGGAACAACTGGAATCAGTTCCTTCGTAATATCAAGTTTATATTTAACAAGACAAGTTTCATAGATATGAGGGAAATGCTCTTTCAATTTTTCTTTCGGTAGATGTCTGAGGTCAAGTAAGACATATTCGTCACCATGTTTTTTTAATTCAATATCTATTGCTCGGGCAACCATATCGCGAGGTGCAAGCGAACCACGAGAATCATAGCGATCCATGAATTCAGCCCATCTATTATCTTTCAGAACACCGCCAAAGCCGCGTATCGCTTCGGATATTAAAAATGCAGGAGAACCGGAGTTATATAATGTTGTCGGATGAAATTGAATGAATTCCATATTGGCAATAGTAGCACCAGCTCGGAATGCCATAGCAACACCATCACCAGTTGCGATTGAAGGATTGGTTGTGTGAAAATAAACTTGGCCAAGCCCGCCAGAACAAAGAACGGTTACATGAGATAGAAATATTTTTACGGAATTATTTTCCACATCAAGCACATAAGCACCCCAACAATGAATTGGTGTCACTCCATTCAAAGTTTTTCCAAGATGATGCTCGGTAATAAGATCAATGGCAAGATGATCTTCGAACATTTTTATATTCGGACATGCAGCAATGGCGTGAAGCAATGCTCGTTCAATTTCTGAACCGCTCTTATCGTGAGCATGTACAATCCGATTGCGCGAATGTCCACCTTCCCTTCCAAGATCGAGTGTGCCATTTTTCTTGGTAAACTCAACTCCGATTTGGATAAGTTCTTGAATTCTTCTGGGTCCTTCCCTAACCAGAATTTCAACAGCTTCACGATGACATAAACCTGTGCCGGTATTTAAAGTATCTTGTATATGCAAATCGAGTGAATCATCTGCAGAAATAACTGATGCGATTCCGCCCTGTGCATAATTCGTGTTCGACTCTGCTTTCGCTTTTTTTGTTATTACTGCAACAGTTCCAATCTGTGAAGCTCGGAGTGCAAAAAAAAGACCTGCAATTCCGCTGCCTATTACCAAGAAATCAGATCGAACTTCCATAGATTCAGCTTAAACCTTTAGTTTGAATTGTTGATTGCATTTCTGAAAGTAGTTTGAACAAAAATATACACTTCTCTTTCAATGATTTCAAATCGCTATTGTTATGAATAACAAAATCAGCTTTGACAACCTTTTCCCGCTGAGGCATCTGCGTTTTAATTTTATTCATAACCGCTGACTTTGTAGTATTATCTCGATTGATCAAGCGATCGATCCGATTTTCTTCATTTGCATCAACAACGATAATATAATCATATGAAGATTTTATTTCTGCTTCGTAAATTAAAGCCGCCTCTACCATGATCAAAAGAAACTTTCCCTCACGGGTAATTTTTTTAATTTCTCTATCGATAAAATCGATAACTAACGGATGAACAATTTGATTTAATATTCTCTGCTTTGTTCGATTATGAAATATAAGCTTTGCTACACGTTGGCGGTCGAGTTTTCCATTTGGGAGATAAACATCAATGCCAAAGACATCAATAATCTTTTTCTTAATTTCCCTTTTCGAATCAACAAGGTTTCTTGCAATGATATCAGCGTGCAGCAATTTAGCCCCAAGTGATTCAAATAATTTTCCCACTTCGGTTTTACCAGTTCCTATTCCGCCGGTTAAACCGATTTTGAGCGGTCGATATTTGAAATCAGTTTCCATTTTTTTTTAATAATAAAAACCAGCTTAACGGAGGTAGTGAAATAGTGGCTTCATCCCATCCGAATTTTGTCTTTACTTTGCATACGCCACGGCTCTTGTTTCTCTTATTACCACAACTTTGATTTGTCCTGGGTAGCCCATCTCAAGTTGAATCTTTTTAGCAATGTCATGTGCAAGCACATCAGCCATGAGGTCGTCAATCTTATCATGCGCTACGATTACCCGGATTTCCCTCCCCGCTTGGATTGCGTAAGTTTGAGCAACACCATCGAATGATTTCGCCAGCACTTCAAGCTGTTCTAATCGTTTTGCATATCCCTCAACAGATTCACGTCGGGCACCGGGTCTAGAACCGCTAATCGCGTCTGCCGCTTGCACTAAAGCCGCGATTGTACTTTCCATTGGAATATCTTCATGATGTGAACCGACAGCATTGATTACAATCGGATGCTCACCAAACTTTTTAACCAAGTCGTAACCGAGCAACGCGTGGGGACCTTCAATATTACGTTCTAATGTTTTACCAATATCGTGAAGTAAGCCAGCCCGTTTCGCCATAATAGGATCGATACCAAGCTCTGCTGCCATTAATCCTGATAGATGTGCAACTTCCAAGCTATGAGAAAGGAGATTCTGACCATAACTCGATCGGTATTTCATCTTGCCGATATGTTTTAATATATCCTGATTCGTACAATGTAAACCCGCCTCCATAAATGCGTTTTCGCCGTTGTGTAGTATTTCTTCATCTAATTCTTGCCTGACTTTTTCAACAATCTCTTCGATGCGGGCAGGATGAATCCTTCCATCAGCCATTAACCGCTCCAAAGAAATTCTTGCCACCTCGCGACGTAATGGATCAAATCCTGAAAGAATCACTGCCTCTGGAGTATCATCAACTATCACATCAACACCCGTTGCGGCTTCGAATGCCCTAATGTTCCGACCTTCTTTTCCGATAATACGACCCTTCATTTCATCATTTTGAATTTGAAGCACACTTACGGTCGTTTCAACACAATGATCTGAAGCCGTCCGTTGAATCGCCTGTATTACAATTTTTTGTGCTTCTTTCTTTGCTTCAAGTTTTAAATTGTCACGAATATCCTTCAGCAATTGTGCTGATTCTGCTTTTGCTTCAACCACCATATTTTCGATTAAGAGTTTCTTCGCTTCTTCCTTCGACATGCTTGAGACGCGCTCTAACCTCAAATTTTCTTCTTGTATAAGTTTGGTGTGATGAAGATGTTTTTCTTCACATTGTTTAGTTTTCTCATCGAGTACACGTTTGTGGTTTGCAAGCTCTTTCTCTTTTTTATTAACAAGCTCCACTTTCCGCTCAAGGTTGTCCTCTCTGCCTGCAAGCTGCTTTTCAAATGCGTGAAGTTTACTTCGCTTCGAATTCGATTCTTGCTCGAACTCTTGTTTTTTCTTGTACCATTCGTCTTTAACCTCAAGAAGTTTTTCCTTCTTGAGGTTTGCGACATCTTTTTCTGCCTCGGCAAGGATTATCCTAGCTCGTTCTTCGGCATTTGCTATTTTATTTTGTCCCACACGCTTAAATACATACCAGCCCGAAGCGAACGCCGCTCCCATAATTAATAAAGTAATTGGTATTAAGATATAAATTTCAATTGTCATATTTCCGCCATTATCGTTTACAATTAATACATTAAATAAAAAACCGCACGCAGCTTGTAAGTCCTGTGTATTTAAGAATCTCAGTCTATACACGGTGGGTACTCCCCGGAATGTTTCTTACTTCCACTGTCTGCAAAAACTCAAGATTTTATATTGAGTCAGCAAATCCCGCCGAAGCGAGTCGAGGCCTGTAATACGACATTCTCAAGTCGAGTTCCCTATTAAAGTTACTTGTCAGATTCTTTAATATGTTTGACTCGGCAGCCACAGGCAAGTATTGCCCTGGCTTAAGCTGTCGATGCGGTCTATTCTTTAAAGAACTTCCTCATCGATCATTATGGAAAAGAACAGTAAGTCTAATTATCTATTTCAGATTTCAAGCTTTGATCGAGATAATCATTAATCTTACCCATTTCGTTTTCAATAAGAGTAAGAAGTGAACGATTTCTTTCTCTCTCTTTGAATAAGTCTTCAGTGATATTTAATGCTGAAAGAACAGCCACGGTTAGAGGTGGTTGTTCTGGAATTTTCTCGTGAATAGTGTTGATCATTTGATCTACATAGCTTGCCACTTTCTTCGTCAGTTCTTCACTTTCGCCGCGAAGTGGATATTCTGAGCCAAATATTTTAACCTTGATGCTCTTACTTTCTGTTGCCATAATGACCTATAAGGTTATTGTTTCTCAGTCCGATCCAAACATATTAATTAATAATAACAAAAATCTCTATAAATGAGAATTTATTTTAATTAATAAATCGTGTATCCGATTTTTTAAATTTTCTTTTTCGTCTGAATTTAGCACATTCCCACTATCGGAATGTATCAAACGAGAGTGCTCCGCCTGAATTCGTTTTAACTCCTGGTTCTTCACCAGCATTTCAGTGCGTAATGAGGCTAATTCTTTTTCGTGTTCAGCTTGCTTTTGCAGCAGTAGTTCCTGTTCTTGCCGATACCGCGAAAGAAGATCGGAAAAAGCATGAGCTTTATCCCAAAAAATTTTCAGAGCATTTTCAATATTATTGACATCTTTTGCAACATCAATATCTAATTCATTTTGCCGATGATCCAAGGTTTTATCTCCTATCTTCGGATTGTCGCATTCAGATTTTTTTCTACACGCTTTATAATACTTGACATGATTTGATCGATTTCATCTTGTGTCATTGTATGATCTTCAGCCATGAACTCTAAAGCATATGCGCAACTTATTTTCTTAGCTCCGATCTGATCACCTTTATATATGTCAAACAAAAGTAGTTTACTTAATAAATTTTTACAAGCAGTTCTAATTTCCTCAGAAATTTTTTCCACTTGTATATCTTCATCAACGATTATTGCAATATCTCTTATAACCGAGGGATACTTGGGCAAACTTCGAAACTTTATTTCTTTTTTTCGTATCCTATTGAGTTGTCCGATGTTTAATTCAAGAATATAAACTTCTTCTTCAATCGAAAATTTTGCTAATATATCTCGTCGAACTAAACCAATTGTACCAATGTTTTCTCCATTGTTTTCAATACGTAGCCCGTATTCGGTTAAAGCATCGGTATTAGGATAAGGAATAAATTTAATATTGTCAAGCGAAATTTTATTGACAAAAGCAGTCGCTTCTCCTTTTATATCAAAAATATCAAGATATTGAGGTTTTTCATCCCATAATCGTGGACGCCTCAAACCGCAAAACATAAAAATAATCTTATCCTCTTCGAGGAAATGAGGGATAAGATTAGCTTTGCCTGCGGTTTTATCATAGAAGTAAACTTTTCCAATTTCAAACAACCTTAGGTCCTTAATCCCACGATCGATATTATGACGAACGATATCCAACAAGCTTGGAATTAAACTTGTTCGTAATCCTTCCATATCTTTGCTAATCGGATTTGCGATCTTAACGACCTTATCTGAAGCAATAGCTGCAATTGAAATATCCTGCATACTGTTCGTAATCACTTCCATGAATCCACTGCCAATTGCACATTGCCTTAATTCATCAACAAAATCTATGGTTATTATATTTTTTGAAAAATTTATCGAAGCTGTTGTCTTTACATCAATATTATCATAACCATATCCGCGTGCTACTTCTTCTATTAAATCAATTTCACGTTCAATATCAGGACGAAATGTCGGCACGCGAAATCTCAAATTATTTCGATAGATCGGTTTATTTGTATCACCGCCAAGTTCAATTTGAAATTTCTTTAGAAGAAAGGAAATCTCCTTAGCTGATAATGTTAAACCGAGGATATCATTAGTTTTATCAACCCTAAGCTCAACTTCTTTTTCCAAGATTCTATTTGGATACCAGTCAATAACTCCATTCAATACTTCACCTCCACAAATTTCCTGAATTAACTGCGAGGCACGATCTATTGCCCAACGAGTTATATTCGGATCTGCTCCGCGCTCAAAACGTTGTGAAGCTTCGGTATCAAGGCAAAAATTCTTTGCGGTTTTTCTGATACTCTGTGGATTGAAGTAAGCACTTTCGATCAAAATATTTGTGGTTGAATTTGAAATTTCGCTGTCTTCGCCCCCCATGATCCCTGCAATCGCAATGGGCTTTTCAATATCACAGATCATCAGCGTATCCGCATGTAATGTTCTGACTTTATGGTCGAGGGTTGTGTACGACTCTCCACTCATCGCTTCTCTGACTACGATTGTATGATCAGAAATTTTATCATAATCGAAAGCATGAAGTGGATGGCCACATTCCATTAAAACATAGTTAGTTACATCGACGATATTATTTATGGGACGAATGCCCACCGCTTCGAGCCGCTTCTGAAGCCATTCTGGAGATGGACCAACCTTTACATCGAATATTACTCTTGCAATATACCTTGGACAATTTTTCGTATCTTCAATCTTTATCGCTACAAAATCGTTTATGTTTCTTTTACTCTCTTTCAGAAGAACCGATGGAACTCTGATTGCTTTATCAAGAAATGCTCCCACTTCTCGAGCAATCCCAATATGGTTCATCGCATCCGGACGGTTTGGAGTGATACCAACCTCAAAAACAATATCATTAAGATTAAAATATTCAGAGAGTGGTGTACCTGGTTCCGCTTCAGGTTTCAACACCATTATTCCCTCTTTGTCACCACCTAAGTCGAGTTCATATTCAGAACAGATCATTCCATACGATTCAACGCCTCGAATTTTTATATCCGATAATCTGAATGATTTAGCATCAACTTCGTGTTGGTTTCTTGGAATTTCGGCACCAATAAGACCAACCGGTACTTTTTGGCCCGCAGCAACATTGGGTGCACCACAAACTATTTGTAAAATTTCACTCCCCACATCAACTTTACACACAACTAATTTATCAGCTTTGGGATGTTTACTAACCTCCACCACATTGCCTACGACAAATCCTCTATACTTATCGCCAAGATGTTCAACTCTCTCAACTTCAAAACCACTCATCGTTAATCGCTGAGAAAGTTCTTCGGTCGAAATTTGAATATCTATATATTGTTTAAGCCATTTGAGAGAAATACGCATACATTAAGAAGTTGTTAAAATTGTCTTAGGAATCTTACATCGTTTTCAAATAAAATCCGGATGTCATCAATCCCGTATCGAAGTAAAGTGATACGCTCTATACCCATACCAAACGCATACCCTGTATATTTGTCCGGATCATATCCGACATATTTATAAACATTCGGATCAACCATGCCGCATCCAAGGATTTCCAGCCATCCTGTTTGTTTGCACATCCGGCATCCTTTTGCATGGCATAAAAAACAGGTA
>Ga0315292_10000827_pt1 | contig 15450 bp, 19 predicted proteins | sample YL17G13_0_MG_FD_204029 | JGI IMG/M metagenome (GOLD analysis project Ga0315292, IMG submission 204029) | Sediment microbial communities from Yellowstone Lake, YNP, Wyoming, USA - YL17G13_0 | ecosystem: Environmental > Aquatic > Freshwater > Lake > Sediment | place: USA: Wyoming | collected... | reverse complement strand
CCGGTCCGCCTCCATCGGGTGGCCGCAGGACTCGTGCGCCGCGATGCCCGAGACCTCGCCACCGCAGACGAGGTCGTACCTCCCTGGCTTCACCTTCTTGCCCTTCTCGATCATCTTCCTGAGCATCCGGACCTCGGCATCCATCTTGTCCGGGAGGGCCCATTCATCGACCCTCTCCCAGCCGCCGGTCCCGGCCCATTCTCGCATGGACTGCTCCGTCTCCCCCTTGTGGGACACGAGCACGTATGCGTTGACCGTGATCCGGGGCAGGACGGACCCGATCCTCGAACCCTCGGAGTTGGCGAAGTAGCTTGTGAACACGCGGTCCGTGATATCGTAGAACCTCCCGTCGACCTTCTCCTTGGTTTTCACGACGGCCTTGTCAAGGGACCTCAGGAACTCGACCCTGTCCTCGATGGAGACATCCGCCAGAGGCTTCTTCTGCTTGACCTCCCAGCTGGTCTTGACGACAGCCTCCTTGGACAGGACGACCAGTGTCTTCCTCCCGGGGTTCTTGGCGATCTTGAGCGCGCGCCTGGCCAGCTCGATGCCCTCCGGCTTGGATATGCGGTTGCTGCTGGCGAACCCGATGCCGGTGGGCAGGACGACGCGGACGTACATGCCAGCATCTCTGTTGGACATGACAGAATTGACCTCGCCCGCCTTCACGGTCGCGTTCGACGTGTCGATCCGTTCGACCCTGACCTCTGCCAACAGGAGGGACTCCTTCGACAGCGCCGCGTCGAGAACATATTCCGCGATATCCTCATCGATCATGTTCTTCTGCCCTCGGCCGGGAATCATCCAGGCCCGTTATAAATGGTTCCACGGACGGTCCCGGCCGCCAGACCGACAAGGTTAGATACGTCGGGGCCGATGGCTCAGCCGAGCAGCATGGCTGTTGACCCCGAGAAGGCGATCGTCCTGTGGCCCTCGTATTTTGATTCGAGGGTCGGCAGGGACTCCGGGCGGCGGGTGGCCAAGAAGGACGCCGTCGAGGCACCGACCGCGCACATGCTGTACGACGCGGCCAAGTCGCTGGACCTTGACTGCATACTCGAGCTCGAGAAGTCCTATCCCAGGTACTGGCACAGGCACGAGGGCCGTGTCCTCGTGGAGCCCAGCCTGAAGAAACGCGATTTGATCGCCAAGGTCGCCGCCAAGCTGAAGACCATGCCGAGGCCGAAGGCCTGAGCGGGCTACCGGTCCTGCGGCGTCCCGACCTCTTCCACCAGCTTCTTGCCCGCGGAGACGCTGTCGACGGAGTGGATGACCGCTCCGCAGTCCGAGATCGTCTCCTCGATGCTCTCGAAGTCTATCGAGGTGCCCTCGATCGTGATCTTCACGCTCTCGGTCTCCCTGTCGACCTCTTCGAGGGTGCAGTTCACGCCCGAGACACCGTTCAGGACCCCGATCCTCCGGGACAGCTCGATGATGGTGGGGTGGTGTGGCTTGAGCACATCCAAAACAAGGCGCTTTATCTCACTCAATTTCCCTATCCCTGCCAGCATCAGGTCTAAGGGGTCTGCGTATATATTACTTTTGAGCCAGGGCGCTGGCCTGGCCCTCCCGTGCGGACTGACGCGACGGCCGCCCGTCAGACCCTCGTCATGTTTATTATCGCACCGACCAATCCGAGCGCGTGGTCGGAAACGCGATACCGCCTGAGGAAGTGAAGGTCCTAGACGTCAACGCATCGTACCTCGGCGTGAGGACGATCACGCTCATGGAGCATGCGGGCGAAGCGGTCGCCAGGCACATCCTCGCCGAGCACGACCCCGGGACAAGCGTGGCCGTCGTGTGCGGCCGGGGGAACAACGGCGGCGACGGCTTCGTGGCCGCGAGGTACCTCTCAAAGGACATGAAGGTGAGCGTCCACCTCGTCGAGCCCGAAGTGGAGGTCAACAGCGACATCTCGAAGGTGAACCTCCACATGGTGAGGGAGCTGACGAGGAGCTGGGAGGCCATAGACCTGAGGCAGTACGACCTCATCGTGGATGCGATGCTGGGCGTCGGCATGATCGGCAGGCCCAGGGAGCCGTATGCGGACATGATCAAACTCATCAACGCGTCGAGGCGCCCGGTGGTGTCCGTCGATGTGCCCTCGGGGTGGCCCTCGGACCTGCACGTCCGGCCCGACGTCACCATAACTTTCCACGCGCCCAAGGTCGGCATGGACCGGAAGACCTGCGGGAAGATCGTCGTCGCGGACATCGGGATACCCCGCGACGCGGAGAGGTACACCGGGCCCGGGGACTTCGTGCTCCTGCCCACGAGGAAGAAGGACGCGCACAAGGGCGATGCGGGCAGGGTGCTGGTCATAGGCGGGGGGCCGTACACTGGCGCGCCCGCGTTCACGGGCATGGCAGCCATGCGGTCCGGCGTCGACCTGGCGTTCGTCGCCACGCCGGAGCCAGCGGCTCTGCCGGTCTCGATCTACTCGCCCAACCTCATAGTGCACCCGCTCAGAGGGGATGTCCTGGCCGAGGAGCATGTCGACTGGCTCCTGCAGAAGGCCGCGGAGGTGGACGTCGTGGCGATCGGACCCGGCCTGGGGGACGCGAAGGAGACCATGGCCGCGGTCCGGAGATTCGTATCAAGGTGCGACAGGCCGATGGTCATCGACGCCGACGCCATAGGCGCATGCGGGGCGAAGCCGCAGGTGCTGAAGGGCAAGACCGGGGTGATCACGCCCCACGCGGGGGAGTTCAGGAAGCTCACCGGGAAGACGGTGCCGTCGGAGGATATCGACAAGCGCATCGAGCTCGTCGAGGAGGCGGCCGCGAGGCTCGGCCTCACCATCGTGCTCAAGGGGCCCGTCGACGTGATCAGCGACGGCGACTACACCAAGCTGAACCGCACCGGGAACAACGCCATGACCGTCGGGGGCACGGGAGATGTGCTGACTGGCATCATCGCCGGGGTCCTTGCACAGCATGCGAGCCCGTTCGCGGCGGGCAGGATCGGCGCGTTCACGGCGGGCGTGGCCGGGGACCTGGCCTTCGAGGAGAAGAGCTATGGACTGCTCGCGACCGACGTGATCGCCAAGGTGCCGCTCGTCATCAGACGCTACCTGATGGATCCGGGTCCGTGAGGGGATCGGATGAGGCTCGGGCTGATCGCGGACATACACTCGAACCTGCACGCGCTCAGGGCGGTCCGTGAGAGGCTGGATGCGCTGGGCGTGGACTCGGTCGTCTGCGCCGGGGACATCGTCGGCTACGGCGCCTTACCGAACGAATGCTGCGCGACGGTCTCGCGCATGGCGGATCTCGCTGTCGTCGGGAACCACGATCTGGCCGCGCTGACGCGGGACGTGCGCGGGATGAACCCTTACGCCGCCGCTGCGTCCCGGTGGACATCCGACCAGCTGGGGCCGGAGGCGAGCATGTACCTTTCAGGTCTGAAGGAGAAGGCATCGCTCGAAACGCCCGGGAGGCCGGTGGCCGTCATGCACGGGTCGCCCAGGGGCGCGAGGGAATATGTCTTCGAGGACGACGCGGCGGGCTGGATGCTCGAAGAGACGGGCGCCGGGCTCCTGGTCCTCGGCCACACGCATGTGCCCTTCGTTGCGAGGTTCGCCGAAGGGATGGTCGTCAACCCAGGCTCCGTGGGACAGCCGAGGGACGGCGACCCGAGGGCGTGCTTCGCCGTGTACGACCAGTCATCCTCAGGATGCACCGTCGTCAGGGCGGTCTACGACGTCGACGGGGCGGCCGAGGCGATCCGGGCTGCGGGCCTGCCCAGGATACTGGCAGAGAGGCTCAAGGTGGGCAAGTGAGGAAGTAGATTTATCATCACATCAACGGCATCCCTGTGCCGTGGACCTGGAACCCGTGCCGGACACGCCCGCGCTCAGGATGAGAGGCGGCTCGAACTGGGTGTGCGTCGCAGACCTGCACCTCGGGATGGAGACCGAGCTGAGGCGCGCAGGGTTCAACATACCGACCCAGACGCCGAAGATGCTCGCCAAGCTGAAGGAGATCGCATCGCCGGGCGACCGGCTGCTGGTCCTCGGCGACGTCAAGCACCGGATACCGTGGGCCGGGTACCGCGAGGACCGGGAGATACGGCCGTTCTTCTCGGAGCTCCAGAGGGATTTCGACGAGGTCGTGATCATGGCCGGCAACCACGACGGGGGTATCACCGAGGTCCTGCCGGACGGGGTCAAGGCATCCAGCGGGCGCGGGGACCTGGTCGAGGACGTCGGGGTGTTCCACGGACACCTCTGGCCGTCCGACAAGGCGATGTCCGGGAAGAAACTCGTGATGGGGCACATACACCCGGCGGTCGTGCTCGTCGATTCGATAGGCACCAGGAGCACCGAGAAGTGCTGGCTCAGGGCGAAGCTGAACCGCGACACGGTCCTGGACAGGTACAGGAAATGTCCGGCGGAGCTCGTGGTCCTGCCCGCGTTCAACCCCCTGCTCACGGGGACACCCGTGAACACCACCGGGGGTTCGAAGCTGGGCCCGATCTTCAAGAACGAGCTGGTGGACCGGACGAGCTACCGGGTCTATCTGCTGGACGGGACCAACCTGGGGACCCCTGTGATGCACGCGCCCAGGAAGCCATGGAAACGCTCATGACGGCTTGGACGGCCGGTCGAAGAAGATGCTCTTGCCGGTGGCCGAGAGAGGTATCCCGTGGACTATCCTCGACCGCATCAGGCCGAGGCGCCTCGCAGACACGCCCGCGCGGTACATGACCCGGTTGTCGACATTGTGGTCCATGGCCATCTTCGCGGCCGAGCCGAGCGCGATCCCCAGGTCGAGCAGGCGGACCGCGCAGTTCGGCCCGTCGAAGTCGCCCGTGTGCGTCTTGGTCTCGAACTCCTTGCAGTCCGCGAAGCCGCATGCGCCGCAGTTCAGGCCGATCCCTTTGTGCGGCAGGAGGCCGACCAGCAGCACGGCGTCGCTGTCCAGGACGTTCTGCCCGTCCCTCTCGAAACCGGGGATCCCCCGGTCCTTCCCGACCTGGTTCATGTCGGTCCCGAGGGCGATCCTCTCGGAATCGGACAGGAGCCTCACCTCGATGAAATCCTGTCCGGCCGCCTTGGGGGCGGTCCTGGCCGAGACGGCCATCAGCTCGCCGACGAACGTGACTGTGTCCTTGAGCGTCATCGACCGGCGGTATCGACTGCCCGGAATTTATATGAGCGGTAGACTATCCGCCCCCGGGCTGGAGTGAAGGGCGTTTGAGCAGGGTAGTCTCGTCAACCGTGGTCCTCATGGCCGCCGCGAAGCGGAAGCAGGCGAAGGCCAGACTCATCAAGGTGCCCAAAGGGCAGCTCAGGCGCGCGGCTGCCAGGAAGATGAAGGTCAGGACCAGGCCCCAGGTCAAGGCGCTGAAGGTCAAGGGCCAGATCAAGTGCGACATCTGTCTCGGGGTCATCAAGAAGGACCTGCCGAGCGTGCTGTGCGGATGCGGGAAGCAGTTCCACAACTCCTGCGCGATCCGGGTCGGCAGGTGCCCGATATGCAGCAAGGAGCTCGGGTACACGAAGCAGAAACCGCACGTGACGGTCTCGGAGATGCCCCCCATCAAGCAGATGCCGCTCTCGAAGGACGACAAGCTGCTCCTGCTCGAGGAGCGGTTCCTGCTGGGCGAGATCACCGAGCGCACATACATCTCGATGAAGGAGGAGGTCAAGGCGGCCCCGGACGCCGCCATGTTCTGCAACCTATGCGGGCGGAGGCTGCTGGAGGGCGAGGCCTGCGATTGCACCCTCTACAAGGAGACGACGCTCCAATGTCCCGAGTGCGGGTCCACGCTCTCTGAGGGGGACCAGTTCTGCAGCAGGTGCGGCGTCGTGTTCTCGACGGACTTCTCGAAGGACCTGTTCCAGTGCCCCGAATGCGGCAGGATCGTCTCCGAGGACCAGCGGCTGTGCAAGTGCGGGGCGCTCCTGGTCGGCGAGGGGAACGTGATCTGTCCCCAGTGCGGGCAGGAGGTCCCGGAGGCGTCGTCCAGGTGCGAGCACTGCGGGCGCCCGTTCGTCGAGGACATAAACGAGTGCCCCGCATGCGGCCGCAGGGTCGAGAAGGATGCGGTCTCCTGCCAGTGCGGCGTGCTCTTCTCGGACAGGGTCGCGGGCGTCGAGTGTTCCGAGTGCGCGCAGATGGTGGACCTCGACGACAGGTTCTGTCCCAGCTGCGGGGCGAGGTTCGCGGACGAGCCGAGGCTGGAGGGAAAGCTCGAGAGAAAAGTCAAACGATAGGCGGGCTCGCGCCCGCCTTTGGAGTTTGTGGACCGTCGATCATCGCGCCCGGGTTCACCTTACGAACTCGATGTCGCTCTCGTCGCCCGCACCGTAGGACTTGGAGGACTGTGCCCTCCCTGGCGCCGCAGGCCTGGACTCGCCCTTGCCGACGAGGGTATCGGACCTGGCACCGGTCACGATCAGGAGGATCTTGACCTGGCCCTCCGCGTTCGGGTCGACGCTGCATCCCCAGATGATCCTGGCGTGCTTGTTGATCCTCTCGCCGACGACCTCGGCCGCCCTCTGGGCCTCGGACACGGTCATGTCCGGACCGCCGACGACCCTGATCAATGCACCCTTGGCATCCTTGAGTGAGATCTCGCCCAGCAGCGGGGAGTTGAGCGCCTCGTCTATGGCCGACTCGACCCTGCTCTCGGGGTCCGGGTCATCGGACTCGCCGATGCCGACGAAGGCGACGCCGCCCTCGTTCATGACAGTCATGATGTCGCTGTAGTCGAGGTTGACCAGGCCCGGCTTGGTGATGATCTCGGTCAGGCCCCTGATGGTCTGCATGAGGACCTCGTCCGCGACCTTGAACGCAGCGTCCACCGGAAGCTTCGGAACGAGCGCGAGGAGCTTGTCGTTCGGGATGACGATGGTCGTGTCGCACAGGCGTCTCAGCCTCTCGAGGCCGTCCTGCGCGTTCTCCATCCTCATCTCACCCTCGGCCTTGAACGGCATCGTGACGACCCCGATCGTCAGGGCCTTCATCTCCTTGGCCAGGCGGGCCGCGAAGTGCGCGGAGCCCGTGCCAGTGCCGCCGCCCATCCCTGCGGTCACGAACACTATGTTCGCCCCGCTCAGGAAGTCGCGGATCTCCCTCTCGTTCTCCTTGGCAGCCGCCTCGCCGACCTGCGGTATGGCGCCTGCTCCCAGGCCCCTCGTGATGTTCTTGCCTATGAGGATCTTCTTCGGCGCGTGGATGACCAGCAGGTGCTTGGCATCCGTGTTGATGGCGCAGAGCTGAGCTCCGGATATCCCGGCCGCGACACACCTGTTTATGGTGTTGGAACCGCCGCCGCCGCATCCGATGATCTTGATCGAGACGTCCAGCTGGGCCGCGATCTTCTGTATCTCCTCGTCGTCCGCGGTCATGGGGGCAGGACTAGGCGCTACCTGCACAGGAGCTGCGGGCTGAGAAAAAGCTTTTCCGTTTAGTTCATCGATTTCTTTTCCCAATGCTTCTTTTACGAGAGACTTCGGCATGAGTGCACCCCATAAAGCTATAGAAGTAATCGGGTTACTCGAATATAAATATTGCTAATCATCAATGATAGCCAGTATCAGAGGGGATTCTCGTAGAGAATCCGGGGAAAAGGGGGCGGAAAGCCCGGTCCCGGGCGGGATTCAGGCGGCGACCGCCGACGACCGTTTGCCGCGCGGTGGTGTCCTGCGCGCTCCGTCTAGCCTAGATGTGAACGGATAGCCTCTGCGCATCGCGCGGGGGCGCACGGGGAGCCGCGGAGCGCGCCCGCCTTCATGATGCTGGCACCGCCCCCGCAAGCGGTCTTGGGCAAATTTAATAGTACAGTGATTATATACCTGACTGCAGACAGCTTCGGATGGGATGATATGAAGTCACTTATCGACGATGCTCTCGAATTGCATGCACAGGAACAGAGCAAGGCACCGCTGGGAACGCCGGACGATGAAGAGCTGGCCAGGATAGTTGAGAAGCTCAAGGTCAACATCACGATCATCGGCTGCGGGGGCGGTGGGTCGAACACCATCAACCGGCTGAGCCAATCCGGGGTCTTCGGGGCGGAGCTCGTCGCAGCCAACAGCGATGCGAAACACCTTCTCCACGTGCATTCACCGCACAAGATCCTGCTAGGGAAGACCACCACCAGAGGGCTGGGCGCAGGGGCGCTGCCCGAGGTCGGCGAGAGGGCGGCCCAGGAGGCCGAGGAGGATATCAAGCCGTACGTCAAGGGCTCCAGCATCGTCTTCGTCACGGCCGGCATGGGCGGCGGGACCGGTACCGGTTCGGCACCGGTCGTCGCGAGGATGGCCAGGGAATCCGGGGCGCTCGTCATCGGCGTGGTCACCATGCCGTTCAAGGCGGAGGGCAAGATCCGGCTCGACAACGCCCTCAGGGGCCTGGAGAGGCTGAGGGTCAACTGCGACACGATCGCAGTGGTAGCCAACGACAAGCTGCTCGAGCTGGTCCCGAAGCTGCCACTGGACGCAGCGTTCAGGGTGGCCGACGAGGTCCTCATGGAGTCGATCAAGGGGCTCACCGAGATCATCACGAAGCCGGGGCTAGTCAACCTGGACTTCAACGACGTCATGACGATCATGAAGAACGGCGGAGTCGCGATAATCGGCATGGGCGAGGCGGACAACAAGACCGCGAAGGGAGACAGGATAGAGTCCGCGGTCCGCCAGGCGCTCGAGTCGCCGCTGCTGGGCGATGTGGACCTGTCCACTGCCAGGGGCGCGCTGATCCGGGTGACGGGCGGCAACGACATGACCGTGTCCGAGGCGGAGAAGGCCGCCGAGCTGGTCACGAAGAGGATCAACCCGAGCGCGAGGATCATCTGGGGATGCAGCGTCGACCCCGAGATGGCCGGGCTCGTGAGGGTCATGGCCGTCCTGACCGGCGTGAAGCCGCCGACATTCGCACCGCCGGAGGAGAACCCGGCCACGAAGCACGGCCTCAGCCAGGTCCGCTGAGTGCCTCCATGCCGAAGAAGAACCCGGGCGAGAGGTACCGATACATAGCCTTCAGGATCGAAGGGGGCGGGCCTTTCGCCAGAAACGACTTCCTGTCTTCTCTTCTGTCCAGGTCCAGAGGGACCGCACTAGGGGACGTGTTCAGGATAACCGTGTTCGAGCCGGAGGTCGCCATACTCAAGGTCCCGCACGACCTCAAGGAGGAGGCCATCAAGGTCCTCGGCTCCGTCGACTCGGTCAGGGGCGCCCCGTGCCGGGTCGTGACTCTCAAGACATCTGGAACGATCAAGACGCTCAAGGAGAAGTACCTGCGCGGACACGGCGATCCCGCGGAACGGGGCCCCGTGAGGTTCGGCCGATAAGCTTTATATCAAGTTACCGCGTTAGCCAATTCCAGACGATGGATAGAGACAGCTGGAGTCATCTCGTCTCGTTAAGTGAGGTGTCGTTTACATGCAACCAGGACAGATGGCGTATGACCGGGCAATCACAGTATTCTCGCCCGATGGCAGGTTGTTCCAAGTAGAGTACGCCCGTGAGGCCGTCAAGAGGGGCACCACAACCGTGGGACTCAAGTTCAAGGACGGGGTCGCGCTCATAGTGGACAAGAGGATCGCGAGCAAGCTCATCGAATCCAAGTCGATCGAGAAGATATTCCAGATCGACGAGCACATCGGCTGCGCCACATCCGGCCTGGTCGCGGACGCCCGCGTCTTGGTGGACTACGCGCGGACCATCGCCCAGATCAACAAGGTCACTTACGCGGAGAAGGTCGACATCGAGACCGTCGTCAAGAGGCTCTGCGACTTCAAGCAGAACTACACGCAGTACGGCGGCGTCCGCCCGTTCGGAACGGCGCTGCTCGTGGCCGGCGTGGACGACCTCGGCATACACCTCTTCGAGACGGACCCGAGCGGCGCGCTCGTCTCCTACAAGGCAGGATCCATAGGCGCTGGCAAGAACGCCATCATGGACGTCTTCGAGGAGGAGTATAAGGAAGACATGAGCATGGAAGACGCAATCGTGCTCGGCCTCAAGGCGCTCGCGAAGGCCACCGAGGAGAAGCTCAACACGAAGGCCGTCGAGATCGGGCTCGTCAAGATAGGAGAGAAGTTCAGGAAGCTTGGCGAGGCCGAGGTCGAGACTTACGTGAAGAAAGCCAGCGCGTGAGGGCGCGGGATCAACCATGGTCGACCTCGACGAAGCGATAGTGGCCCGGTACGAGTCGCACGGCGAGAGCTTTGAGATACTCATAGACCCAGGCGTAGTCCAGAAGATGAAGGACGGCAAGGAGGTCGACCTCCTCCAGAACATGGTCATCGACACGATCTTCAAGAACGCAAAGAAGGGTTCCCGGGCCCCAGACGAGAAGATCAAGGAGGTCTTCGGGACCACGGACGCCACCGAGGTCGCCAAGGTCATCATCCTCAAGGGCGAGGTCCAGCTGACCACCGAGCAGCGCAAGATCATGCTCGAGAACAAGCGGAAGCGGATCGTGGAGTACATCGCGAGGAACGCCATGAACCCGCAGACCGGAGCCCCGCACCCCGCGACGAGGATCGAGACGGCCATGGAGGAGGCCCGGGTGCACATCGACGCGTTCAAATCGGTCGAGGCGCAGGTCCCCGCGGTCATGGACGCCATCAGGCCGCTCATACCCATCAGGTTCGACACGGTCAGGATGGCCGTGAAGGTCTCCGGCGAGGACTACGGCCGGTGCTACGAGGATTTCAAGCACTTCGGCAAGATCATACGCGAGGAATGGCAGAAGGACGGCTCGTGGATAGGCGTGGTCGAGATGCCCGCTGGCCTCCAGACTGACTTCCTGGAGCGCATCAGCAACAAGACCCACGGCGAGGCCGAAACCAAGCTCGTCAAGGAGAAGGTCGAGCGGCCCCGCGGGTCCGGGGTTCTCGCAAAAACTTAAAGTAGACGACGCATTCTGGGTTTTGACGAGAGATAATGGTAAATGCGCTGCGCCGCAGGCCCTGAAAGGACCACCATGCGGGTCCGGGGCGGGGCGAGCAGAGTGTTTATCGCTTTCAGATCAGCGAGTGAGACGATATGCAAAGCGGTGATTCTAAGGAGGTCACGCGAGAGATAGTCATACCCGGCGACCTCCTCGACAGCAGCGGGAAGAGGCCTGGCCCCGGGACGTATGTGGAGGGCGGGAAGATATTCGCCGCCCAGCTGGGCATCAAGAGCATAAGGTCTGACACGGTCGGCGTGGTGCCCCTCGCAGGGCATTACATGCCGGTCCGCGGGGACCTCGTGATAGGTAAGATCGTGGACGTGAGCTCGTCCAGCTGGTTGGTGGACATCAACGCCCCCTACCCAGCGCCCCTGCACGTCAACGAGGTGCCGTGGCGCGTGGAGTTCGGAGAGACCCGGAAGTTCATGAGCGTGGGGGATGTGCTGCTCCTCAATGTGGTGGGAGTGGACGAGGTCATGAGGATCTCGGTGTCCATGAAGGACCACGGCCTGAGGAAGCTGACAGGCGGCATGGTGCTCGAGGTCTCGCCCTCGAAGGTGCCGCGGGTGATAGGCAAGAACGGCTCCATGATCCAGATGCTGAAGAGCGCGACCAACTGCCGCGTATACGTCGGGCAGAACGGCCGGATCTGGATAGACGGGGAGCTGGACAACATCATCAAGGCCGTGAGCGCCATCAAGCTGATCGAGGACGAGGCGCACAACGTCGGTCTGACAGAGAAGGTCAAGAAGCTCCTGGAGGAGCAGTCCCGGAAGGGAGAGTGAGCGAATGGGCGGAACACCTACGGATATCAAGCTGATTGATGAGAAGGGCCTGAGGGTCGACGGACGCAGGCCGGACGAGATGAGGCCTCTGAGGATAGAGGCGGGCGTGCTGAAGCGGGCGGACGGCTCCGCATACGTCGAATGTGGCTTCAACAAGATACTGGCCGCGGTCTACGGGCCGAGGGAGTGCCATCCGAGGCATGCGCAGAACCCGTCGAGGGCCCTCGTGCAGTGCCACTACAACATGGCCGCGTTCTCGGTGGACGACAGGAAGAGGCCGGGCCCGGACAGGCGCTCGCAGGAGATCTCGAAGATCACCTCCGAGGCGCTGACAAGGGTGGTCTTCACGGAGTACTTCCCGAGGGCGTCCATCGACGTCTACATCGAGGTGCTCCAGGCGAACGCGGGCACGAGATGCGCGGGCCTCACGGCCGCGTCGGTCGCGCTCGCAGACGCCGGGATACCGATGAGGGACCTCGTTGCGTCGTGCGCCGCTGGGAAGGCCGCGGACGTCGTCATGGTCGACCTCGGCAAGGAGGAGGACAACTACGGCCAGGCGGACATACCCGTCGGCTATGTCCCCAGGACCGATGAGATCGTACTGCTACAGATGGACGGCGACCTCACGCAGGAGGAGTTCACCAAGGGTGTCAACATGGCGGTCGACGGCTGCAAGAAGGTCTACCAGGTGCAGAGGGACGCGCTGAAGAGGCGTTACCAGACGAGGTCGCTGGACGTGCCGGTCGAGGCAGCCCAGGTCGCGCCGCAGCAGGGAGGTGCCTGAGATGGGTAAGGATGTCATGGCCGACCTCAAGAGGGACCATATCGCCAAGCTCCTGACCAAGGGCGTCCGCGCGGACGGCAGGAAGCTGGATGAGCAGCGTCCGATCAAGGTCGAGACCAATTACGTACGCTCGGCCGAGGGGTCCGCGAGGGTCCAGCTCGGCAACACCGACGTGCTCGTGGGCGTGAAGATGTTGGTCGGCACGCCGTTCGGGGACACGCCCAACTCCGGCGTGCTCACGACGAACGCCGAGCTCAGGCCGATGGCCAGCGAGACCTTCGAGTCCGGTCCGCCGGACCAGGAATCGATCGAGATCGCCAGGGTCGTCGACAGGGGCATCAGAGAGGGACACGCGGTCGACATGGGGAAGCTGTGCATCGAGCCGGGCAAGGAGGTCTGGGTCATGTTCGTGGACGTCCACGCGCTCGACTACGACGGCAACCTGTTCGACGCCGCTAACATAGGCGCGATGGCAGCGCTCAAGACCACCATCGTCCCGGCGAAGAGGGCGGGCAAGGGAGAGGACTACCCGCTACCGATCATGCACCAGCCCATATCTCTCACAACGGTCAAGATAGGTGAGCACATACTGGTGGACCCGACCCACGACGAGGAGCGCGTGGCGGATGCCAGGCTCACCGTCACGACGATCGAGACGGGCAACATCTGCGCCATGCAGAAGGGCCACGAGGGCGCCTTCAGGCTGGACGAGATATTCAGGATCGTTGACATGTCGAGGAAGCTCGGGGCGGATGTCCGCTCCAGGATCTGACTGAGGACGGCTGATTGCGATGGCCAGGAGAACCAAGAAAGTAGGCTCATCCGGTAGGTTTGGGCCGAGGTATGGCGTTAGGATCAGGAAGCGCGTCGCGGACATCGAGGCGCAGAGCAAGGGCAGGCACGAGTGCCCCAAGTGCAAGGCCGTCGCGGTGACCCGCAAGATAGCCGGTGTCTGGGTATGCAAACACTGCGGGGCCACGATGGCCAGCGGGGCGTACCTGCTGACGACGCCCGTGGCCGTGAGGCGCGAGGTCGCCGAGGTGCTCGCGAAGGCCGAGGCAAAGGCGAAGGGCGAGGAAGCCCCTGCCGAGGAGAGCGAGGTGCTCACCGAGGACGAGAGGGCCGAGAAGCCCAAGAAGAAGGCCGCTGAGGACGAAAAGGAGTAGAGTGCAGATGTACAAATGCTCGAGATGCAAGGAGCCCGTTCGGTCCAGCATGAACACCGTCGGCCTGCAGTGTGAGAAGTGCGGGTCCAAGGTGTTCTACAAGGAGAGGCCGAACGTGCGCAAGTCGGTCAAGGGAAGATGACCTTGACCAGCAGGGCCGAGCTGACCCTCAGGACGAGGCACGCGGACGTGGTCGCCCGCGCGCTCTCGCCCGAGCTGTCGGAGAGTATCCCGAGGACCAGCGTGTCCGTCGAGGCGCGGGACGGAACGGTCATCATCAAGGTAGAGGCGGATGACCATACCGCGCTCCGGGCGGCCCTGAACTCCTACATCAGATGGGCGAACGTGGCGGAGGAGACGGCGAAGGAGGTCAAAGCATGATGGACAACATCCCACCCAAGGTCCAGAACCAGATAGCCCAGTTCCAGCAACTGACGCAGCAGATACAGATGGTCACCACGCAGAAGATCCAGCTCGATGCGCAGTCCAAGGAGCTGGAGAAGACCGTCGCGGAGCTCGAGAAGGCCCCGGAGGACGCGGTCGTGTTCAAGAACGTCGGCTCGCTCCTGATCCAGACGAAGGACAGGGCGGGGCTGCTGAACGAGCTCAGGGATCAGAAGGAGACCGCCGATGTCAGGGTCAAGACCCTCGAGCGGCAGGACAAGCACCTGAGGGAGAGGCACCAGAGCCTCCAGCAGCAGATCACCCAGGCGCTCCAGGGACCTGGTGCCGCCGCCGGCCCCGAGAAGAAGGGCGACGAGACGGACTGAGCCGCGCAAACCCCACGGGCGCCCCGGGGCACCACGCCCCGGGGATGCTCAGGACCTATTTTATATCCCATCGGTTCTTCGACATGACTGTGCTGTCCAGCATCGCGCAGGAGCTGGCCAAGGGCGGCAGGACCGTCGCCCTGGTCCATGGGAACGCAGACCCGGACGCGCTCGCGAGCGCGTTCGCGGTCCAGCAGGCGTATCCAGGCGTGGTCATCTGGACCCCGGGCGGGCTCGACCGGATGTCCAAGCTGCTCACGGAAGCGGTCGGCATCCACCCGCTCGAGGAGCTCGCGTCGCCGCCCAGGGACCGGCTGCTGGTCCTGGACACCTCCGGACCGGAGCAGCTCCCGGACGGCATCGACTTCTCCGACGCGTTCGTCGTCGACCACCACGCCAGGAACTCCAAGTGGGACGGCACGAAGGCCTACTACTGCGACGACAGCAAGAGCTCCTGCTCCGAGATAGTCTACCAGATGCTGAAGGAGGCGGGGAGGCCCGTCGAGCACGACACCGCCCTCGCCCTCATGTTCGGCATGCTCACCGACACCGGCTCGTTCAAGTTCGCAAGGCCCGGCCTGCTCGTGACGTTCGCCGAGCTGATGTCCGCGCACGGCATCCAGATGGACGAGGTCCTGGACCTGGCCCGCGTCGACGCGGACATATCGGAGAAGATCTCGCAGCTCAGGGGGGCCCAGAGGCTGAAGTACTGGAAGATCGGCAACCACATAATCGCCGCGTCCCAGGGCAGCGCGTTCGAGGCGAGCGTCGCCAAATCGCTGCTGGCGCTCGGGGCGGACATAGCGTTCGTGGGCTCCCAGCGGGGGGACACATTCAGGGTGAGCGCGAGGGCGACCCAGGCGATAGTCCGGAAGGGCGTGCACCTCGGCAGGCTCCTGGGAGGCGTTGGCTCGGAGACCTGCAACGGCGGCGGGGGGCACCCCGGGGCCGCGGGCCTCACGGGCAACGGCGACGTGGAGGCGATCCTCAACATAGCCGTCGAGAACGCCATCCACGAGCTGCGCAGGCTGGGCT
>Ga0315292_10000826_pt1 | contig 15452 bp, 28 predicted proteins | sample YL17G13_0_MG_FD_204029 | JGI IMG/M metagenome (GOLD analysis project Ga0315292, IMG submission 204029) | Sediment microbial communities from Yellowstone Lake, YNP, Wyoming, USA - YL17G13_0 | ecosystem: Environmental > Aquatic > Freshwater > Lake > Sediment | place: USA: Wyoming | collected... | reverse complement strand
GCGATGCGCTTGGTGTGCTGAGCACGTTTCATTTCGTTCAGGTCTACGCCAAAGAAGCTGGCGTTGCCGCTGCCGTCAAAGGATCAAAGGCGTTGCGCACTGAGGGCGCCGCTGCCGTCCGTGGTTCGACCGGCGTGGCTATCGCCATCGTTGACCTGAGCGCCGTAGGCGACACCGTCGAGATGCGCCTTGGAGTGCAAACCAACGGCAACGCGATCCTGATCCGTTCGGCTGCTCTGGAATTGGTCAAGATCGGCGAGGTCTGAATCATGCGTCCCACCATTCTCGTCGTTGCTCTCGCACTCGTTGTGAGTGGTGGGCTCCTTGCGTTTTCTCCGCTGCCTGTCGTTGCCGCTATCCGTGACGGCGCTACGGCGGTTGGTCCTGCATTCCCTCGTCATGAGCGCATCACATGCGACACCACGGCGGGCGGAGTGGAGATCAAACCCGCCGGGTCTCATCAGCTGGTGAGTTATGAGTGCATTAGTCGCGGTGCTGTTGCAGTCGGGTCAACGACCGGCGCGGGGTCGGCGTTGACGTTTGCAAATGGATTCGTCCTGGCCAACGGCGACCGAATTGGCGCCAATGTGCAAAACCCTGAACGGTGCATCTCGGCTGGTAGCGTGGTGCTTGAGTGTCGCTTTCTGGTGACAAAGTGAGAGCCGTTGCTCTGTTGTTGGCGGGCGTCCTTGTGGCGCCCGCCTCTTTTGCGCAACACCTCGGAGATCAGACAGGCATCATGGGCGGCGAATCGGGGTTCTTCGATCCCGGTGTCCGTGTGCCGTTGTCGATTGAAGCACAACCCTTTGCACGCACCGTCACCTGTACCGGCGCAAAAACGCTGACAGGCACAGCGACAGGCGCTGGCGCGGTAACGTGGGCGGCGTCGCCTGACGGTGCGTCTGGCGCTTGCACAGGCACCACGTCGTGGTCTTGTCCTGTGGCCGTTTCGCCAAACGCGGCAGGCGAGGGCGTGGAGACGATCACCGTGTCGCAGGCGGGCGGCGGGTCGGCGACGGTTGACGTTGGATTTTACGTCGCTGGCGCGCATAGCTGCTTTTTGGCGCAGTCCTACGACGGCGCCTACAACGCTGGCAAACTCAACCTCGACGCCGTCGGAACATGGGTCAACCTTGGGTCGTCGTCGTTGAATGTGACGCAAGCGACGGGCTCCGCGCAACCGACATACCGCACTGCGATTGTCGGCGGGCAACCTGTTGTGCGGTGTGATGGTGGGGATCGCGTCGCTGGCGCTGCTGCTGTTGATTGGACGTTTTTGTATCAGGGTGCAGCATATACCGTCGAGACAGTCGGCAAGACGGTCTCAGGAAACGGCACATACGCTGCGACTGGCGCGTCTAACGGCGTGCATGGCTATTCGTCCATCGACGTCGGCGGAAGTTACTTTTTGCAAATCATCAACGAGACCCCAGCCACAAACTTGAGTTTTTCTCGTTCTGGCTACACGTCGGGGCTGTTTCATCTGGCGTCGTCGGTACTGCTCGACGATGGCGGCGCTGGCACTGATGCGTCTATATTCGTTGACTCTCTGGCCACAGCTACGGGAACCCGTGCGCTGCTCTACTCGACGACGACAGCCTCACCGTTGACGCTGTGCGCGTACAACGCAGGCGGATTTCCGCTGACTGGCGACCTCTTCCGCGTCCTCATTTACAGCGGCACTGCACTCGACGCCACACAGCGCGGCATAAACAAACAGACTGACGAGTGGGCGCTTGGCGGCACTCTCCCGGTGACACCATGACTCGCTACCTCGCTGCTCTTCTCGCCGCCGCTGCTGTTGCTGTCGGCTACTACGCGTCACCTGATGCCGCGCCACTCGACGACACCATGCGGACCGCGTCGCTGGTGGTCTGTGTCGGCGACAGCGATGCCCTGGCGTTCTGGACTGCTTGGGGTGATTGGTACTGCGAAGATGATGCGCCTTGCCTCGTCAACAACGCCATCGAACAAGGCGTTCGCCAGTGCGCCGACGGCGTCCCTGTCGGCTGGCTGCTGCGCATGATGGCGACTCCCAACGACGCCGCTACGGCTCAATCGTCGATGGCGTCGCTGGCGGTGTTTGCGGAGCCTGACACCATCGGCTGGTCGTCATGTCCAGACGAGGTTGTTGAGTCGCCATGAGTCCGCTACTGTTTTTTATCTCGAGGTGACCTAATGGCCGTCCGCATCGCAGACACAGTCCGCAACACTCGCGTGGATTCCATCCGCATCGCCGTCGACGCTGGCGCTGGCGCTGGCCTGCTGCGCATTTATAGCGGAAGCAAGCCGACAAAGGGCGGCGTCCCTGCTGGCGTGTTGTTAGCTGAGCTCACCTGTGCGGACCCTTGCGGGTCGTCGACGACGGGCGTCCTCACGTTCACGGTTCCGTTCTCCGACACAAGCGCCAACGCCACGGGCACGGCTGCATTTTTTTACCTCACCGATTCGACCGGCGCGTTTGTTTGTGACGGCGACTGCGGCACATCGGGCAGTGATCTCAACCTCACCACGCTGTCGATTGTCGCGACACAACCGGTGCAGGTGACCTCGCTGACAATCACTGACGGCAACGTCTGATGTCGGTCGATCCATCAACGAATCTCAGTCATGCGTCGTGGGTACTCGCCTTGCCACCTGCGGGCGAAGACGTGGCGACGCATGTCTTTTGGCGTTGCGAGCATTGCGGTGTCGTCGTCGGGTTCTGGCGTGCTGGTCATGATTCAACGCCGACATCCGACGACACCGCACCCCCTGACGACGTCGGTCAATACGCCGGACAAGTCTGCACCTGAGGAAAACATCATGGCCAACGTCATTGAAAATCGTTCGACCCACGCTGGAAAACTTGAACGCTGGCTTGGCAAAGAACAGATTGAAAACATCTCGACGTCAATGCGGACTTGGCACGGCACACGTCCAATCCTTGTTGGCGGTGTGCCTGGTGCTGGCGGTGTGTGGGTAGGGCGCGGCGGCGATTTTGTCGGCACCATCGACGGCGGCGGGTTTGTCGGCCTCGCAGAACGATGCGTGGAACGCGTTGATCACGCTGTCGCAATGATCGCCAACCGTCACCGCATGCATGGGTTTTCGTCGTTGTCTGATCTCATCAATGAAGTGACAAACTTCGGCAAGCGTCGAGACTTTACGTTTTCAAAAATCGGAAGCGCCTCCGTCGTCGGCGGCACCAATTCATTTTGGCGACAGGGGAACTATCCGTCTGCCGGTGGCGCTGCTGCTGCTGCCCCCGGTGGTGCCGCGTTGACGGATGCGAGCGCGGGAGCGTTTTTTTTCGTCAATCCGACGTCTCCAGACACGCAGCACTTCGTCCGCGCTGACATCATGTCGTCGATTGCTCCTCGGTCCATCCTCCTTTACGACCGAATTTTTGAAGTCAACAAAACAATGGCGTCGATTACAACGGAGGCCGTAACGGGAGCGCCAACGCGCTACCAAAATACCGTCAGCAACCAACCGGATTCCGTCGACGGAAACTTTCTTGGCATCGAGATTCAAGTTGCATTGGGCGCGACGGCCCACAACTGGACCGTCTGCAACTACACAGACCACGCGGGCAACGCATCCACCCTGCCGTCGTTGATCGGCAACTCAGGCGGAATAATCAATCGTCTCGATCACCCGCTCAATCAATGGTTCGCACCTCTCGCCACTGGTGACACTGGCATCCAGACGCTGACGCAAATGCAATGCTCTGCCTCGGTGACAGGAACCGTTGCGTTTTTCATTGGGCACCCTCTCGCGTTTATGCCCTGCGTTGTCACAAACATGCTGACCATCGTCGACGGAATCAACACCGCATTTAATCTGGCGCGCATTTTTGACGATGCCTGCTTGTCGTTTCTGGACGTCAATTGTTCATCTGCGACCGGCTCCAGTATCAGCGGGATATTCGCAACCGCTGCGGGCTGAAACTGAGTAGGAGGCCGGGTCATGCATCAGACATCCGGCAACGGCCTAGTCACGCAATCGTGGGCGCAAACGCAATGGGCTCCTACGCTCACGGCGCACGATCCAAATCCGCCGTTTCCGCTTGAAGAGGCCAGCGACATCACGCTTGGCGACGCTGCTGTCAGTGGCTCCGCTACGGTTGGCGCTGCTGGCGTCACAGTTACCGGCGCTGTCACCCTCGACACCGTCACCGTTGCTGGCGTCGGCAGACAAACGCACATCGCTACCGGCGCCGTTGCATTGGGCGCCGTCACAGTCGCCGGGCTGGGCACGTCGACAGTTCACGCGTCCGGCTCAATCTCCCTGGCCTCGGTGTCCGTCGCTGGCGCGGGCTCACCTGTCATCGTTGCGTCGGGCGCTGTCACGTTGGGCGCTGTTGCGGTCGCAGGCGTTGCAACGTCGACAATCAAGGCAAGCAGCGCCGTTACGCTTGGCAATGTCTCTGTTGCTGGCGTCGGCTCGTCGACAGGTCAAGCGACGGGCACGATTGCGTTGGGCGGTGTCAGCGTCGCTGGTGTGGGCGACGTCCAGGCATCGGCCATCACCGCAACCGGCGCCGTTGCGCTAGACGCAGTGTCCGTGACTGGCGACGCCAACCTACAGCTTGGCGCGACAGGGACCGGCGCTATCTCTCTCGACGATGCGACGTCGTCGGGCTCCGTGTTTTTGATCACGCTAGTACGACAACGGCCAACGAAAAAAGCCCTACTGTTTTCGGTGCCCAACCCTTGGCGGTAGGTTGTCGATTGGTGATCGGCTCGCTACTGTAGGCACCATGCCAGACCTCATGCTGTCTCTCGCCTCGCCACAGTCGCTGCAATCGATGCTGGTTGTCTTGCTGGCGCTCTTCGCCAAGGACTTCATCGTCGGCATTCTTCGGCGCGTGTCGAGGCAGTTGTTGTCCGATAAAGACAAGGGCAACGACGTCATCGGCGTGGCACTTGACCAAGCGGCTGATTCGATTGAGCGCGTGGCGAAGAAGCCATGACGACGTCAACAACGGATCGGCCAACCGGCGTCACGGTCCCCATGTGGTCGATTGGCGTCATCGGCGCATTGCTGACGGCTAGCGTCGCGTGGGTGTCGTCGTCGTTTTTCACATTGCGTGATGACACCATTCGCATGGATCAACGCGTCTCCGTCGTCGAGCGAGACCTACGCCGCGTCGACAGTGTGCCTGCTGCGATAGCGACGATGTCGGCGGACATCGTCACCATCAAGGAACAGCTTTCCGAGTTGCGTGACGACGTCAAGCGTCTGGCGAACGCACCCAAGCGATGACAGCCTACCGCGTGGTCTACGACGACGGCGCGTACCGCGTCGTGATGGCTCACGACATTGTCGAGGCGTTGCGCTTGGGCCGCTTGTTCTCGTCGTCGACGATCAAGGTGGTGACACATGCGTAGCGGCCACAACGATCAGCCCGTCATCTGGCAGGGTGCCTATCCGCACGGGCCTATGAGCGTCGGGCGTGGCAATCAGAAATGCGGCGCCGTCGGATGTGTCATCACGTCGGTAGCGATGGCCTTGCGCTACCTTGGCGTCAGGGCTGGCGCTACACCGACGACGGTGCAGACCGCTGGCCTGGCTCGACCTGGCGTGTGGGCACCCGGTGCTAGTGGGTGTGTGGTGCCTGAGCTCGTACGAGCACAGACGGGCCTGACTGTCGATGTCGACGCCGATGGCCCCGGCGTCAAGGCGCCTGTTGATCGGCTGTCTCCGTTGATTCTAGACACTCTGTCGCGTGGCGGTGTCGCCTTGCTGTCAGTGGACTACGACGCCGGGGTCAAGGGCGGCGACAGCATCGGGGACCATTGGGTCTGCGCCTACGCTGCCGACGATGCGTGGCTGTATCTCGCGGACCCCGCGACGGCAAAGGTTGAGAGGATCGACCGCACAACGCTAGCGGCGACGGTCATGTGGGGACGGCGTCGACGGCCCTACGTTGGCGCAAGGGCTGTCACTGTTTTTCGGGATTGACTACGTCGCTCTGACTCCGCCTTACAGGGTCTCCGACAAGCGACGGCTCCACACCATGCGACGACGCCAGCCTTGCGACTGCTTGCGCTCACTGGCGTCTGGCAATGCCAACACGCCACCTGTCGAGGTGGGGCGTGATGGCGTGCGAGGTCTCGCAAGCGTGCGCATGATCGACAGCGGCCCTTCGCCCATTTGGCTAGGGGCCATCCGCAATCGCTACAGGTCTTCAATCGCACGCTCACACGCTCTGAGCACCCACTGCGACATCGTCACACCATCGACAGCGGCGGCTTCGATGATGGCGCTTCTCACGTCGACAGGACACCGCACGAATATCTGTGAGTCTCTGCGAGACTTGCCTTTGCGGTTGGTCCGTGCCTTCCAGACTGTCGACGTTGCGACGCCAAGCCGTTTGGCAATGACGGCGTCGACGTCGTCGGGATAAGTGGCGAAAACTGTCTGCCAATCAATCATGATATTTCCTCCGACGTGCGTTGACCTGGCGCTTGTGCTCAATCCGACATGCTGGCGCACGACAGTGCCGTATCTGTGCTGTGATGGCGCCCCCAAGTGCCTCGTATGCGTTGCCACAGTTGCTGCATTCGTAGATGACCGGAGGAGGTCGCGTTACCTTGCGGCAACGCTTCAGGGCGACAGCCTGACAGGTAGACCGCCAGCACCATTTGCGAGGCGATTCAACACCGATTCCGCAAGCGTTGCATGGGTTCAGTTTTGACGCTATTGGCTCCTTGCGTGGCAATGCAGGGTCCGCATCGGATTTCCCGGTGCGGGCTTTTTTTTGTTTGTATTTCTTGCGCGTCTCGCGATCCAATGAGCCGCGACTCGACAACGTGCGACCAACGCACACGCTCGCCAGTGGCTTGTCGTCGGGTGGCGTGAATGTTCGGCGGGTGAGCATATGTCAGTCAAGCCCACAACCAAACGAGGCGTCGTCAAGGTCGGCCTGCTTGACGTTGGTGTCCAGCGAGTGCGGCTTGCCATTTCGCGTCCATCGGATTTTGAAATAGGCCGTTCCGATAAACTTTGACATTGCAGGGTCGGGCGTCACTTTTCCGACGGCGTTACATCGGGGGCATTGAATGTCTGGTATTTTAGTCATGTGTTCTCGCTGGTTGTAAAAGAGTTCAAAGCGCGTTGCCGTCGTCGATTGCGTCGGGCGTCGTCGATGGCCTCGACGATGCGGACGACCAACAACAGGGCACCGATGGCGACGGCGCCGACAAGGGCGATTGTGAGTAGGCTCATGGCTCCATCCCAGGCACGTTGTCCCATGCCGCCAACGCGGCGTCGGTCTTGCGGTGATCAAACAACCGCATGGCCTTGATCACCTCGCCAGCCAAATGCAGGCGTGCTTTCTGCGCGACAACCTGCACCCCAAGTGCCCACACTTCGGCCTCCAGCGTGTCGGCGCGTTTGATGGCGCGGTCTCGTTCGCGGATCAGTTCTGCGTCACTCATTGTCCACCCTCCGTTGCGCCGACGTCACCCGATCCATCGCGACCACAAGCGCCGTCAGTTCGCCGATGGCGAGTAGCACCGCCTCACGCTTGACCCCAGGCATCGTCGCGACTCTGGACGCATCGTAGGCAGCGTCGCGTGCCACTCGCAGGGCTGCCGATGCGTCGGCGAGATCGGACAGGGCGCGGACAATCTGGCGTCGGATGATTTCTTCAGGAGTGATCGTCATGGGGCTCATTCGTCACCGTCGCTGACGTCGTTGCGGGCCTCAATAATGGCTTCGTAGATCGACTGACGGAGGTTGTGTGCCCATTGCAGGATCTCCTTGTCCGTCGACAGCCACATCATGTCGACGATCTCTGCCTCGCAATCCGTGTGGGTGGCGATGTGATCTGCAATCTCATCGTCGGTCGGCTCGTCTCGGTCGTCGTCAGGCTCACGCATTGGTCGTCTCTCGGTAATAGGTGGCGAGCAACCAAGCCCACACGGGCAGACCCTCGCGGGCAGCTTGGCGAATGATGGCGCGGCGGAATCGTGGGCTCATGCTTCTTCCTCTTTCGGCATCCAAAACCACGCAAGGCGCTCGGCAAGCTCGTCGTCTGAGATCGGCGTGTCCCACTCGATCTCTGGCGCGTCCTCGTACTCGTCTCGCTGCTCGTATTCTGCCTCGCATTGCGGGCATCGGCATTCGGTGATGGTCATGTGTGTCTCCCTGACGCCGAAAGCCCCGGCTGACGGGGCGTTGCGGTGTTGGTTGTGGGGGGGGGGTGGCTCAGGCAAACAGTTTGTTGCCGTTTTTGACTGCGTCGTCGCCGAAGCCAACCCACTCGTCCTCGTAGGCCAGGCCAGCGTCGCGCAACGCTTGGCGAGCAATCTGCACTTCGGCGTCGGTGTCGGTGGCGTAGGTGACGGAGTCGAGGTCGCTGTTGATGCTGATGATGATGCTGGTCATTGTCTGTCTCCCTGTTACGGCTCCGTGTTTGGCGCCGTGAGTCCATTCTACGCAGCGCACAAATAATGTCAAGCACTGTGTCTAGATTTATTTTCTGGGGCTTTGGGATGCTGGATCACCCCTAGAAGAGTGATCCCTGAGCGGTGTCTTTGTGCCTCTGCCTGATCGCTGCGTTGATCCGTGCCCTGGCAATCTCCACGTATTCGGCCTCGCGTTCGATGCCGACGAACGCAAACCCCTCGAGAACGGCGCCGCGTCCTGTCGAGCCGGACCCGACAAACGGGTCAAGGACCAACCCGCCCGGTGGCGTGACAAGGCGACACAGGTAGCGCATGAGATCGGTCGGCTTGATTGTCGGATGGCTGTTGCGTGTCTCGTCACGTCGACGACCTGCACCGGATCGGGGACTGTCGAGCCCCGCGCTACCCTCTGCACGGCCTCCAGTCACCTGCCCTGCGGACTTGGCGGGCAAGGCGTGGCATCCGTCGTCGCGGTCTTCGGCGCTTGCCTTGGCGCAATAGAAGAAGCGGGCGGCGGAGCCGGAGTCGCCGTTGTATTCTTTTCCGCCATCTTTTCTGGCGGATTCTCGTCCATCTGCGAATCCGTGCGTTTTTCCCTGCGGGGCTTTTATTCCGCTCCCGCTCGTCGTCTCCGGAAACAGCCCCACCACCTCGTCACTGCCGTCGTGGATCAGGTTGGCGGGGAAGCGGCCTCCTTGCGTATCTGGCCCGTGGAACGTCTCGCCACTAGTCGACCGTCCGGCGTTGCCGTGTCCTTGGCATTTGCCATTCTCGTCTCGGTTGTCGCATAGGGTGCCGCCGCCAAACGTCCCCACTCTGCACCCATCCACATTGATCGCGCCCGTGCCCCACGCCAGCACGTTGGCGGCGACGGTCCCACAAAGTGGCTTGCGGGCGACGGTGATCGGCTCCAGCGCGGGCTTGAGCGCGGTTCCCCAGCCCTGCCATTGGATGGCGGCGGGGGTGGCGGGGGCGGTCTCCGGTGGATGCGTGACGGCGCCCAGCCGACCGTGGTTGTGTGATGGGTCGTTGCCGCCGTACTTCAGATCCTCGCGGATGTTCGCGCGCGACGGCCCCACCACCTCCCTCGTTGCCCCCGCCGCCTTGTCGATTGCCTTCGACACGTCAAGCGACTTCGGGAACCCCGACCCGTAGATCCAAGCAATCATGTCACGAATATCAAACCCCGCGTCCTCAATGCGGACGGCCATCCGGTGTTGCGTCCTTGTCCCGGCAAACGCCAGTAGGTGACCGCCTGGCTTCAATACGCGCAAGCACTCGGCCCACACCTCGACGGCGGGGACGTCGTAGTCCCACTTCTTTCGCATGAATGACAGACCATAGGGCGGGTCGGTGACGATGCTGTCAACGCTGTTGTCGGCGAGGGTGCGTAGGACGTCGATGCAGTCGCCGTGTTTGATTTCGATCATCTCTTCACCCCTGCAACGTAGTTGATGGCGTCGACGATGTTGCGGTCACCAGGCGCAAACAACCGACCACGGAGGTAGATCGTGTCGTCGAAATACACACTCAGACACACCGCATCCACTCCCCCCGACTCACCCCACGTCGTCACCTCTGGCACGGCGAGGGGCTCGACGACGGGGATTTCTCGCAAAATGCAACCGTCGCGGTGTTGGATTGCGTTGGCGATGCCCAAGAACACGAACGACTCCATCTCGCCACACGTCGGACACCAATACCGTTTGCTCATGGCTTCACCTTCCTGATTGGCTGTCTTGTCGGGATCATCCCGTGCGTCTGCATAACCATGGTCACGACGTCGATGGCCTCTTGTGTGGAGAAACAAACAACGACGGCGTCGAACGCTCGCAAGCGCTCATGGATGGCGCGTTGCACCGGCGACACCACGCCGCCTGATGCTTTCATTTCGATCCACAGGCGAAGCTCGGGAATGTGCAGGTCGGGCATACCTGCAAGCACTCCCTCCGCTTTCAGGTTTGCGCCCTGGCTCCGTCCACGACTGCCACCGTTGGGAATTGCGTAGATCAGATAGGGCGTCATCTGCCGCACCCATTGCACAAACTCGCGTTGTTCGACGTGTTCGGTTCTTTTCACCAATGCCTCCTTGTGATGCGGTCGAAGTTGCCTTCTCTCGCGTGTTGAATCCATGTCGGCGGTGTCGCCTCGTTCATTGCTGACACCAACGCGTGCACATCCTCGCTCGCTAGGAGCCCCGCTGGTAGCGGTCCGCACCGTTGGGCGATGGTCGCCACGGTCTGCCATGCTTTCTGGCCTGCATAGCCATCGTGGAGCACACACAGGTACTCCGAGACGGAACGGTCAGACAGCGCCTTGCCGTAGTAAGTCAAAACGATTTGTTCTTTGCCGGTCTTCGCCGACTTGGCGAGACGCCAACGCCATGAGCCCACTTCCAAGTCTCGTAGGTCGTCGCGGTCCAGGCCCATGATGTCGGTGTCGACAAGCACGATGGGTTCCGTCGTCGGGTCTTTCTTCGCTTCAGGGAATGGCTCGCCACAAGCTGGGCACACATTGGCGCTGATGGGAGCGAGCATGTCGCACGCTTTGCACGGCTTCATGGGCGCAACACCATCGCCTGCCTTGCCGGGAATCTGCGGGTCGGTGACCGGGCCCAACATCTCGACGACCCCGGCGAAGTCGAGCACAAGGCAGTCGGCTTTGTTTGGCGCCGTCCGCATCCCGCGTCCAGCCATCTGCATAAACAAGCGCGTCGACTTCGTCGGGCGCAACATGGCGATCAGGTCGGTGGCCGGGTGATCGAATCCGGTTGTAAGGACGTTGGCATTTGTGACGGCTTGCAGGGTTCCTGCCTTGAATGCCGACAAGATGCGGACTCGCTCGTTCTTCGGCGTCTCACCCGTCACGGTCTCGCAAGTCACACCACGTTGGCGCAACGCATCGGCGACGTGCAACGAGTGATCGACGCCAGTGCAGAACACCAACCACGACTTGCGGTCTCCGGCGTGCTCCAAGATTTCGGCAACGACCTTTTGGTTCTGCTCGTCGGTGTCGACGGCTTTCTGCAACTCGGATTCAATGAACTCGCCTCCGTGCTTCTTCACGCCTGACGTGTCGTATTTGGATTTGGTCGCCTTGCTTTTCAAAGGTGACAGATGGCCATGATGCAGCAACTCTTCAATCGAGACAGGCTCAATCAACGCGTGAAACAACGCGGGTTCTTCCGTGATCAATCCGTGGCCCATGCGATACGGCGTCGCCGTCAGACCGATCACGCGCATCTGCGGATTGATTGCAAGCAACGCCGCAAGGAAAGTTCGATACCCTCCCTCGTCCTTGTGAGAGACAAGGTCGCACTCATCAATGAGGACGATGTCGACGTGCCCAACGTCGTCGGCTCGTTTCTGGATCGACTGAATACCGGCGAAAGTGATCGGCTCTCCAAGCTGTTTTTTTCCGATGCCTGCTGAGTAGATCCCAAGCGGCGCCGCTGGCCAGTGTTGGCGCATCTTCTCCACGTTCTGTTCGATCAACTCCTTGACGTGCGTAAGCATGAGCACGCGGGTTTCAGGCCACGTCTGAATCATGTGCTTGCACAGTGCCGCGACAACGTGAGACTTGCCGGACCCTGTCGGCATGACGAGGCACGGGTTGCCCTGGTTGGCCTCAAGCCATGCCAAGACCATGTCGATTGCGCGTTGTTGGTATGAACGGAGCATTTGACCTCAGAAAGGAAGCAGGTGATCGTGAAGTTCATAATCCGCACACCCGGTGCGCTGGAACCCAAGCGGGATATTGTCGGCGTTGTGCCTCTCACATCGCCATGTGCTGTCAGGCATTGCCGTCGAGTGAGCACACGTCCGGCATGACTGCGGCGCCGTGACTCCAAGACCCTCATGGCAAACCTTGTGGGCTGGGCACCATTTGCATTCGTACCAGGTAGGGTCCGTCGACAACGGCGGCGGCATCTCGTCGGCAAGCGCCAAGCGTTGACCTCTGGCAATGGCTTTCTCTGCTACCTCTCGGTCGTAGCGGACACGCTCCGTATACATGCGGTCGTCGTCTTTGCAGACAGCGACATACAAGGCGCGGTCGATGCCAAGCCCATGCATGTATGTCTGCATCTGAATCCAATGCGTGCGCTTGGATTTCTCGACGCCGTTCTTTTCGACGTCGTCAAATGACTTTTTCGAATGCGTCTTGAACTCCGCGACGTGGGCTTTTTGCGGCGCTTCTGGCACACCGCCGTCAATGATGGCGTCGATTGAGCCGGACACATGCGAACCAAACGAGACGCGGGCTTGCTCGCCAGTCGTCTCGCGGATCTCCAAGCCAATGGCGCGGAGGTCTTTGAGGATCGTCGCCTCTTCTGCATGACCACGACGGAAGACGCGTAGGACGCGTCCAGGCGGATTGTCGACGACAGCCCAACGGAACTTCAGCCACAGCCATTTGTCGCAACTGTGGCCCAACTCGCTTGCTCCCATGTGTGAACGCGGCGGCTCCCGGCCCCGCTCATGGTGGGCGTCGATCAACGACTGAATAGTGATGCGAGGCGGCGGGATCGGGGCCACTGGAAACTCCAAAAAAGGGAGGGGCCGAGGGCGCCCCTTGTGATGTCAGGTCATTTGACCCACGGTGGCTTGCTGGCGGCAACCGGCGCGGCAACTGACGACGTCGATGACGCCTGAGCACCGCCGCTCGCTTTCATGCTTTTGATCTTGTTTTTGTCGCCGTATTGCTCGCTGCTTTCGGTAATGACTTTGATCGTCATACGCTTGCCGATCAGTTGGTCGCTGTCGTCGAGACGTGCGGCGCCGATGGCGCGGCACAGTTCACCCATCTGCTGGTTGCCAATGTCCTCCGCTTTCGGATTCGGATTCCGCAACGTGATCATGCCAAACACAACCCGGCCCTGATGAGTCGGGCCGACGACGTCACAACGGTAGGAGAGATAGTCTCCGGTCCCTGCCTTCGTCGTTTTGACGACGGCTTCAGTGATCGTGACGTCGTACCAGCCATCGGGGATTGGCGTGAAGTCGCCGCCGTTGCCCTTCGGCATTTCTGATTCGATGTAGCTACGTCCAAGTGTCGCCATGTGTCAGCCTTCTTTCTTGTCGGTGATTGCAAACGAGGGTCGCCCCGGCTTGCTTGTGATTGCGCCCAAAAGCGGGCGAGTGATTGACTCTGACGCCGCGTCCCAGGCCTTGCGGTTGATCTCTGGTTTCCAGCGAAAAAGCGCCGACAGGTGGTCTGTGAGACCGGCGTCAAGCGCCAACTGTTGGAGTTTGTCGCCGTCAACCTTGCGGTCGATACGGCCAGTAATCTTGAGGATGCCGCTGACCTTGACAACGCCGTCGAGGTCTTCTGGAATCCCGAGGATCACCGCGATGGTGTCCTCAATCTGGCGGCGCTCCTCGACGGCTGCCGCCTCGGTCTCCTTCGCCTTGCGCCATTGCTCAATCAGGTTGTCGAGGATCATGGCGTCCCCGCAATCTTGCGTATGATGGCTCCGAGGTCTGGCGCTTCCCAAAGGTCAAGTTTTCCGCTGCGGTCCTTGGCGCTCCACAAACCATCCGTCGACGTCATCAGCGCAAAGTGCCCCTGCTCCTTTCGGAAGGCGAAAACCTCATCGAAGAAGTACGGAAGTTGCTGGGCAAACTTTTGCCCTGGCATCGACGGCGCGTAGGAGATGGCGCCAAGCTCATCGGCGCTCTTCTCCAACTTGGCGGAGAAATATACATGCTTGCCGGGAAGGTCCCGGAAGGCGCGGATGAGGTCGCCCATGCGGTCCTGCATGGCGCCGTAGGCTTGGCGAGGATCGCGGGCCTTGCCGCCCACCATGACCTTCTTCTCAGCACTCAGGAGAACTTCGGCGATCTCCGAGATGCTGTCGAGGGCGACGGATTCAAAACCCCGTGCCTCATCCGAGGAAGACACCCAACGGTAGGCGTCGTACAGATCCTCCAGCGTGCTGATCTCGATGTAAGGAAGATCAAACTCCTTGATCGACAGCAAGCCCCCCTCCGCTGACAGCGTGATCGGGGTCGGCAACGTCGCGATTGCACGCGTCTTGCCGTGGCCCGCTGGCCCGTAACCGAGGAACTTCACGGACGATGTGCCGAGCGCACCCGTCCGCTTTACCGATATGGCCATGTGGCCTCCTTTGTGACGCGGTCGGAAGATTCCGGTTGCGCCGTGTGCAAGGTTTCTGACACGTTGCCGCAACAAACGCAAGCGCAAAGGACAGAAAATGAACATCGACGAGATCCGATCAAGGCTGGCCGACTGCAACCTTTCCAGAGTGGCGAAAGGATCGGGCGTGTCCGTGCATTCCCTCTACCGCCTGCTGAAGCCGGGGTCGGCGCCGCGTCACTCCACCGTCGTCAAGGTTGGCGCCTACCTCTCTCGTCATGAGGCCACCAATGGTCAAGTTTGATCGCCCGTTCCACGCATCAAACGTCGACGACAGAACGCCAGAACAACAACTGATCGACGCCATAGCGTACGAGGGAATCAACCCCCCGTCGTCGGTAGTCCTCGACGGCAAGATCCACCGATTCAAGTCCACTGCTGGCAAGGGCCGGGACACCAACGGTTGGTATGTCGCCTACAGCGACGGGCGACCCGCTGGCCGGTTTGGCTGCTGGCGCCGTCAGATCGACGCATCATGGGCAGCCGAAGGCGGACCTTCGATGACCCCGGCTGAGGAGATCGCGCACGCCAAACGCATGGCAGAAATGCGAACCATCCGAGACGCCGAGGTGGCTCGACAGCGTGAGGTGATCTCCGAGGTGGTCGAAGAAATCTGGGATGATCTCCCGTCGGCGACGGACGATCACCCCTACCTCAAACGCAAGGGCGTCAAGGCGCACGGAAGCAAAATGACGTCGGACGGCAAGCTGGTAGTGCCGTTGTTTGACGTCGACGGCGGGATCTCAAGCCTGCAATACATCGACGGCGAGGGCGGCAAACGCTACCACCCTGGCGGCGAGGTCAAGGGCAAGTTTTGGCGGCTTGGCGACGTCCCGAGCGACGGCGTGATCTATCTGGCGGAAGGGTTCGCGACGGCCGCAACCATCCATGAGGTCC
>Ga0315292_10000821_pt1 | contig 15532 bp, 11 predicted proteins | sample YL17G13_0_MG_FD_204029 | JGI IMG/M metagenome (GOLD analysis project Ga0315292, IMG submission 204029) | Sediment microbial communities from Yellowstone Lake, YNP, Wyoming, USA - YL17G13_0 | ecosystem: Environmental > Aquatic > Freshwater > Lake > Sediment | place: USA: Wyoming | collected... | reverse complement strand
CTCCCCTCGAAGGGCACCCTCCCGAGCACCTTGGCGAGGTCCGGCTTGCTCCTGTCAGGGGCGACCAGCTCGACATGCCTGCCCTTCTCCTCGGTGAGCCCGAGGGTGAGCGCGTCGAAGTTGATGAGCTTCCTCAGCTCCTCGCATATGGGCATGAGCGCGTGCCTGATGTCCACGTTGGCGCCCGTGATCTTCGCGATCTTGTTCAGGATGTCCGTCCTGAAGGCCTTGTCCCTGAGGTCGTTCTCGACCCCCTTCCTCGTGGATATGTCCCTGGCCACGGCCGCGATGCCGATCGGCATGCCCCTGTCGTCCTTGAATTGCGTGGCGGACAGTGATATGCACAGCTTGGTGCCGTCGACCCTCTTGAACCTGACCTCGTAGTCCACGATGGGGCTGCCCTGGTCCAGCAGCGAGACGAGGGCCTTCCATTCGAGCTCGCGGTCGACCAGGTCCCTGGCCATGTGCTTCGACATGACCTGCTCCCTGGAGTATCCGAGCGTGCGCGCGAACGCCGGGTTGGCGGAGACCATCTCTCCCGCCTTGGTGCAGACGAAGACCCCGTCCTGAATGTCCGCGACGAGCCTCTCTTTGTCAACTTCCATGTTCGGCGACATCAGGATCTCCAGGGGGGACCCGGCGAGACTAGCTAGTGCTCACACGGTTTCATCCTCTATGCGGAATGCGCTGATAAAAACCTTCGTGAACCGTTCCCGCCTATGATATCGAGTGATCTTTCCAGCCTCTGCCCCCGGGCGGCGCGGGGGCCAACGGCTGTGCTCCGGCTCCCCGGTCAGACGGCTCATTCTCGCCCCTGACACTCACCCCTATGTCTCAGGTCGGGCAACCGGAGCGCAACGCTATTGAAGCCCCGGCGGGCATAACACCGACTTACGGGACAGTGCCAGCTGAGTTGGACGATGCGATCATGATGTCAACAGGTTTATATACGAACGAAGTTCGTATAGGAAAGCAGCGGATGGGATGCAGTGTGACCGCTGTCTATGGTGCCGGCTCACCTCCAGTGTTTGAGCCACGTCCAGGCAATGTATATCTCATCGAGGAGAAGAGGCCGAGGTGCAGCTATGACGTCCTCGAGCAGACCATCGCGTGCGGGCACGCGGGCCTCATCATAACGAGGGAGTTCCCGAAGAAGCTCCTGGGCGAGAAGGGCGTCCACTCCTGCAAGATAGTCTGGCTGACCAATCTCGTAGGGGACGGCCGGATCAACCCGACCGCAACTGGCATCCTGATGAGCCAGGTCAGGGGGTTCATCGAGTCGCACCGCAAGAGCGTCGTGATGGTCGACGGGCTGGAGTACCTCATATCGCTCAACACCTACGACCGGATGCTGCAGTTCATGCACCAGCTCCGGGACATCGTCGCGACGAACGACTGCATAACGATCGTCCCCATCGACCCGCGCACCATGTCCGAGAGGGAGCTCGCGCTGCTCGAGAGGAACATGGAGCCCGTAATCCCGAGGCCGTACGATGTGCACGAGGAGCCGATCCTCGCGCCGGACGCGGGTGAAATCCGCATCCTGGACGTGGGTCCGAGATAGTCCTATTGTGATTCAAGTGCGAGGTCTTCGCATTCCATCGTGCTTTTAATGATTCAAATGGTCAGGGAACCGACTGAACCACCCGGCCATCTGTCCGACACCGCTGAAGACCTCGGCGCTCCCGGCCTCCCTGAGCGTCTTCTCGGGGACGTCCCCCGTGAGCACGCCTATGAACGCCACGCCCGCGTTGCCCGCGCAGTGCGCGTCTATGGCGTGGTCTCCGACGAAGATCGTGTCGTCCTTCCCGACCCCCAACGCCCTGACCAGCCTCAGGTAGGCGTCCGGGTGCGGCTTTGGCCTCGTCTCCGAGTTCCTGCTCTCGACGACATCGACGAGTCCCGCCATGCCCGTGGCCTCGAGCGCCGCATCCGCGTACTCCCTGCACCCGCGCGTGAGCACGCCTATGCGGATGCCTTTCCTCCGGAGGAGCAGGAGCAGCTCCTTCGCGCCGTCCACCGGCCTGGTCCCAGCCACGCGCTCGAGCTCCACGCGGTCCATTATCCGGTCGAGCTCTGCGACGCGCGCCCTCAGCTCGGCCTCAGAAAGCCCTGCCGCCTGCATCCTGTCTTCGAACCGGGCGATGATCCTGACCACGGTCTCGCCGAGGCTGTACACATCCATCGGCTCCCCCCAGGCGACGATCCTCTCGACCACGAGCCGCTTGAACTTGCCGAAGTCGACCGTGGACTCGACCAGCGTGTCGTCGAGGTCGAATATGACCGCGCGCAGCCGGGCGGGCACCCGCGGCGCGGCGCCCCCGTCCGCCTCATGTGCCATGGTGGTCCAGTATCCACGCGGATGAATTAAACCTTCATGTCTGGCCTGACAGCTAGCCGATGTTATCATGCCTGATTCCAGAGGCAACAGGTATATGTGCGGTCCGAGCCGATTGGTGCATTACGAGGTTGGAAGAAGGAAACATTGATTTTCCTTGGGACCCGGAGTCAGCATATCATCCTCCCCCCCCCATCAACCCCTGAACGGGTCCAGGCCTTCCTTCAACCTCCGTCCCCTTTCCATTATACTCGTGACGGGCTGGCCACGTGTCCGCGACTGCGCGCTCAATGTGTGCTGGCCTTGGCAAGCTCCTTCTCGCCCCGGCGGAGCACCTCGTCGAGCTCCTTGACCGTATCGGCATCCGGCGGCACGGGCGTGTGCTCGCGCAGGATCGCCTTCGCGATCTGATTTGCCTTCCTGACGGGCGACACCGCTCCCCTCTTGGACCAGTCCTCGAAGTTGGTGAACTCGTAGACCAGCGGCTGCCAGGCCTCCCTCAGGTGCTCGAGCGTGTGCCTCTTCGCGAGATAGTTCCCCGCGATGCCCACCTCGGACACGAGGTCCCGGGCGAGCGCCTCCCCGTCCACCTCGATGCCCTTGAAGGTCGCCAGCAGCTCGGTCACGATGTCGTAGTCCAGCATCATCTGCTCGTAGGACAGGACCGTGGACCCTTCGAGGAGCCCGAACCCGTTGAGCATGTCCGCGCCCGAGTTGACGCATGTGAACGCCGTGATCATGTGCTCCGCAGCCGCCTGGCTGCCAGGTTCGAGGGCGTTGGTGCCGAACGCGGCCGCCTGGGTCGGCATCCCGTAATGCTTCCCGAGCTCGACGGCCGCGGCGCAGGTGAGCACGGCCTCAGGGGCCCCGGACACGTACGCGCCCGTCCTGGGCTCCGTCATCGCGAGGGCGGAGCTGTACACGACCCTCGCGCCCTTCTTGGCGCACTGCGCGAGGGTGAGGAGCCCGAGCATCTCCGCGTTGTTCACCAGCAGGTTCCCTGCAAGCGTGGCCGGGCTCGAGACCCCCGCCTGGGCCATGCTCATGATGTTGATCGGGATGCCGGCCCTCGCGAACTCGATGGCGGCCTCGCTCCCGCCCCCGTCGAGTATGAGCGGCGAGACGCTGCACACGACCGCCGACAGGCTCGGGGACCGCCAGAGCTCCTTCTCCCCCCCGGCGACCGCGGCGGCCATCTCGATCTGGAGCTTCGCCTCCAGGGCGGTCGTCGTGGATTCCGACATGACGAATTTCTCGGTGTTCATGTATCCCGTGTGGACCTGGTGTAGCACGTGCGCGTGGAGCGGCACGTCCTGAGGGGCCACAGGGGGCGTGTAGTACCCGACGCCCGGCAGATGGTCCGCTATCCTCGCGGTGTCGACGATGTCCTGCTTCCTCGCGGGCCTGCGCTTCCCCGTGTCGAGGTCTATCGCCTGGACGCCGCAGCCATCGAACGTGAAGTAGACGTGCCGTCCGTCCAGCTTGAGGTCGTACCTCCTGTTCCTCGCCCTGAGCGTGAACCCGCTGGGCACGGACCGGAGCGCGTCCCCGACCATGTGCCTGGGGAACTTGACGACCAGAGACTTGCGGTCGGCGTCCGCCCCGTGCTCCTGCAGGAGCGCGAGCGCTTTCCCGCTGTACACCCTCAGCCCATCCTTCTCTAGCACATCCAGTGTCGCGTCGTGGAGACGCTCGAACGACCCCTTGTCGATCAGTTGCGTCCCTGGCTTTCGCACGCTCATCCTCTGGAAGTCCCCAGCCACCATGTCGAATCCCTCCTCCGGGGGTAATCCACGAGGTTTTCTAAGGCTTTTCGCTCAGATTGGACGAATCGCGACGTTGAGCGGGACACCCAGCATGCCCCAGGATGCCGCTCTCGTCTTCCAGATGTCCCAGCAAAGCGGATAAATACTGACATTTCTATCCTTTCATCCCGCGGTTCGGGCGGACTGCACCATGTCGGTGTACCCGTCCTCCGCTGCCAGGAACAACGGAGTTGAACCTTGACGGACGCCAAGAAGCCACGATACATTGCTGACCACGACCTCTCCAGGCTCAGGGCCGAGATCCAGAAGGCCGCCAAGGAGGTCAAGGGCCAGATGGGCCTTTACATGAAGCACGTCCAGTCGGGCAAGGAGCTCGCGATCGACGCCGACATGATATACCCGCTCGCGAGCGTCTTCAAGCTCGCCGTCATGGTGGAGACATACAGGCAGGTCGAGGACGGGATCCTATCCCTCGAGGAGCGGATCGAGCTCGAGCCGAGGCACTACTGCATAGGCGAAGGTGTCCTCCAGTACATGCAGCCGGGTCTGAAGCCCACTGTCCAGGACCTGCTGTCGCTCATGATCGTCGCCACGGACAACACAGCCTCCGAGATGCTCTGGAAACGGATCGGCATCCAGCGCGTGAACATGCTCATCCGGGAGCTGGGGCTCGCCAAGACATCCATCTACATACCATACAGGGAGAGCTTCCTCATGTCCATGGGGTACGGCCCGTTCAAGGCCCTGCCCATACCCGATGCCGCCAGGAAGTGGAAGGGCCTCAGTGACATGGACCGGATGAAGGCGCTCAACGAGACCGAGCGCGAGGCCATGAACCTCTCGATCGACGACTTCCGGGCGCGGTACGAGGCCATCTACGGGCACAAGGCCGAGAAGAAGTTCAAGACGCAGCGCGTCTACGACGAGGTCTTCGACAACATCGGGACCCCGAGGGAGATCGGCATCCTGCTAGAGAAGATCCTGAAGAACGAGGCGGTCTCGAAGCGTGCATGCGAGAAGATGATCTCGATGCTCATGATGCAGAAGGACCCGGCAGCCGTGTCCTCGCTCATCTCCCCTGACATACAGGTCGCGCTGAAGTCAGGTGTGTCCGCCGCATCCCTGACGAACGCCAGCATCATCTATATGTCATCGACATCGCACGTCATCCTGTGCGTGTTCTTCAAGAAGGTCGAGGAAGGCAACACCGAGAAGGCACGGACGGCCCATGCCAGGATCGCCCGCCTCGTGTACGACCACTTCGTGAACGTCAATGCGATGTGACCGGTCACACCCGCATCGTGCCGATCTCCACGAGTGCCGCTTCCTTGTCGCTCAGCGTGCGCCTGTCTATCGACACGACGAGCCTCGAGCTGCCTGCGGCCACCAGGTCCTTCATGTGGTCCAGCACCTGGAGCGCCTTCCTGAAGTCATTGTACATGCACAGGCTCTCGAAGCCGTCGAAGAAGACAACGGTGTTCTTGCCGTTCTCTATGAACCTGACCACGGTGTCGGTCATGATGCCGATGTTCGACGGGTGGACGCCGTGGGACCCGGTGGCGGTCGACAGCCACAGCATCTGGGTCCTCTTCAGGCCGTACTGTGCGGCGATCTGCTCGGGCGCCCTCCTCGAGATGATGAGGCCTTCCAGCCCCGACCTGAGGTTGTCCACCATGATGTCCATGCCCCTGTCAGACTTCGGCTCCCAGGCAAGGTACGCCCTCCGTGGCTCCAGTGTCGTCCCCTTGCCGTAGCCCTTCGGCTGCGTCGCATTCGCAGGAGCGTCGGATGTGAAGACCGATCTCCCCAGGACCAGCAGTCCGAAGCCGATCGCGAGCATGCTGTAGTTGATGAGGAACAGGACGTCCGACAGCGAGCCGGTCACATAGGTGTCCGCGGCGGCTTCGACCAGGTAGACGACGTCTCCGGCCATCCAGAACGAAGCGGCCACGGTGATGAAGAGCCAATAGTCCTCGAGCTGCCCCTTCCTGTAATACCACATGAGCATGATCAGGAGCCCGAGTATCGGGACGTCGAGGACCGGGTACAGGCCGTACACGACCGTCTCAAAGGGCGTGCTCCCGGCTCCGACGGATATGTAGACCGAATAGGTCACGAACGAGACCGCCAGCGCGCCGTAGATCCCCTCGACGAGGATGATCCCCTTCGACAGCTCGATCTTCCTGCCCATTGCGACCATCAGCAGGACCATTGCGAAGATGAAGTACCCTGCCAGCCAGGCGTAGTCCGCGTATGCGACGGTGGAGATGCCTCCCATGAACCTGTCCTGGACCGTGTACAGGATCCATCCGAGCGCGAAGAGCGAGAATGTGGCCACGAACGGGAGGCCTATCCTCCGGAACGAGGTCTTCTTGTTGGTCCAGTAGAGCGCCGCCGACAACACAGCGACGACCGTCGAGATGATGGGTACGACAGAATCCACGATGAGTGCCGCCGAGTCCGGCTCCAAGAACAGCAGCATCGCTCCTATGACTGCTACGATGGGGGCGGCCAAGAGGAATGCGCCTCGGTTGGTCCTTGGCAACGCGAGCTGCGTCGGGGGTCCTCCTTGTTAGGGAGGTATAGGCCGTCCCGGCCTATAAGGCAGGTTCGCCTCCGTTCTCAAGGATGACGACAGACGAAGCGGCTAAGCCTTCCTCTTCCAGATGCTCTCCTTGTCCCTGAGCTCGGACGCCAGGCCACCCCGGCGACTCATATCCTTCTGCGGCACGCAGAGGGGGACGATCGTCACGTTCGTCTCCGCCTTGATCCTGTCAGCGACCGCCGCGGTCTCCTTCCTCGCGGCGTCCTCCTGGACGGCCCCGTCGTCGTAGACGACGGCGATGTCGACCTCGTCCCCGGGCGCGTGCTCCCCGCGCCCTATGTTCCCGAAGAGCCTGCACTCGTTGACCCACGGGAGCTCCGCGAGCGCGCTGGCGTAGAGCTTCGCAGCGCTCCTCTGGGGATCGGTCTCCGGTATCAGCCTCAGGATCCGTAGCCGCTCCCGGTCGTCGGTGATGGAGACCCCCAATGCGTTCCCGAGCCTCCTTGTCTTCACCAGTCCGACCCTCTTGAGGTCCTTTACCGCCCTCCAAGCGGTCATCGTCGGGACCTTGGCCGCCCTAGCCAACTCGTTAACGGTGAAATCAGTGTCCGGATAGGACTTAAGTGTGCGGATGACCTCGATCCTCCCGGTCCTAGCCAGTACGACGATCAACTCCCTGCTGAGCAACTTAATCGTACCTCAAGTGGTACGGTCATACCATTGTTGGTATAAAGATTTGACGCATAAGGCATGGCCAGTATCGTCAGGAAATAGGACACTTAAGTGCGGTTTCGGCTACTCGAGGACCGGTTCGAGGACCCGAATCTCCCTCTCCGTCGCGTCCACCGCGACCTTGGCGTTCATCGGCAGGAGCATGTTCCGCCTGCCGTGTCCGCAGCAGAGTCCCCACACCGACGGCTTGCCGACACCGCCCACGCGCTCGCGCACGATCTCCTCCACGCTCGGGTACGCGCGGTCTGGCTTCTGCATCTCCGAGATCTCCCCCACGATGACGGCCCTGGCCTGCTGGAACTTCTTGCACAGCCTGAGCTGGGTCAGGTGCGCCTCGATGTAGTAGTAGCTCTCCCGGAGTTCCTCGACCATAAGGACCTTGTCCTTAGTGTCGACCTCGTAGGCGCTCCCGAGCGTGCCCGTGAGGAGCGTCAGGTTGCCCCCGCAGAGCCTCCCCGAGGCCTTCCCGTCGTTTATGGTCATCAGCATCATGCCGTCAGGCGGGTTCGCGATCTCCCGTATGGGCTCCTGGCCCATGAGCTGCCTGATGACCCTCTCCAGGTCCTCCTTCTGGAGCCGGATGTCCTCCTCGCCCTTCGCTATCTCGATGTCTACGACCGGCCCGTGGAAAGTGATCATGCCACAGAGCTGGTTGAGCGCGGTGTGGTATGCGGTGATGTCGCTGAAGCCGAGGAACACCTTGGGGTGGTCCTTGATCATGTCGTAGTCCAGGAGGTCCAGTATCCTCTGTGAGCCGTAGCCTCCTGTGGCGCACAGGACCGCCTCGATGGAGTCGTCCTCGAACGCCCAGTTGAAGTCCTTCGCCCTAGTCTCGTCGTCCGCGGCGAGCGTCCCCACCGTCAGGAGCTTCTTCGTGGTGTCCCCCAGGACCACCTTGAGCCCCATCTTCTTCAGCAGGTCCACCCCCAGCTTGATGCCGAAATGGTCCGGGTTGCTCGAAGGCGATATGACGGCGACGGTCGAGTTCTTCTTCAGCTTCGCTGGTTTCTGGATGTTCATGCGGCTTCCCCCCGGGGCCTGATTAGCGAACTATCATAAAACCCCTCGCCACGATGCGTGTGCGCGCGAGGCAAACCTATATTCCAGCGCTGGGGGATTTGGAGCGGTCAGAGGAGACGAGATGGACAACGGCGACGTCGCAGCTGTGCTCTACGAGATAGCCGACCTGCTGGAACTGCAGGGCGTGGCCTTCAAGCCGCAGGCCTACAGGCGGGCGGCGCGGAACATCGAGGAGCTCGACGAGGACATCTCCAAGGTGGTGGCCGACGGCCGCCTGGCGGACATCCCGGGCGTGGGCGACGCGATGACGAAGAAGATACACGAGCTGGTGACGACCGGCAGGCTGCCCTACCTGGAGACGCTGAGGTCGGAGTTGCCGCCGGGACTCATGGAGCTGCTGAGGATACCCGATGTGGGGCCGAAGACGGCCATGCTGCTGTTCAAGGAGCTGGGCATATCCTCGGTCGAGCAGCTCAAGGACGCGGTCCTGAACCACAGGCTGCACGGCGTGAAGGGGTTCGGGGAGAAGACCGAGGAGCGCATCCTCCAGGGCATCAGGACGGTCGAGGCCAAGGGCGGCAGGATCCTCCTGGGCGAGGCCCTGCCGGTGGCCGAGGCGTACGTCGCCTACCTGAAGAATGCCCAGGACATCGACAGGATAGGCATCGCGGGCAGCCTCAGGCGCGGGAAGGAGACCATCGGGGACATAGACATACTCGTGGGGGGCGCCAGTCCCTCCGAGGTCATGGATGCGTTCGTGTCCTATCGAGAGGTCCACGAGGTCCTGATGAGGGGCCCGACCAAGTCGAGCGTCGTCCTGGAGCGCGGCCTCCAGGTGGACCTCCGGGCGGTCGAGGCGAAGAGCTACGGCGCGGCGCTGCAGTACTTCACCGGTTCCAAGGAGCACAACGTGTCCCTGAGGCGCATCGCCGCCGAGAAGGGGTTCAAGCTCAACGAGTACGGCCTGTTCGAGCGCGACTCGGGGAAGCTGGTCGCGGGGGGCACCGAGGAGGAGGTGTACGGCGCTCTCGGGCTTCCTTACATCCCGCCGGAGCTGCGGGAGGACCAGGGGGAGATCGCCGCCGCAGCGGAGGGCACGCTCCCGACGCTGGTCATGCTGGAGGACATCAGAGGCGACTTCCACGTGCACACGAACTGGAGCGACGGGAGCGACACCATCGACGACATGGTGTCGGCCGCCGTCCGGCGCGGGTACGACTACATAGCCATCACCGACCACTCCCAGAGCCTCAGGATCGCCAACGGGCTAGACCCGGAGAGGCTCAGGATGCAGGTGGACGCGGTGAGGAAGGCCGAGGACGCGGCTGGCGGGAAGGTGACGGTCCTCGCGGGGAGCGAGGTCGACATCAAGGCCGACGGGTCCCTGGACTTCCCAGCGACGATCCTGAACGACCTGGACCTCGTCGTGGCATCGGTCCATTCGCGTTTCAAGATGGAGCGGAAGGAGATGACGGCGCGCATCGTCGCCGCCGTGAGCTCCGGCATGGTCGACATACTCGGCCATCCGACCGGCCGGCTGATCGGGCAGAGGGCGCCCTACGAGTTCGACCTCGAGGAGGTGCTCGAGGCCGCCAGGTCGGCCGGCGTGTGCATGGAGGTCAACTGCTTCCCCGACAGGCTGGACCTGGCCGACTTCCACTGCAGGCTGGCGAAGCAGCACGGCGTCAGGGTGGCCCTGGGGACCGATTCCCACAGTGTGGAGCACATGGCGAACATGCGCCTGGGGGTCATGACCGCCAGACGCGGCTGGTTGGAAAAGAATAATGTCCTCAACACCATGACGGGTGACAGGATCGCAGGAGAGCTCCGGGGGAGAATGGCATGAGCACGGAGGATGAGAGGGCCAGCAGCAGGATGCGGGAGCTGGTCGACGCCATCTCGTACCACGACACCAGGTACTATGTCGAGGACGACCCGGAGATCGCAGATTTCGAGTACGACATGCTCGTGAAGGAGCTGGAGGCGCTCGAGGAGGAGCACCCGGACCTGGTGCTCCCCGACTCGCCGACGAAGCGCGTCTCCGGGAAGCCGCTGGACCAGTTCCCCCAGGTGGAGCACAGGGTCGCGATGCTCAGCCTCGACAACTGCTACTCCGCCGACGAGCTCAGGGAGTTCGACGCGCGCGTAAGGAAGTGGCTCGGGGACGAGCCGGTCGAGTACGTGGTCGAGCTCAAGATCGACGGCCTGGGCATCGCGCTCGTGTACGAGGACGGCGTCCTGGTCCGTGGTTCCACGAGGGGCGACGGCAGGGTGGGCGAGGACGTCACCACGAACATACGGACCATCAGGAGCATACCTCTGAGGCTCAAGCCGGAGGGCGGCCTGCGCACGGTCGAGGTGCGGGGAGAGGTCTACATGCCCACGGGCGGCCTCAGGAGGCTCAACGCGGAGCGCGAGGCGGCGGGCGAGCCAGCGTTCGCGAACCCGAGGAACGCGGCAGCCGGTTCCATCCGGCAGCTCGACCCGAAGGTCGCGGCGGGCAGGCCGCTCGACGCCTACTTCTACACGCTCAGCTACGACGGCGTCAGGATGCCGGAGCGGCACTCGCTCTGCCTCGAGTCGATGAGGAGGGCCGGCCTGCGCACCAACCCGCACACCGTGCGGCTGGGTTCGATGGACGATGTGGTCGCTCACGTCGCCTCCTGGGAGCCGAGGCGCGAATCCCTCGAGTACGACATCGACGGCATGGTCGTCAAGGTCGACTCGCTGGACCAGCAGGCGCGCCTGGGCTTCACCGCCAAGAACCCGCGCTGGGCGATCGCCTACAAGTACCCACCCAAGCAGATGACCACCAGGCTCATCGACATCCAGGTCCAGGTCGGCAGGACGGGCGCCCTTACGCCCGTGGCCGTGCTGGAACCGGTCGAGCTCGGGGGCGTCACGGTCTCCAGGGCGACCCTGCACAACGAGGACGAGGTCGCCAGGAAGGGCCTGATGATCGGGGACCTGGTGCTGGTCGAGAGGGCCGGCGAGGTCATACCCCAGGTCGTCAAGCCGGTCATCGAGCGGCGCACGGGCGGGGAGCGGGAGTTCGCGATGCCGTCCGTCTGCCCGGTCTGCGGGTCCAATGCCGTCCGCGGGGAGGACGAGGCCGTGCGGAGATGCGTCAACGCGTCCTGCCCGGCCCAGGTCAAGGAGCGGCTCGCGCACTTCTGCAGCCGGCAGGCCATGGACATCGAAGGGGTCGGCCCAGCGCTCATAGAGCAGCTGGTCGACAGGGGCCTGGTCGCTGACGTCTCGGACCTGTACAAGCTCTCCGCCGGTGACCTGCTCTCGCTCGAGGGCGTGGCCGAGAGGTCCTCGGAGAACACACTCCGGGCGATCGAGGGCAGCCGGACGAGGGACTTCGACCGCGTCCTCTACGCCCTCGGCGTACGCCATGTGGGCCGCGCGACGGCTCGGGCGCTCGCCGAGGCCTTCGGCGACATGGACCGCCTCGCAGGGGCCGGCCTGGACGAGCTCTCCAGGGTCGAGGGCGTGGGCGGGGTCGTGGGCAGCGCCGTGAGGTCGTTCTTCGAGGACCCGAGCAACCGCGAGCTCGTTGGGAGGCTCCGCGCGGCGGGCCTGAGGATGGAGCTCTCGGAGCGCCCGGTGGGGCCGCTCCAGGGGAAGGTGTTCCTGTTCACGGGCGAGCTCGAATCGATGTCGAGGGACGACGCGGGCGCGCTCGTCGAGTCACTGGGCGGCAAGGTCGGCCAGTCGGTCACGAAGGCCACGGACTATGTCGTCGCTGGCCGGGACCCCGGGTCGAAGCTCGAGAAGGCGAAGGCGATGGGCAAGGCGGTCCTCGACGAGGCCGCCTTTTTGACGCTCGTCGGGAAGGCCTGAGCCTGCCGGGCGCGGACCCCGGTTCATTTCGCTTGCTGATATCCAGGGGGGACCGTTCAAATACCCGCTGGGGGGACTTAGTATAGTAGGTAAAAACCAACGGAGTGTGAACGAGATTGCCCAAGGCTGGTGCCCAAGAAGGTGCGGACAGGCGTTCCGCGGGGATCAACGGCGAGACCGAGCTAGAACGGTCCCGCCGGAGGCTCCAGAGGACGCTCCGGTCGCAGCCAGACCGCCCGGTCAGCGCAGGCGTTGACGGGCCAGGCCTCCTAGGGGGACAGCAGCGGGCAGCGACGCTCTCACCGGAGCTGGTGATACCTGCATCGGCCGTCCAGGACGACGAGCCCCAGTTTCAGTGCACCGAGTGCGACATGATCGTGAAGGGATCGGACCCATATTGTCCGTTCTGCGGTGCCATTTTCGCTGACGGGCCGCTGTCGTCCGAGGGGACGGCCGAGGAAGCGGTTGAGAAGCCCGAGGTAGTGAGGCCGGCCAAGTTCGACGTGTTCGAGCTGCTGAACAGGAGGGCGAAGTCGAAGGACATGCTCTACCAGGAGGCGCTCCGCGGATTCGCCGGCTCGGCGAGGCTTCTCGAGGAGATCGAGCACCTGATCTCGGACGTGAGTTCCCTGGGCACGGACACCTCCAGGGCGAGACGCATGATCGGTAGCGCGTGGGAGGCCTGCAGGGACGGCGACTGGAACCTAGTTTCCACGTTCGCCCGGCAGACCGAGGAGCTGATGGCCCCCAGCATCCCTGACCTCGTCAGGTCCGAACTCGCGAAGGCGAGGGAGCACCTGATGGTCGGCAAGGGTGCCGGCGTGGACGTTTCGGGCTACCTCCTGCGGATGAAGAGCGCGATGCGCGCCCTGCACGCCAAAGACCCCGACGAGGCTCTGCGGCTCACGAAGGAGCTCATGGACATACTGAGGGAGGACTCGGTCTCCTGGGCCAAGGGAAGATCGGCCGCTTCCGACAACCCTTTCCCCTCCGGTAAGTGAGATGCGGGAGGGAGGTTTCTTATCGTGCATGCGTCGTTAGCGTGAGCGATGCAGACCGACCTCACGGGGCTCGACGCGCTCGCATGGGAGCCGATCAGACGGTCCCTGAACAGGCGCGTCGTCGTGGTCACGAGCCGGCTCCTCCCGAGCAAGCGCAACAGGGTGTGGGCCGTCGAGACCGACGTGCGGCCGCTCATCGTCAAGCTCTCGCTGGCCGGGCGCGCACCCGAGGAGTTCGAGGCGCTCGTGAAGGCGAGGGCGGCCGGGGTCGATGTGCCCTATCCCCTGTTCCTGGAGGGCGACCTGGTCGTGATGGAGTACATCGGCGGCGAGTCGCTGGAGCGGATGGTCAACCACCTGTTCAGCGCCGACGCGGCCAGCGCGCTGGGCCGCTGGCTCGCGACGTACCACGAGAAGCTGATGGACAAGGACTCCGACACCGTCATGGGGGACGCCGTGCTCTCCAACTTCAAGTACGTGGACGGGCGCGTGTTCGGGTTCGATATCGAGGATTCGCGGCACGGGGACCCGCTGGATGACGTCGGGCAGGCCGCCGCGGCCATCCTCGGGAGCGAGCCGTTCTTCACGCCGATCAAGTTCGACCTGTGCCTCCGCCTGCTCGATGGCTACGAGGCGGTCTCGGGGCTGGAGGTCGTCGAGAGCTGCCGGCCCTTCGTGGCGAAGCATCTGCGGAAGGCGACCACCGGGAAGCCCATCTACAGGCGCGGGTTCACCCAGGTCGCGGACCGCCTCGAGAAGGGATGGCCCAGGCTGGTCTGAAACCGGTCATGACGGCACGGCCGGCCCCCTGGCCCGGCCTCTCTACTGCTTCGCCTGTTCCGCGTCCTTCTTCTGGGCCGCGTCCGCCGCCCGCTTCGCCTTGAGCGCCTCGATCCTCTTGGTGATCTCGGAGATGCTGTCCACCTGCTCGCCTATGACCTGCCTGCGCTTCTCGAGGGTCTCCTTGGTCTTCTCGACCTTCGCCCTCTCGTGATGGAGCTTGTCCATCTCCTCGGCGAGGTTCTCCCTGCGTCTCTCCATCTCCTCGACCTTCTCCTTGAACGCCATCTCGCGCTTGTCGAGGTCGGCGTTTGCCTTGGCCAGCCCGTCGTCCTTCTCGGCGAGCGTCTTCTCCCTCGCCTCGAGCTCCGAGAGCCTGCCGGCGACATGCTTCCGCTCGGCGTCCAGCCTGGACATCTCGTCCGCGACCCCGGCCTTCGCCTTGGCGACCTCTTCCTGGACAGCTGTCTCGCGCTCGGCGAGCGCCCTCACCTTCTCATCGAGGTCCGCCCTCGACCTGTCCATCTCCCCGACGCGCCCCGCCAGCTCCTCCTGGCCCTTCATGGCGTTCTCGTCCCGCTCCTCGATGGACCTGACCCGGTCCGCAAGCGCGGCCTCCGTCCTGGCGCGCTCGGCCTTGGCCCCCTCGAGCTCGCCTCTCGTCCTCGCCAGCTCGTCCGCGCGCGAGTCGAGCTTGGCCGTGAGCTCCGCGAGGTCTCCCTCCTTGCCCTTCAGCTCCCGCTCCCGCGCGGCGATGGCCGCCTCGCGCTCGGATATGGCCTGGGCGTTCCTGCTGCTGCCCGTCGTGGCCTCCTGGACGGCCCCCTCGCGCCTCTCGAGGTCCTTCTCCTTCTTCGTCAGGTCCCTGAGCAGGGACTCCACGCGCTCCTCGCTCTCCCGCGCCTTCGCCTCGCGCTCGACGAGGACCTTCTCGAGCGAGTCCAGCTCCGCGACCTTCGCCTGGAGCGACTCGTTGTCCTTGCCGATCTTGGCCAGGACCGCCGCCATCTCGGTCTGCTGCGTCTCGGCGTTCCTGCCCATCTCCGCGCGGCTCGCTTCGAGCTCGCGCGTCTCCTGGGCGAGCGCGTTCTCGCGGCTCTCGAGCTCGGTCAGGCGCTTCGAGATCTCATCGGCCTGCGCCTCGATCATGTCCTTCCTGGGCTTCAGCTCGGCGAACGACCTGTCCAGCTCCTCGTGCCTGGCCTTCAGGGACGCCTCGCCATCGGCGATGGCCTTCCCGCGCTCGGTCTGCCTGGTCTCGGTCTCCGCCAGGTCCGCCCTCAGCTCGTCGGTCTCCTGGTCGAAGTTCCTCCGGTCGGTCTCGAGCTGCTGCGCGCCCGCGTCAATGTCGTTCTTGCGGGCCTTCAGCTGCTCCTCGAACTCCCTGACCGCCCGCTCCTTCGCGCCCATCTCCTTGCCGCGCGAGTTCAGCTCCTCCCTGTCCCGGTCCAGGCTGGCGAGCCGGACCTTGGTCTCCTCGACCTCCTTCTCCCAGACCGCC
>Ga0315292_10000819_pt1 | contig 15544 bp, 25 predicted proteins | sample YL17G13_0_MG_FD_204029 | JGI IMG/M metagenome (GOLD analysis project Ga0315292, IMG submission 204029) | Sediment microbial communities from Yellowstone Lake, YNP, Wyoming, USA - YL17G13_0 | ecosystem: Environmental > Aquatic > Freshwater > Lake > Sediment | place: USA: Wyoming | collected... | reverse complement strand
AGCAAACAGGTATAAAAGCCGGGACAACAAGTTCCGGCTTTTTTTATGTAGACGATCTTTGACATTTTCGGTATTGACAAAAGAACATTTGTATTAAAATGATAATATAAGTTTTCTTCTGCATTCTTTTCTTTTACAATAAAGAATGCAATTTTATTGGACAGAGGCTACTATTGGTTGTGTAGCGCAAGTCTGTAAAACTTGTCCCTTTGGGTAAACAATGAAAGTTCAATTCTTTCCTGTCCAATTAAAAATTATTTACTGACAAGTAGCTCAGTGGCAGTAGCTTCGGTTTGTTAAACCGATGGTCGTTGGTTCGATCCCAACCTTGTCAGCCATTTTATAAAATAATCAATAAAAAGTTCGTGTTTTTTTATAAATACTTATAAAGGAGACACGAACATGAATAAAAAATCAGAATATGGGTATATTTTAAATTGGGCTAAAAAAATAAAAGCTATTAATTTATTGGGTAGTAAATGTCACTGTTGTAATGAAACTAGACCTTGGTTATTACAATTTCATCATAAAAATCCAAATGAAAAAGAATTTACAATTAATAATTTTAAAGAATATCGGTGGTCAATAATTGAACCAGAAATTAAAAAATGTATATTATTATGTGGAAATTGTCATGGAGAATATGAATTTAATAAAAATACTATAATTGAAAAAAGAAATACTAATAAAATATTAGTATTAGAATATTTACAAAAATATAAATGTGATTGTTGTGGATATGACCGTTGTAATAAATCTCTACATTTTCATCACAATATACCTGAAAATAAATTATTTATAATATCACAATATATTAATGATAAAACATTTGAAAGTGTTTATGATATCGATAATAAATTAAAAGATGAATTAAATAAATGTCAATTAATTTGTTCAAATTGTCATTATGATTTACATTTTGATAAAGAAAAATTTAATCATTATAAAGAAAAAATATATACTTGGAATTATAAAGAAAGACCAAAATCCATAGATATTGTATTAGTTCAAAAATTATTAGAACAAGGATATAAACAAGTTGATATTCGCAAACAATTAAATTGTGCCAAATCAACTATTTGTGGTATTATTAAAAAATATAAACAGGATGTAGGCTAATGGCTAGTCACTTGGTTTGGGGCCAAGGCTCTAACGGGCAATGTGGGTTCGACTCCCACCATCCTGACTCTCCTTCAACAAAAGGAATCTTATGAACTATTTTGAAGTAAGTCAACAAAAAGGTCAAGAGCTATTGAACAATATAAAAAAGAATCTTCCTGAACTAAAAGAATTCTTCGCTAAAATAAATGATCATTGGGCATATGAAGATTTAATGTATAGATTTTATCACCAATCTTTTAAAGTATATTGGATACAAGAATATACTAAACAAATTGTCGATCTCCTTATGAAAATGTGTCCTGCTAAACCAGAAGGTGAAGAATATAAAGATACTTCAATGTGTGAAATGAATTCAGATTTTAAAAGAATATATGAAGCAGGACAAGGTATAGTATTCAAATCCTCACATAATAAAGATTGGGATAAATATACTAGACCTCAATTAGAAGCCTTTCTTCATGCTAAATACTTTTTAGAAATGGCAATCAAGTATGGAGAACAACTAGAAGAAGCTCCTCAATGTTTACCTTCAGGATGGGCAGGAGTTTTAACATTTTTTGGATTGAGATAAAATGATATTAATAAATGAAATTGAAATAGTTTTATCAAATAAAACTATTTCATATTATAAAAAATTAGGATATGATATCCCATTAAATAAATATAATAGAATATCAAGAGGAACTAAAATAACTATTAAACTTTCTGATATTCTTAAAGGTTCAAATATTAAAATATTATGTAAATGTGATATTTGTGGCATTGAAAGATTATTATATTATAATTTATATAGAAATATATGTCATTAAGAAAATTATAGTGAAAATAAAGATTTAAGAACAGTAGTAGATAATGGTATAACATTATGTACAAAGTGTCATAAAAAATTTCATAAAATTTATGGATGGAAATCTAATATTATACAATTAAATGAATTTTTATTCAATTATGGGGAATTAGTTTAAATAGGAAAACACTAGTCTTGCAAACTAGAAAAAACAGGGCAGTACTGTTATTCTCCACCATAAATAAAATATGCCAGTGTAGCTCAATTGGTAGAGCAGAAAATTTGTAATTTTCAGGCTGCGGGTTCAAGTCCTGCCGCTGGCTCCATTTTTCTCTTGACTTTCTTTTTGCCATGTATTATATTTATACTAATTGGGAGGCTGGTTGTTTCAGGATAGCTCATAACTATTCTCAGTTCAGTTCGATTCTGAAAGTTAGTACCACAATTTTTATAAGGAGTTGATTAATGTCAAATACTTCGTCTGCTTCGAGTGGGATAGGTTTTTGTGGATTGCTTGCAATAGTTTTTATTACTTTGAAACTTTGTAAAGTAATCGCATGGTCATGGTTATGGGTATTAAGTCCTTTGTGGATTCCCCTTGCAATAATATTACCAATTTTATTGTTAATAGGGATTGTTTCAATATGGGTTAATAAATAAAATTTTTTAGTTCTTTGAAATATGCGGTTGTGGTGGAATTGGTATACACAGCAGACTTATGATATTGAGCAGTATATCGGAAACGGTGTATATGAATGGTGTAAATTCGGTGAATGGGTAGCAATGACTAGTCCCAAAAGGATTAGCAATCTGTAAATATATGCCCCTAACGCCGAGCCAAGCCAAATTTTTATTTGGAAGGTGTAGAGACTATAATCACCCACCTAACATTGATTAATCCTTGAATGCGGGAACTACAGATAATGCTGAGTTTCAATTAAGGTGAATGCATAGTCCAGACCACAAACAGTTAATCTGGTAGTGAAAACTATAGTGGTAAGAAAATCTGCCGCCCGTAAGGGATCGGAGGTTCAAGTCCTCTCAGCCGCACCAAATTATATAATTTTGTAATAATGCCCTTGTAACGCAATAGGATAGCGTAATTGATTTCTAATCAATAAGTTGCAGGTTCGAATCCTGTCAAGGGTATATCATTCATATAATGAATTTCCATATGACAATTATAACAAAGAAGTATACATTTATCTAATTCATTTTTTATTTTATCAAAAGATGTTAAAGAACAATTAGCTATGGAAAATTCCTTTTCATGTGGATTTATATGATGAAATGTTAAAGAACCATTACATTTATTATATCCACATTTAATACATTTTCCACCTTTATATTGAACTGCTTTATCCTTTAATATTTTTTGTCTTTTAACTGTTTGTTCAGTAGTACAAATTTTACAATATACACTTCCACCTTGTTTTCCTCTTCGTTGATAAAATTCTGAAATAGATTTAGTAAGTTTACAACAAGGACAATTTTTTTGAATAGAATTATTTTTTTCTAAAATTTGTGTATTGTGTTTATTAAAAGGTGAACAATCTAAACAATATTTACGATTAGATAAAATATGCTTAATATTATTAATTATAATAAACGATTTAAATTCTTTATGACATTTTTTACAAATTTTCATTTTAGTCTCCTTTAATTATTAGCTATATGGATATATTTATATTTATATCATTTAAGTTTATTTTTATCTCTTGACAAATATAAATGGAATATATTATATTATATACATGAAAAATATGTTTGATAATAGGTCATTAGTAAATCCTATCGGGTAGCTCCCAATCTTCAGAGAGAAGATATTGAACATATTAAATTAGAAGGATGGTTTCAGCAAACAATTTAAGCAATAGACATTTAATCTATAAACGCTAAAAGCTCCATCCTGAAATTTTTTTGTTTAACTTTAACTGATCGGAGGTTTGTATGAGTAAGTCTAAGTATCCTGCCCAAGTTCAAAGAACAATTGCTTCTGCTTATAAAGCAAAGCTTTCAACTCTTGAAACAGCTAAGAAAATTAATCATCTCAAGAGTGCAGAGAAAAGTGGATTGGTTGTTTCTCGTAGAAGCATTGCGACTATCTTTGGTAATATTACTAGAGGACGTTGCAATTGGTTCTATCGCTACTAAAAATTAAAGATTAAAGGAAAAATTCAGCAAACCAATAGGTAAAATACTAGCAATAGTATTATGGTTCGAATCCATAAAAAAATATTTCCTGTATCTTTAAAATTAAAAATAGAAGGATGAATTCAGCAATAAAAAATCTTTATGGTAAAAGAAAAATCATCCTGAATTTTATTATGGGAACTTATCTCAATTGGTAGAGAACTAGATTGTCGATCTAGGTTATGGCGGTTCAAATCCGCTAGTTCCCGCCATTCATGGCCCATTCGTCTAACGGTTAGGACACCAGACCTTCAATCTGGATGCAGCGATTCAACTTCGCTATGGGCTATTTTACTTTAAGGAATTAATAATATACTCTTGTTCCCGTAGAGGCCGAACGGTTCAGACTCTTAATCTGATAAGATTTAAAATCTTCATCGTAGGTTCGAATCCTACCAAGAGTATTTAAATGAAAAATAAAATGACATTAAAAAGAGTTGAAGATGATTGTTTAATTAATGAACTTAAAAAAATAAACCAGGGTCTTAAACATTAAAGTGATGTAGTATCCTTTTAAGATACAAAAGAAGGGGCAGTACCTTCAAGACCCATTTTAAATTATGCAAGTGTGGTGGAATTAGCATACATATAAAGGAAAAAATAAAAAAAAGAAAATACATTAAGATAGGATATTAAATCAACATGAGTATTGAAAAACCATATCGCAGTATTATTAAAGCTTTTTCTTGGAGAATGACAGGAACATTAGATACAATAATTATATCATATTTTGTTAGTGGTAAAGCAACTATAGCATTAACAATTGGATTTATAGAATTGTTTACTAAAATATTTTTATATTATTGTCATGAAAGAATATGGAACTTAATAAGCTTCGGAAGAAATAAAAAACAACTATGAATACATCATATTTTGCAATTCAGAGTAAAAATCCTAATGCAGTTTCAATAGCAGGAAAAGCACCAGAATGGTTTACAGGAAAAGAATATAAATTACTTGCTCCTAAATATTGGTTCTTTAAAAAATATAAAGATGATGGAGATAAAGAATTTTATACTGAACAATATAATATTGAAGTGTTAAATAAACTAGACCCTAAAAAAGTTTATAATGATCTTGGAGAAAATGCCATTTTACTTTGTTGGGAAAAACCAAGTGAGTTTTGTCATAGAAGACTAGTCGCTGAATGGTTAGAAAAAAATTTAAATATTAAAGTAAAAGAATTATAATTTTGTACTTGACTTTTTGGAAGTAATAAATATAAATACTTTCAAATAGGAGGTACAAATATGAAATGTGAAAATTGTTCTGAAGACATTATAAATAAAATTGGTTCTGGAAGATTTTGTTCTTTGAAATGTGCTAGGTCTTTTTCAAGATGTTCTGATAAAAAAGAATTTAAAAAGTTAAATTGTATAACTTGTGGAAAAGAAATTGAAGTTGATAAAAGAGCTAGTCATAAATTATGTAAATGTGATGATTGTAAAAAATATAAAAAATATAACAATCCTAAAAAAAGAAAAATAATTGATAAAGAAATTTTTATAAATACATGTTTATCAAGTATTTCAATGAGACAAGCATCCATTCAATTAAATATACCATTTTCAACATTTAGCAGATATGCTAAAAAATGGAAGGTATATAATACAAGTCAAGGAGGAAAAAATACTTTAAAAAAAGAACAAATCAAATTAGAAGATTTATTTAATGGAAAAAGAATTAAAATAAAACCAAGAGAAGTAAAAACAAAATTATTAAAAAATAAATATAAAGAATATAAATGTGAAAAATGTAATTTGATAGAATGGAATAATCAAAAAATAAGTTTAGAGCTTCATCATATAGATGGAGATACTTATAATAATAAATTAGAAAATTTAATAATTTTATGTCCAAATTGTCATTCTCAAACTTTAACATATAGAAGAAAGAAAAATATAAAAAATGCCGATATGGTGTAAAGGGAGCCACAATAGTCTAAGAAGCTATTGCAGAATTCTGCGTGAAAGTTCGAATCTTTCTATCGGCAATAATAAAATGCGATTGTGGTGGAACTGGTAGACACGCTAGATTTAGAAGCTAGTGGGCGCAAGCCTGTGGAGGTTCGAGTCCTCTCAGTCGCACCAAACAAACATTAACAAAAAGGTTAAGAGAATTTTATGATTGGTGTAAAATGTAAACAAAACGAACCTATTGAATATTTGATTAATAGGTTTAACAGTATGTGTAACAATGCAGGACTTTTATCAGAATTAAAAGAATATCGACATTATGAAAAACCAAGTGATTTAAGACATCGTACAATGCAATCTTTAAAAAGAAAGAAATTTTTAAAAGATATACCTATTAAAACTAAATTAAGAAAACCTAGAAAAAAATTTGCTCCTATATCATAATGGATAATTATATGTTCCTATCGTCTAACGGATAAGACGCTACCCTACGAAGGTTGAAATGGGGATTCGACTTCCTCTAGGAATACCATATGTCTCTATAGTTCAAAGGATAGAATAAGATTTTCCTAAAGTCAAGATCAAGGTTCGATTCCTTGTAGAGATATTAAAAGAAAGGAAGGTAGACCCAATATAGGAGATTTATGAGAAGAGCCATTGAAATAAAAATGATAGAATTAGAATGTCCTATTTGTTTAAAAAAGTTTAAAAGATGTTTAACTCATTATAATCAAAATATAAAAAGAGGTAGAACAAATTGTTGTTCTACTAAATGTGCATCATTATATTCTTGTAAACTACGAGGGTTTAATCAAGGGGTATGTGGTTTGTGTTTGGAGTGTCATAAGCCTATTATTAAAATGTATTCTCAATTCATTAAAAGCAAGAATCATTTTTGTTCTAGATCTTGTAGTGGGTATTATAATAATAGAATGCGTAATTTAAATAAACCGAAAAAAATCAAATCGATTATTAAAAAAGCTCCTATAACATCTGAAACTTTTTATGCCTCAAATTATTCTAAAGAATATCTTTTTTTGAATTCAAAAAATTGGCAAAGTGCTAGAACCACTATTAGAAAACATGCGGCTCTTGTTTTCGAAGAATCTAAAATAGAAAAAAAGTGTTTTTATTGTGGATATGATAAAACAATTGAAATTGCTCATATAAAATCTGTATCTTCTTTTTCTAAAGATTCTTTAATTAAAGATATTAATGCTTTAAATAATATAATAGCATTATGTCCTAATCATCATTGGGAGTATGATCATGGTTTAATTACATTATAAAATACAATAAAAGTTGACAATCTTAACACGAATATGTTATATTATATATTATGATAATAACAGAAGAAAAATATATAGAATTAGAAAAAGTTATATTAAGAGGTAATGTATGAGTGGTTTTAAAATGTGTCCAAGATGTAGAGGAATAGCCAGTTGGAGTGAACAGTTTCAAGGATATATTTGTCAATGTGGATATATAGAAAGAACACCTGTTCAAAATCCAAATGAAACTCAAACAGAAGAACCTGAACAAGAATAAATTATAGGATAGTACCAGTACACTCTTATAAGGTGTATACCTGTAATTGGTAAGTTGCAAATGTGGGTTCAAATCCCACCTATCCTACCAATAAATTAGACATAAGAAAGATAACAAATGGGGAAAAATATGAAAGAACTTTATGATAATAATTATTATAATGAAATATTAAGCAGTCGTAAAAAGTTAGTCATAGTTGATTTTTGGGCATCGTGGTGCAGTGCTTGTCAAATGTTTTCTTTTATATTTGAAAAAATTGACAAACAATATTCTAATGAAATTGATTGTTTTAAGTTTTCTACCGAAGACGGAAATATAATTCCAAGAGAACTAGATATAACAATGATCCCAACTATTATAATTTATAAAGGTAATAAAGTAATTTTTAAGATAAACGGATTACCTACAGAACAAATGATAATGAAAAAAATTGGTGAGTTACTCTAATCTGGTAAGAGGCCAATCTGCTAAGTTGGTGTATACCGAAAGGTTATTGGGGTTCAAATCCCTAACTCACCGCCAAATTATAAATAACTATGAGACTATTAAAGGAGTTATTTAATGTCTAGTCATTACATAGAAAGATGTAAAGTTTGTAAGAAGGTTATGGCTCAATGTCGTTGTATGGATTGTACTAAAACTGAAACATGGTCTGTATGTGATGATTGTAAAAAAACTCATAGTGTGAGTGTTACTATAAATGTTCCGAGTATTAAATGTGGAATAACAAAAAAATAAATTGCCCGATTAATAAGGAAAAATAAATCACATGAAATTTGGCTATGCAAGAGTATCAACAAATTTGCAAAATCCCGAACTTCAACAGGATGAATTGAAGAAACAAGGATGTGAAAAAATATTTACCGATATAATATCTGGCGCACAATTTGACCGACCAGAACTCGATAGCATGTTAAAACAATTGAGACATGGTGATACTGTTGTTGTTTGGAGACTAGATCGTTTGGGAAGAAGTATAAAGGAACTAATAAATTTATCAAATCATTTCCAAGAATTAGGCGTAAATTTTATTTCTTGTAATGAAAGTATCAACACATCTACCACTACGGGACGATTAATTTTTAATATTTTTTCTTCGTTAGCTGAATTTGAACGTGAGCTTATTAAAGAAAGAACTGTTGCTGGACTAAATGCCGCAAGAGCAAGAGGAAGAACAGGGGGTAGACCCTTTAAATTGGACAACAAGAGGATAAAAAAACTTAAAGAATATTATCAAGATAAAAGTATTGAAATCAAAGATTTGTGTGTGATGTTTAATATTTCAAGAGCGACATTATATCGATTAGTTGCCGAAAAATAAATTGCCCGATTAGTATAGTGGTCAAGTACATCTCGTTTACACCGAGAAAACAAAGGTCCGATTCCTTTATTGGGTATTTTAAATAAACTAGGAGGTGAGTAATATAACAAGGTATCAATATGAAGGTCTTTTAATGTTAAATGACCAAAAAATATTGTTTATACCAAATAATAGTCCATCAGCTTTTAGATATGCAAAAATTGATGCTATTATGTGTTCTCATGAAGAATTTGAAAGAAAAAAATGGGATTTAAGAAGAATACTAGAATATAATATTAATCTTAAATATTACTGGACAAATTAAAATTAATGCGGTTGTTTCCTAATGGTAAGGAGTCTGCCTTCCAAGCAGAATTTTAGGGGTCCGATTCCCCTCAACCGCTTTAAAATTATATAGGGGTGTATCTCCTCTCTCTGATAAGGAGTTGAAAGAGTAAATGGTCACATGTAGGTTCAATTCCTACCATCCCTACCATAAAATTTACATAATAACAGGAGCAATGTTAATGACCAAAAAGAATGTTAATAAAAAAAACGAATTAGATGATTTCTTCAATAAGTTTCCTACTCATATTGACATAGGTGATCATGATAAAGGTTGGGAGAAGCGTCCTAAGACAATGCAAAAATGGTTTAAGAAAATGTTTGGATTTGAAAATCAACCTAGTCTGTATAATCCAATTGTAATTAATTGGAGTGAGAAAGGAAGAGGATTTGGGCAATATATTTTCTTCCAAGATAAAGGAAAGATTTATTGTCGTAATGAGCGTGATAGTAAAGAAACGGTTATGAAGGTTTTGATAAATATGGTTAATCAAGCAGAGTTTTTAGAGAAATAAAATCGAACTATTTTTAATTTTTAGTTATTTTTTAAGGTTCAAATCTATAAATACTTCTATATAGGAGGTATTTGTATGATTTGTAAAAATTGTGGTAAAGAATTTTTTGAAAAATATTCTAAATGGTCAAGTGGTAATTTTTGTTCTAAATTTTGTGGCATTAGTTTTGCATCTAAACATAACAATAATAAACCTTTTAAAAAAGTTAATTGTATAACTTGTGGAAAAGAAATTGAAGTAGATAAAAGAGCTAGTCCTAAATTATGTAAATGTCATGAATGTAAAAAAACATACTGTAAATATTGTGGACAAAAAACATGTTTAAGAAAAGATATATGTAAAAAATATCAAATATTTCCCACATTAATAAAATATTTTGGATTTGATAAAACTAAAATAGGATCAATAAATGTTTATGAAGAGTTTGAAATGTCTATTAATTTAATGAAAGAAGAATATTTTGATAATAAATTAAGTTTGCCAGAAATGAGTAAAAAATATAAATGTGATTTTACAATTTTATGGAAAATATTTAAAAGTTTAAATATTAAATTAAGAAGTCGTTCTAAATCTGTTCAAAATGCAATTATGTTAGGAATACAAAAAAACAATAATATTTTTAAAGATCAATTTAAAAAATATCAACGTGGATGGTATACAACATGGAATGATAAACAAATATTTTATAGAAGTTCATATGAAATAGATTATTGTAAAGAATTAGATGAAAAGAAAATAAATTATGAAGTAGAACAATTGAGAATATTATATTGGGATTCACAATTATTAAAACAAAGAGTAGCAATACCAGATTTTTATTTACCAGATACTAATGAAATTATAGAAATTAAAAGTGATTGGACTTATGATGAACAAAATATGAAAGATAAATTTAAGGCATATAAACAACATGGTTATATTCCAAAATTAATCCTTGAACATATAGAAATTAATGGGGATATGTTGTAAAGGTAGCAAGCAAGATTTTGAATCTTGAAGTCATCGTTCAAGTCGATGTATCCCTGCCAAATTAATGTATGGTATAAACATACAAACGTATGGAGAAAGCATACAATGTGGTAGTCGCATAGAGGTTTATTGCACTACTTTGCCAAAGTAGACATCGTGGTTTCGATTACCACCTACCACACCACTACTTATGAAACTAAAATACTATAGAACTAAAAACAAAATTGAATTATGGGATGTTGAAGCAGCAAAATTACATTCAGATAAATGTTATCCTTTAACCGAATCTCAATGTAAAACTACAAAACATCAATTTCTAATAATTAATATTCTACAAAGTAAAACGTATGCTTTGCTTAATCTAAAACATAAACATAAAAATATAAGAATCTTTGCACATTATAAATTAAAATATCCAAATGAAATAGAACAAATGACCAGAGAAGAACATGAAAGTTTATATTGGAATATGCATAAAATATGGGAATTAAAAAGAAACGAAGATAGAAATAAAGGATTAATATATAAAGGATAAAATTTTTCATAAAATATATAAATATGGTGGGTGTAGCATAAAGGTAATGTACTGGTCTGTGAAACCAGTGAAGAGAGGTCAGTACTCTCCATTCACCCCAAAAATAAATAGTCTGGTCGGTTAATTGGCTAAACTACCGATCTCCAAAATCGGAACTTAGAGTTCGAATCTCTACCAGACTGCCAAAAGTAAATGCTCCATTAGCCAAGAGGAAAGGTAACTAGTTGCAACCTAGTCATGCCGGGGTTCGATCCCTCGATGGAGCTTTTTAAATTATGCCGCTTGAGCAAGTGTGGTCATTGCGCCGGACTGAAAATCCGAAGAATCCAGTTCGATTCTGGGAGGCGGCACCATTTTTCTTGACAAATAAATAATAACATATTATATTAAAGTATATGTTAAACTTATTTAAAAGGAGATTTATATGTCACTTGAACCGTTGATGGGAAAACTTTTTGTAAAACCTTTAGGACTAGATGATGAAAAGACAAGTAAGGGTGGAATCATTCTTACAGCAGATCCTAAGATTTATATCGAAGGAATTATTGAAGCAGTTGGTCCTGGTGTTTTTGCTCCAGATGGAAAGCGTGTTGATCCTGAAGTTAAAGTAGGAGATAAGATTATTTATCCTCACTTAAATTCTCAAAAGATAGAATATTATGGAGAAGATATTTATCAAATCTCTGAAAGAGATGTAGTAGCTGTCGATCATACATGGACAGAAACCGAAAAGGTTTATAACGAAGCAATCGAAGAATTTAGAAAATCAAAAGAAAAAAAGTAATTATGTTTGATAGTAGGTCATTAGTAAATCCTATCGGGTAGCTCCCTATCTTCATAGAGAAGATATCTAACATATTAAATTTGAAGGATAGTTTCAGCAATACAATTTTTCCATTACAAGGAACTAGTGGGGGTTCGACTCCTTCCTTCGGCAATTATGCCGAGGTAGTGTAACGGCAGCACAGTAAAAAAGCTATCCTGTAATTTTTTATTTATGGTAGGTTACTCTAATTGGTAAGAGACCATTCCTGAAAAGTGGCGTAAACCTGAGAGGGTTATGAGGGTTCAAGTCCTTCACCTACCGCCAGATTTTCTTTTAATATTTGTTCTATATTTTTAAATTCCCAATAAGGAATTCTTAAAAGTTTAATATTATTATTTTGACAGTATATATTTTTTATATTGTCATTCATTTGAGTTCTTTGAAATTTCCAATTTTTATCCCAATGTGGTACTTTTTCATAATGTTGATGTCCATCATATTCAATACAGATATTATGTTCTATCAAATAAAAATCGAACGGTAAAGGAAGTATATTTTTACAATCTTTAAATCGTTTTTGGGTTTCATATTGAATATTATTTTCTTTTAACCAAGATTCAATTTGTTCTTCGCCTTTGCTTCTTTGACATTTTGGACATCCAGTTCCATTCATATGAGATTGTGCAGTTTGATAAAATTCACCATGTTTCGAACAAATTATACATACTTTAGATTTACTATCTTTTAATTTAGTTTTAGAATAATTGTATTTGTTATTATGTATTATTTTAGATTGTTGAATAAATTTTTTTATTGTTAAATTAGAACACAGTAAACATCCTTTACCTAATAAATGACTCTGTGGAGATTGCCAAAATTCATAATGTTCTGGACATATTATGCAAATTTTTGTATATGAATTAATATAATTTGTTTGGGAATAATCATATTTATTATTATGTATTTTTTTCGATTTATTAATAAATTTATCTGTTGACGATGATTTAAATTTAATAGCACATAAAGGACACCCACTTTTATTATTTAAATGATCATTTGGTCGTTGTATAAATTTTCCATGAATATTACAAATTATATTTACTTTTATATAAGCATTAATATAATCAACTTTAGAATAATCATACTTATCACCATGAATTTGTTTTGATTTTTGAATAAATTCTTCTGTAGTAAGTCTTTTGGACATGATATACCTCCATACTGGTTATTGATAAAAGATTTTGAAGTAATCTTTAGTATGGTAAAGAAACGTATGCCTACGCTGTCCTTCATAATCTTATAAGTATTTATAGTTTAAAATTAAAATGTCAATATCGAAAATGAATAAATAAAAGAGAGGAGTTATTGTTATGGTAAAAGCACATGTATTAGTTTTAAACAAGAGTTATTTGCCAGTTGATATAATTAGCTGGGAAGACGCTATTACTTTATGGTTTAAAAAACAAGCGGAAATTGTAGAATCTTATGAAGATATACAACTTCATTCATGGAAATCAGCTATGCAATGTCCAGCAGTTATACGTCTTTTATTTTTTGTAAAACCTAATAAAGATTTAAAGTTTTACAAACCGTTTACACGTAAAAACGTATATGAAAGAGACAATGGCCGTTGTCAATACTGTGGACATGATGTATCTTTAAACAAAATGACATTCGATCATGTTTTACCTCGTAGTCAAAATGGTCTAACTTCATGGTCTAATATTGTATGTTCTTGTTTAAAATGTAACTCTAAGAAAGCAAACAAGACACCAAAAGAAGCTCATATGAAGTTGATAGCCAAACCATATGCACCGAAAATAGCCGATGATTATAGTTCAGGTGTAATCGATAGAATAAAGGATGCAACTAAGTCAATGAGCAATAAATACTGGAGACAGTGGATTTACTGGAATGTAGAAATGGAAAGCGACTAGTTAAAAGAAAAGGGAAGTTAATCTTCCCTTTTCTTTTTGTTTTGTTATTTATATAAATATATATAGATAACAACAATCAAAGGAAATTAAAATGTCTTATGAAAATGAATTAAAAATTTATTTAAAAGAAACAAATCTTAATGAAGATTTACGATCCTTTATAGGTTCTCTATTTATGAAACTACCTTTTGCTAGATCATTTGAAAAAATGATGAATGCAACTGGATTAAAAATGGTACAAAAAACATTAAATATTCTTAACAAAGAATTTGAAAGATCATCTGGAGATAAAAGAAGAAATGAATTACAAACAGCCATTAATCATTTTGAATGGATGAAATCTAGTATCGAAGAATATTTATCATTATTAGATGCTAAAAAAGATCAAGAAGCTATAGCTTATAATATACGTTTTCAAAAAGAATATAAAAAAAGACGACAAGATAAAGATTTAAAAAAATTAGGATTATAAAAGGAAGATTATGGGAAATTTTAGTCAATATTATTTTACAGAAGAGAAACTAAAAAAGACAGGATGGTTAGACTCTATCTTTTCTAAAGACAGGGTAAAAACTATTGGTATTAAAGCTGATAAGTTATCTAAAGTCAAGAGAATCAATAGAGCATCTTATAATTCTATATTAAATGCTTTGGCTAGAGCATATAAACAAAAAAATAAAGAAGCAGAATCAACATATATTCAAAATATTTATTCAGGTAAATTAAAAGACAAAGGATTAGCCTTTGAAGATTTTGTAGATGTAGAAGATATTACAATTTATAAAACAAATAATGGTGGAAAAATAGCCTTATTTAATTTAATAGCAACAGATGCTTTAAATGAAAATCATTATTACATTGGAATTACAAACAAAGCTGAAAATTTCTTTAAGAAATATGCCGGTATGACATTTGGAGCATTTGCTTCTAAAGCAGATTCTATTCTTAAAAGATATGAAGAAATTAAAACTAAAAAGAAAGACCCTTGGATGACACCATTGCAAACACTAGATAAAGATGAAAAAGATATATTTGCAGATGAACAACCAAAAGAAAAAACAAATGATAAAGAATATGGATTTGTTAATATATCTGGACATAATTATGAAGATATGTTTAATGATTGGGGACCAGGAGGAAAATTATCTAAAAAATATCAAAATGTTTTTAAAAGAGAAAAGTTTGCTAATAATTTATGGTCTGGATTTAAATATACATTCATACAACCTAGAGGCGCAATTTATCTCGTCTTAAATAAAAATGATCCTGAAAAAAATGGATTAATTATATTTGAAACTAAGGATGCTAAAGAGTGGGCTGAAAGAATGGGAATGCTTGAGACATGGATAGGAGGAATAGACAATGTAAAAATTCTTAAAAAGATAACTCCTGTTTGGAAATTTTTAAATATTAATAATATATAGATTAAAAGGAGATATAAATGAATAGTTTTATGAATTATTATTATAAAGAACAAGAAGTAAATGAAATATATGAATTAAATGAAAAGTTCTTTAAATCAAGATATGCTTCAAACATTTTTAGTAAACTTTTTGGTTCTAAATCAAGAAGAATAAATCCTAAAGATTATGAAGATACTGAAGAAGTTGG
>Ga0315292_10000818_pt1 | contig 15554 bp, 10 predicted proteins | sample YL17G13_0_MG_FD_204029 | JGI IMG/M metagenome (GOLD analysis project Ga0315292, IMG submission 204029) | Sediment microbial communities from Yellowstone Lake, YNP, Wyoming, USA - YL17G13_0 | ecosystem: Environmental > Aquatic > Freshwater > Lake > Sediment | place: USA: Wyoming | collected... | reverse complement strand
TAATGATGGCAGAATACTTCGCATTGTTGAGGATATCGCAATATTATATAAGCGGGGAATTGATGTTATACTAATCTCATCAGGCGCTGTAGCAGCTGGCAGGAGTGAAGTTACACCATTAAAAAAAACCAACATCATAGAAGCCAAACAGATATGGGCTGCAATTGGCCAGGTAAAATTGATGTCGAGTTACCAGTTTCTTTTTGGAAAATATGGTATACAGGCTGGACAGGTACTTGCTACAAAGGAGAGTTTCAGGGACCGGAGGCACTACCTTAACATGAAAAACTGTATTTCGGCCATGCTTGAAAATAGAGTGCTGCCAATAGTGAATGAGAATGATACTGTTTCGATAGAGGAGCTCATGTTCACTGATAATGATGAATTATCAGGCCTGATTTCATCAATGATGGACTGCAATTCATTGATAATTCTTTCTAATGTTGACGGGATTTTCACCGGAACTCCCGGCAAAGAGGGAACTGAACTTATCACTGTAATTGATGAGGAAACAGAGGATCTGGATCAGTATATTTCCACTTCCAAATCAGGATTTGGGAGAGGCGGGATGATAACAAAATGCACCATTGCCAGGAAAATTGCCTCACAGGGAATTGATGTCTTTGTTGCTAATGGAACAAGGGATGCTGTCATAACCGATATTGTAAGGAGAAAAGATATTCCTTATACACATTTTATTGCCAGGCACAAAAAGGAGTCAGGGGTAAAGAAATGGCTGGCCCACTCTGGTACATTTGCAAGGGGAGCAGTAACTGTCAATGACGGGGCAAAGGAAGCTCTGCTTGGCGAGAAAGCCTCTAGTCTTCTGATGGTAGGTATAACAAAAGTGCATGGCTCATTTAAAAAAGGAGATATTGTTAGTATCCTTGATGACGAAGACAATAAAATAGGGTTGGGTAAAGCACATTACGACTCGAAAAGAACAGAACAGCACCTGGGTAAGAAGATGGAGAAACCATTCATTCATTATCATTTCCTTGTGCTGGACGATAAAAACAGGACCCCTCTTCCAGTATGATTATGTATGAATTTGATTTATAATACTTTTATCTTTTTACTTTTGTCTTTTTACTTTTATCTTTTGTCTTATAAATGAACTGTACTCCTGTTTTTAAGAAAGTGGTGAAAGCCAGACAGATGATGAATGAACTCGAGATGAGCACTGTTAAAAAGGTGCTTATGCTGGTAGCTGAAGCTGCTGTTAAAAATTCTGATTACATTATTTCTGAAAACAGGAAGGATCTTATCAGGATGGATGAGTCAGATCCCAGGTATGACCGGCTGAAGCTGACTGAAGCCCGTCTTAAGACAATTGCAGGTGATATAAGAAGAGTGGCAGAGCTGCCATCTCCACTGGGCAGGATAATTTCTGAAACCACCAGGCCAAACGGCCTGAGAATTTCCATGGTCACTGTCCCATTTGGAGTAATCGGTATCATTTATGAAGCCAGGCCAAATGTAACTTTTGATGTTTTTTCACTCTGTTTTAAATCGGGTAATGCATGTGTACTTAAGGGAGGAAGCGATGCAATAGACTCCAATACTGCAATTGTTCAGATAATCAGATCAATACTTAAAAATAACAGGATTAATCCTGATGTTCTGACAATTCTTCCGGCAGGCAGGAGTGAAACAATTCAATTGCTGAATGCCCGTAAGTATGTGGATCTTATAATACCCAGGGGAAGCAGAAGTCTAATCGACTTTGTCCGCGAGAATGCAACTATTCCCGTCATAGAAACCGGTGCCGGAATTTGCCATACATATTTTGATGAGTTTGGCGACAGGGAGAAGGGCAGATTAATAATAAACAATGCCAAAACAAGGCGGGTTAGCGTTTGTAACGCACTCGACTGCCTGGTGATTCACGAAAAAAGACTTTGTGATCTCGACCATCTGGTAAGCCTCTGCGCAAGCTCAGATGTAGTTATCTATGCTGACCCTAAGGCATATAAATCCCTTAATAGAAAATATCCGGCCCATTTACTGAAAAAGGCTGACAAGAGCTCTTTTGGTACAGAGTTTCTGTCATATAAAATGGCAGTTAAAACAGCAGCCTCTTTTGATGAAGCTGTCTTCCACATAAACACATTTGGATCAAAACACAGTGAAGCTATAATCTCTGAAAACAAAAACCGGATAGAGTTGTTTAACAGGTCAGTTGATGCCTCCTCGGTTTATGCAAACACATCCACAGCATTTACTGACGGAGCTGAATTCGGACTGGGGGCAGAGATAGGAATCTCAACACAGAAATTGCATGCCAGGGGTCCAATGGCTCTTGAAGCTTTAACCACCTACAAATGGATAATTGAAGGTGACGGACAGATTCGTACATAATACTTATTATAAACAGATATGATATTCGACATTGAAATGATAAGTTCCTTCTATAGGAACATGCCGTCAAAACTGGCTGAGGTCAGAAAAATTCTCAAGCGGCCTCTTACTGTAAGTGAGAAAATTCTTTACACGCATCTATATTCCGGTAATCCCATAGGATTATATAATCGAGGTGTTGATTATGTTGATTTTGCCCCCGACAGGGTTGCAATGCAGGACGCAACTGCACAAATGGCTCTGCTGCAGTTCATGATGGCTGGCAAGCAGCAGACATCTGTTCCATCTTCGGTACATTGCGATCATCTCATTATGGCAAAATCAGGAGCAGAAGCTGATATGAAAACAGCATTCACAGGAAATAAGGAGGTATATGATTTTCTGAGTTCGGTTTGCAATAAATACAATATTGGCTTCTGGAATCCGGGTGCAGGTATTATTCATCAGATAGTACTTGAAAACTATGCATTCCCCGGCGGAATGATGATAGGAACTGATTCTCACACTCCTAATGCAGGTGGTCTGGGTATGGTTGCTATCGGAGTTGGCGGCGCCGATGCTGTTGATGTAATGACAGGTATGGCATGGGAATTAAAGCTTCCACGCCTTATCGGGATCAACCTCACAGGCAGGCTGAATGGATGGTCCTCTCCAAAGGATATCATTCTGAAGGTTGCCGGAATGTTAACAGTAAGCGGAGGAACAGGATGTATAGTTGAGTATTTTGGTGAGGGAGCTGAAGCACTGTCATCAACAGGAAAAGCTACTATCTGCAACATGGGAGCTGAGATTGGGGCAACCTGCTCACTTTTCGGATATGATGAAGCCATGGCAAGGTACCTTACTGCCACAGGAAGAAAGGAAGTTGCTGACAGGGCCATGGCAATCGGAGAACACCTGAGATCTGATATTGAGGTTCTTACATCGCCTGAACAATACTATGATCAATACCTTGAGATAAACCTTTCAGAACTGGAGCCTTATATCAACGGGCCGTTTACACCTGATCTTGCAACTCCCATTTCCAAAATGAAAAAGGCTGTCGAAAAATATGGTTGGCCGGTAGATGTAGAGGTAGGACTGATAGGATCCTGTACAAATTCATCTTATGAAGATATTTCCCGTGCTGCTTCGGTGGTAAAAAATGCTCTTGCAGTGAAACTCTCTGCTAAGTCCGAGTTCAAGATTACTCCGGGCTCTGAACAAATAAAGCACATCGCCGAACGTGATGGGTATCTGCAGCTGTTCGAAGAGATAGGAGGAGAGGTTTTTGCCAATGCATGCGGGCCATGTATTGGCCAGTGGGACAGAAAAGGGTCAGACAAGAGTCCTGTAAATTCTGTTATTCATTCATTCAACAGAAACTTTGCAAAACGTACTGACGGTAATCCTAATACTAATGCTTTTGTTGCATCTCCTGAGATTGTTACCGCAATTGCAATATCTGGCAAACTGACCTTCAATCCCCTGACTGATACCCTGATCAATACAGATGGAGAAGAGGTTAAAATTGCTGAACCTTCAGGATTTGAACTTCCTCCAAATGGTTTCGGAAAGATTGATAACGGATACCAGGAACCTGCAAAGGATGGAAGGAATACTGAAATAGCTATTTCCCCGGATTCAGACAGACTACAGCATCTGGCTCCGTTCAATGAATGGGACACTAAAGATTATCATGATTTGCCGCTGCTCATTAAGACGAAAGGCAAATGCACAACTGATCATATCTCGATGGCAGGATTCTGGCTAAAGTATCGGGGGCACCTGGAAAATATTTCCAGCAATTACATGATTGGCGCAATAAACTTTTTCAATAATAAGGCCAACGAAATACTGAATCAGCTGACAGGGAAATATGAAGCGGTCCCAACTGTTGCCCGAGCTTATAAGTCTGCAGGATTGGGATCAGTAGTTGCAGGCGAGGAGAATTTTGGAGAGGGATCATCGCGTGAGCATGCTGCTATGGAACCAAGATATCTGAATGTAAAGGTCGTATTGGTTAAATCGTTTGCAAGGATTCATGAGACCAACCTCAAGAAACAGGGAATCCTTCCATTGACATTCAACGATAAAGAGGACTATGACAGGATCAGGGAAAGTGACAAGATTGACATTACCGGTTTAAACGAACTGGCTCCGGGAAAACCGGTTAAGGTTTTGTTGAAGCACTCTGACGGAACAACAGAACAGGTAAGTGCGAATCATACATATAATGTGTCTCAGATTGACTGGTTCAGGGCAGGAAGCGCACTTAACCTAATAAGAAAATTAAAAAGAACCAGTAATTAATCACGTGAATTATGTTTTTATAAAATCAATGAATTAACTACAATTATTGAGTATTTAAGTTATCTTTCAAACAAATAATAAAATATGATACCAGAGAAAATTACACTGAAGAATAGCAAGCTGATCGTACCTGAAAATCCTATTATTCCCTTCATAGAAGGTGATGGAACAGGTCCTGATATCTGGAAAGCCTCAGTGCGTGTATTTGATGCAGCAGTAGAGAAAGCATATAATGGAAAAAGAAAAATTGCATGGAAAGAGGTTCTTGCCGGTGAAAAAGCATTCAGGCAGACAGGTAACTGGCTTCCTGACCAGACACTTACCGACTTCAGGGATTATATGGTAGGTATTAAGGGCCCTCTTACTACTCCGGTTGGTGAGGGAATGCGTTCTCTCAATGTTGCTCTTCGCCAGCTGATGGATCTTTATACATGCTACAGACCTGTCAGGTACTTTAAAGGTGTTCCAAGCCCTGTTAAAAAACCTGAGCTGGTCAATATGCATATCTTCAGGGAGAATACAGAAGATATCTATGCTGGAATTGAATTTATGCATGGACTCCCTGAGACTGAAAAAGTAAAGAAGTTCCTTATTGAAGAGATGGGAGTTAAAAAGATACGGTTCCCTAAAACAACTTCGATTGCAATAAAACCTGTTTCTGTTGAAGGTACAGAAAGACTTGTACGTCAGGCAGTAAAGTATGCAATCATCAAAAAGCTACCATCAGTGACCATTGTTCACAAAGGCAATATCATGAAGTACACTGAAGGTGCTTTCATGAAATGGGGATATGCACTCGCCGAACGGGAATTCAAAGATCAGGTTTTTACATGGAACCAACACAAACAGATAGCTGATAAACAGGGTGTTGAAGTGGCTGATAAGATGCAGCAGCAGGCAATAGATACTGGAAAGGTAATTATCAAGGATGTTATTGCAGATGCGTTCCTTCAGCAGATTCTTACCCGTCCTGCTGAATACTCTGTGATTGCAACTCTTAACCTGAATGGTGATTATATTTCAGATGCACTTGCAGCAATAGTAGGAGGTATCGGAATTGCTCCCGGAGCAAATATCAACTACGAGACGGGTCATGCAATATTTGAGGCGACTCACGGCACCGCTCCAAAATATGCTGATCAGGATAAGGTGAATCCGGGCTCAGTGATCCTCTCCGGGGCACTTATGTTTGAGTACATTGGCTGGAACGAGGTTTCAGAAAAGATATATAACGGTTTGGAGAAAACAATTCTCAGTAAAAAGCTGACTTATGATTTTCACAGGCTGACAGAGAATGCGACTCTTGTAAAAACATCTGAATTCGGAGATGCAATTATTTCAAATATTTAGCTGTAAATACAAAATACTACTCCTATGACATCGGATTTCTTTTCAAAGTTAAATGTAGAAATAAGACAATCATGCCAGATTGATAATGGATTGTTCGAACAGTTCGATGTTAAACGTGGACTAAGGAATAAAGATGGAACCGGAGTACTTGTCGGATTGACCAATATCGGCGATGTTGTCGGTTATAAGAAGGAAGATGAGAAAGTTGTTGCTATACCAGGAAGACTTCTTTACAGAGGTATAGATATTGAGGATATTACATCTGGTTTTCAACAGGAGAACAGGCATGGATTTGATGAAACTATATTCCTTCTTCTCTCAGGGCGCCTTCCAAAAAGAGATGAGCTGAAAGATTTTTCGAACTACATGGCATCTTTACGCGCCTTGCCCGATGACTTTACAAAAGATATGATATTGTCCATGAAGGGAAAGGATGTGCTTAATATACTGGCACGGTCCGTTCTTGGATTATATACGCTTGACGAGAAACCGGATGACATATCACTTGATAACATGGTCAGTCAATCGCTTAACCTGATGGCAAAATTTCCAACGATCGTAGCCTATTCATACCAGGCATTAAGACATTTATACCAGGGTAAGACACTCTCTATACGTCATCCTCAGACTAACATGACAACAGCCGAGAATTTCCTTTACCTGATAAAGGGTGACTGCACCGGTTTTACAAAGCTTGAGGCTGACCTGCTCGACCTGCTGCTTGTTCTGCATGCCGAGCACGGAGGAGGCAACAACTCTACTTTTACCTTGAGGGTTACAAGTTCATCTGAGACTGATATTTACTCTTCAATAACATCTGCGATTGGTTCATTAAAAGGTCCATTGCACGGAGGAGCAAATATAAGAGTACTTGAGATGATGGAGGATATGAAAGCTCATGTAAAGGACTGGACAAATGAGAAAGAGGTTGAGGAATACCTTCTGAAGATACTGAACAAAAAAGCTAATGATTTTTCAGGGAAGATTTATGGAATAGGTCATGCTGTTTATACAATTTCTGACCCGCGTGCTGCTATTCTGAAGGTAAAGGCAAGAGAACTTGCAATTGAGAAAGGCAGGCTTCCTGAATTTGAATTGTATTCGCTTGTTGAAAGGCTGACACCGGAAGTCTTAAGGCTATTTAAAGGAGAAAAATTTACTAAAGTAGTTTGTATCAATGTAGATTTCTATTCAGGATTTGTCTATGCCTGTCTTGATGTTCCCAAGGAGCTTTATACACCTCTCTTTGCAGTTGCAAGGGTAGCAGGATGGTGCATTCACCGTATTGAGGAGCTTACATTCTGTGCAAAAAGGATAATAAGGCCGGCATTCAAAAATGTTTATGCAAAGCAAGAATATATTCCAGTTATTGAACGTTAAACCAATATTAAAAGATGAACCAAACTAGTGAAAGATATGATGTTCTTATAGTTGGAGGAGGTGTGGTTGGAACTGCTCTCCTTTATACTTTAAGTAAATATACAGATATTAAAAATATATGCCTGATAGAGAAGTACTCTGACTTTGGACTGGTGAATTCTGCATCATATAACAACAGTCAGACTCTCCATTTTGGTGATATTGAGACCAACTATTCTATTGAAAAGGCCAGGAATGTAAAGCGCATGGCTGATATGGTAATGAACTATCTTGAAAGGGAAAAGGACTCAAATGAAGGACTCAGATTGTTCAATAAATTCCATAAAATGGTTTTGGCTGTTGGAAAAGAACAGGTGGAAGGCTTGCGCAAGAGATATCCTCCTTTTGGAGAACTATTTCCTAAGTTGAAGATGATTGAAAAGGACGAGATCGGTAAAATTGAACCCAGGATTCTGGAGGGAAGAGATCCTGATCAGGAGATACTTGCACTGGTTACTGAGGATGGCTATACTGTTGATTTCAAACAACTTTGTCACTCATTTGTGAATAATGCTCTTAAGAAAAATCCGCTCATGAGTATTCATCTTAGCACAAAATTGCTGAAAATTTACAAGACAGATGGTTACTACACAATTATTACAAACACAGGAGAGATTAAAGCTTTATCTGTAATAATAGCTGCCGGCGGTCATAGTCTTTTAATAGCTAAATCACTTGGATATGGTAAGAACCTATCTATATTGTCAATGGCCGGAAGCTTTTACACTGGTCCAAAAGTTCTTAATGGCAAAGTCTATACAATACAGCAACCCAAATTACCATTTGCTGCAGTTCATGGTGATCCTGAAGTACTCAATGCTGACGTCACAAGATTTGGTCCTACTGCCATGCCCATATTCCAGCTTGAGAGACATAACTGGTCATCATTCTCGGAGTACTGGAAAACATTCGGACTTGGACTCAACCCGATAATAAGTCTGTCAAAGATTATTTTTGACAAGGTTCTCTTCACCTATGTATTTATGAATTTTCTTTATGACTTGCCATATATTGGGAAGCGTCTGTTTATCAAGCAAGTAAGGACGATTGTACCATCACTCAAACTCAGCGAGCTGCATTTTGCGAAAGGGATAGGAGGAACACGACCCCAGATTGTGAATAACACAACACGCAAGCTTGAACTGGGAGAGGCTAAGCTGTCAGGTGACAATATAATATTCTATATCACTCCTTCACCCGGTGCTTCAACCTGCCTTGGAAATGCATACTCAGATGTTTCAAAGATTGTTGAGTTTCTCGGTAATAAGCATAAATTCGATAAAGAAGCATTCGAGAAAGACCTCTTTTGATTTCAGATTAATTTTAGTTTTCGAATGAAAATTTGAATGATTCACTTTTCTTAGGAGCAGTTTTAAAGATCACAGCGGATGTTATGTATACTTTTGTTCCTGCTGACTCAGGCCGCTTCTCGCCTTTGACAACAAGTTTAACCTTATGTTCTCCCGGCTGAAGTTTCATCACATGCCATATGCTTTCTGTATGCTGCTGATTGGCAAAGTTATAGTATGTGTCAATGCTTCTGTGCAAAGTTCCGTCAACATACACATCTGCTTTTCCTCCATCCTTGTACCAGTTCCCTACCAACGAAATTCCTGTCCCTGTAAATGCAAACTCCAGTTCATCACCGGCTTTTTCTGCAAACATCGCCTGTTTAACATTTTTATTTTCGCTTCCTGAAAACAGTTCAAAAGATTTCCATTTGCCTTTGAATGACCAGCCTGCATCATCAAACACTGATACTCTTCTGTCGAAAACAACATCAGGGAAAGAATTCTCAATTTCAGGAGCTGATGACGCCTGGATTTTGACCTTAATTATCTTGTCTGTAACTGTTCCTCCATCTTTAGTGATAAGTTCATTGGCATACTTTACTGTGCTGGTGACAGCAGAATTGAAAGAGTATGTTGTATAAATAAAAAGTGAATCACCCATTGCCTTAACACCTTCCTGCATATACAAAGGAAGTCCGCTAAATCCATTTATTACTCCAAGAAGTGCCAGAGCATTTGACGGGTTGCAATCTGAATCCTGCCCGCAGCGTGTTGATATTTCAAGAGTTTTCATTGGATCACCTTCTCCGTATAATAATCCCATTGCAATGTATGCACCATTGAGTTTTGCATCAATATTAAACGGATTTCCTGCACCGCATATATCAACATCTCCCCATTTTTCTTCCATCTCTTTCCAGGCAGCCCGCCAGTCGGCCGGATAATGTTGATGCAGCTTTATGACATCCTTAATGATTTTATAATAATCACTTTCAGAAGGAATTGAAAGGAGTGCTTTTTCAATAATTTTCGGGATGTCATTTTCAAAATATGCTTCGGAGTAGAGTGCTGCAACAAAGATTCCGCCATATACTCCTTCCCCGTAATTCATTATCCTGCCTATCTTATCTGCAATACCTGATGCTGTCTGAGGCATGCCCGGGCACATGAAACCTATATAATCAGCTTCGATCTGGAAATCAATGTCATCAGCATGGATATTATACTCAGGAGTGCCTGAGAGTGGAGCAAATATACTATCGTAGTAATTCTTCCTTGCCTGCATATTGGCATGCCATAACCCATAGCCCGCCTTGGCAAACATCTCCTGATATTTTTCTGAAGGTGCATCCATTCCGTACTTGTCCATCGACATTAAGAATGTAAGCTGGACATAAATATCGTCCTGCCACATACTGCCACGGATGTCGGCAGGTTTCCACTTTATGGAGTCTTCATAAGTTGTTCCCCTTGACCTGAATTCAGTAGGAGCTCCATAAGTTACTCCTATCATTTTTCCGGCCCATCCGCCGGCTATCTTGTCCTTGAGAACTTCCGGTTTTATTGATCTGAACCCATCGGAGTTGCTTTTGCAGGAGAACAATGCCAGCATCAGTCCTGAGATTGCCAAAATAAAAACTCTTTTTTTCATGATGTATTTATTATTATTTGAAAATTATTTTCTGAGAGTTATGTGAGGATTACTTCCATATTCAATTGTGACTGGCAGACCATCATTTAAAATCGATATTCTTGCCGCTTCAACAACCAACTCATTTATGTAACTGTTTGCAGGGGTGGCAATTATGCCTCTGTTGTCAACCTCCTTTATGATATCTCTTCTTTTTGTAAGTGATTCATTTTCAGGTAGTTTAATAACCTCATTTTCAATATTATACGCCATTGTGACTGAAGCAGCAACTGATTCATAGCCATAGCCAATTGGTTTATACCCTTTTCCTTCCCAGGGGACAAGTTTATAAAAGTCGGGACTGACATAGTTGAAATACGATCCTCCGCATCCAATACCCTCGAGATAGGAATGTTCAACACCCCTGAACTGATCGTTATGCTTTATCATTCCTGTTTTACCATCACCTTCAAAGAACATCTGCAGGCTCTGGTCATTACTTCCTGCTGCCTGATCGGGATAGCCCAGACCATCGATTACCGAGAGAAGAGCATTGTTTTCAAAACGTACTCTTCCGTGAGCCCACATATATGCTTCATTCCCGTTTGGAAATCTCCTCTTTACACCTGAAACAGAAACTTCAACAGGTTTCAGCCCTGTGATAAAATAAACAAGATCAACATAATGACAACCAATATATACAAATGGATCGGTTTTATCGCAGGTAAACCAATTCTGGAAATTTGAAGATCTGTAGTAATATGGCTCTATAAGTTTAGCTTCTCCCATTACAAATTCACCGAAGTGACCCAGTTCGCAGCTTCTCTTTGCCATAAGCGACCTTCGGTCAAATCTTTTGTGGTACTCAACTCCTACAAACAGACCTTTATCATATGCAATCTTTTCAATCTCAGCTGCTTGTTCATATTTTAGGACAAGTGGTTTAACACAAAGTACATGCTGATTATTTCTCAGAGCCTCCATAACCACTGTGTAATGAAACTGGTCGGGCATAGCAACAACAACCATCTGCCTTGGCTTCATACCAGTAATGACATCTTTATACAATTCAGGAAATTTATTCTCTTCCGGTTCGGATACCGGAGGGTAAGCTTCAAAATCCTGATCTGGAAAAGCTTCACTGATTTCCTTCGATGTTTGAAGAGCTTTTAGTGGAGCAGAGTCTAGGGCGCAGACTTTTATTTTGCCAACAATGCCTGTGCGTTGCAAATGATAGAGCGAGGGGAGGATCAGGTCATAAGTTATCATCCCGCCTCCGACAACTACCACCTCAAAGTTTCCCATAGTTGCTGCCATTTTTTATGATTGTTTTCCGAGTATTTCATCGCATGCCTCTTCAAACACTGCAATTGATTCCTTTAGCGCATCCTCAGTTATTACCAGAGGAGGAGCTATCTTAAGACACTCACCTGCAATACCTACCGGAGCAAACATCAGAAGTCCTTTATGAAAGCATTTCTCATTTATCTTCACTGCAGTCTCCGGGTCAGGGATCTTTGTGCCTTTTTTCACAACCTGTATACCTGCCACCAGACCTTTCCCCTGCAGGCAGCCAAGTACATCAGGATATTTATTCCTTATACGCCGGAGTTCCGGGATCATTATATCTCCCATCTTCCTGGCATTGTCGACCAGTTTTTCCCTGATTATGATATTAAGGTTTTCGACTGCGGCAACAACAGGCAGCGGGCTTCCTGAGTGAGTAGATGTCATTGATCCCGGTGCATAAAGCGACATGATGTCTTTCCTCCCGATAACAGCAGAGAGAGGCAGGGATGACGATATTCCTTTTCCGCAGGCAATCAGATCGGGTTTTATGCCATAATGCTCATAGCAGAACATTTTTCCGGTTCTTCCGAAGCCTGACTGTACTTCATCAAATATTGTTATAATATCATTTTTCCTGCAGAATGATTCAAGTCTTTGTGCATATTCAACAGGCAGGAAGTCAGGTCCACTCCCTGATATGATTCTGTCATTACTCCTGCAATATCTTCCGGAATTATTCTGTGCTTTTTCAGAGTTTCTGTGAACAGATCAAAGGATATGTTCTCGTTCTTATAGCCATCAGGAAACGGGACCTGAATGAATGTTTTACCTTCATCAACTATCCATGTCTTGTGGCGGGGATTTCCTCCTGCAAGTTGTGCTCCAAGTGTTCTGCCGTGGAAGGCATTTGTGAAGGAAACCAGATATTTCTTCTTTGGGCCATGCTTCTCCAGAGCATAGGTTTTTGCCAGTTTTATGCAGTTTTCAGTTGCTTCACTGCCTGTGCTCATCAGGAAAACCTGGTATCTGGCAGGATCGGGGGATAATCCCTGAAGCATCTTTGTCAGCTCAGCACGTTTTTCATGCACAAAAACATAAGTTGCAAGAAGCTTGTGATCAATCACTTTCTGAAGGGCTTCAATTATCTCCTTTCGTCCGTGTCCGGCATTGGTTATCAAAACTCCGGATGACCAGTCGATCCACATGTTACCCCACTTATCATAAACCTGGAAGCCTTCAGCCTTGTCCCATACCACCGGTGGCTGTCCCATCATGGAAACAGGTTCTGATTCAGCAAGCTGCTGAAAAACCGGAAGTGATTCAGGAACAGGAAGACTGGTAACAATCCTTCTGTACTTCGTGCTTACAGGAGGTACTTTTACCGGCTCAAGACTATACTTTGCCATGGTAAATAATCATAGTTAAATTTCATCATTAAAGGTACACTCAATTTTTAAATAATTTCGGAAAATATCAGATTCAGGCCAAAGGCTTATTACTAAAGGCTAATGGCTTGATGGTAACGATTTCTAATCCTCGTACCTCGTACCCCGAACCCCATACCATTATTTTATCATTGGCTGATGCATCATCCTGTCCTCAATAAACCTGCTCATCTCGTCTACAGGCATTTTCTGTTTCACATAGATGTGTTTGCCTTCTGCATTGTCTTCCCAGGTGTTGCTGCCATTACGATTTACAATGATCTTTCCTCTGACTGTTTCAAAGAAGCCTTCCGTACCATATACACCAATAAGTACAGCAGTCTCATCCCAGCTCATCCTTCCGAATTTATCCTCTTCCGACAGAGGTATACTTATCCGGAAAACATCTTTAACAGGACTGCTTTTCACCTCAGATTTCATTAATCTCAGTCCTGTCCGTATTTCCCATCCTATCTCAAATCCGGTAAAAATTATCTCTCCGGGCCAGTCTTGAAAAACATATTCTGACGCTGTTGAATCCATGTATACATTGAACTCCCTCCCTTCAGGGAACTTCCCTGCCATAGAAACAAGTTGTTTTACTTTCTTATCAACAAGGTCTTTCCCGTTGAGAGGAGAGAAGTTATCGGGTTGAGATTTAAGCAGGTTTGCCAGGTTGGTCAGGAAACCAACTGTAACAATTGTTACACTTTTATCAGGTTGTTCTGCAAGTATTTTTCTGTAAACCCCAACAGCATCAGCAACCTCATTGGTGGAGTTAATTGTATGAGGATATTTTGCAACTATCGAATCGGCCCAATGTTGATTCGAACCAGTATTCACCCCTTCAGTTTTCGGTGCACCCAAAGGTAATCCGGGCCGGCCGAAATATGTATTTATAACCTCAATAGAAGGTGCTACCAGCGGGTGCTTGTTCGATGAAACTGTTGCCAGTATTTCAGCTTTTCCGCTATCGGCCATAGCATGAAGAAAGGCAAGTGCACCAACATCGTCATAATCGGGACCAAGGTCGGTATCAAAAATTATCTTTACAGGGATAGAATGTTTTAAATTGCTTTTTTGGGTGCACCCAAAAACTACAGCAAACATCAGTATACCGGCGGTTATTAACTTTTTCATTCAGATAGATATGTTATGGTTTTAAATTAAACAGGTACAAAAAAACTTCAGAAGCATGCCATGTATGGGGTGATGAGTTTTTCGCGACAACATATTTTTCATCAATAATTGACATTCCATTATAATCAGCCTGACTCGCCTCAATTTCCCAGGTCAATGGATAATCCCTGTTGCTGATGGGACTGCTCTTTGTTCCATGGAAATTATCACATGCCCACCCAAGGTATGGATATTTATCCTTGTCATTCGCATCCTTGGTACCAGGATTATAAAAATCTTTATAATCCCACCAGAACAATGCAGAATAGTCATCATTTATTTGTGGAATGATGTAATCATCAGGTAAGTTAAGAGCTTTAAGTCCGAACTTTAACCATTTCGTCTGATATACAGGTGTTTCGTGAAAGTCCGAAAACCCAACAATATATTTTCCATGCTGGTTTGAAATCTCAAACCTTTTTGTTTCTTCGAGTATTTTTGACACCAGTGGATGGTTCTTATCAGTAAAAAAGGAAAGAATGAATAATGTTTGTCCAAGATTATCAGGTTCAGTTACTCCTCCGTTATTCCGGTCAAAAGGATCATTAAGGGAGAGTGACCAGTCTTTTATCAGATCAATATTCCCGGTTATATTCAGACACATTGCCATCATGGCTCCGTCTCTTCTCCATGGTTTATAGTAAACCAGGAAATTGGGAACTGGTTTGCCGCCAATTATATTTATCAATATTTCATGATGAAGGACTTTTAAAATCTGAGGATATTTGTATTCCTTAAAATCAGGCAATTTTATTGAGGTATTTGTTCCATGGACAGCGATTTTCGATTTGCCATCTAATATCCAGACTGCCTCCTCATCCTCCTTAATTGTTATAGATTTGTCATCAGCCAGTTTTAGGTATACTTTATATTCAGGTGGTAAGATTATTTCTTTGGCAGGTTTCCATCTGTACAATTCTTCACCTGTAACAGCATTTTTCAGAACCCCATCCTTATAAACCAGTTTGGTTCTGTTGCCCATTCCCAAAAGGAAGAATTTCACATCAGGCATTTCGCGTGATCCTCCGAATTCAATACGGAAAGCCTCGAGACTTTTTCTGTAATCCAGAAGAGAATGGTTCAAGGTTTCCTGCTCCTTTTCTGATCGGCCACATGAAGCCTGGCAAGCTGAAAGTAGGAAAAACAGAAGTAAATTGTATACTGACATTAATCTGTAATTCAATAAATCAATTTTTTATTAATGATTACTACTGATGCGTTTGATTTCAATATAAACCGAATGCCACAGCCCTGAATGGGCTGAATATCAGACCTGTACATTGAGTTAATTATTCAACCCCTCCGGGGTTGCCTGAG
>Ga0315292_10000814_pt1 | contig 15583 bp, 14 predicted proteins | sample YL17G13_0_MG_FD_204029 | JGI IMG/M metagenome (GOLD analysis project Ga0315292, IMG submission 204029) | Sediment microbial communities from Yellowstone Lake, YNP, Wyoming, USA - YL17G13_0 | ecosystem: Environmental > Aquatic > Freshwater > Lake > Sediment | place: USA: Wyoming | collected... | reverse complement strand
GGCTCGAGGCGGCCCTCGGCACGCCGGCGCGTATCTACTACAAGTACGAGGGCGTCAGCCCGGCCGGGAGCCACAAGCCCAACACGGCGGTGCCACAGGCCTACTACAACGCCAAGGCCGGCGTGAAGAAGCTCACCACCGAGACAGGCGCCGGTCAGTGGGGCACCGCGCTCGCGTTCGCCTGCGCCCTGTTCGACCTCGAGTGTGAGGTGTGGCAGGTCGGGGCCAGCTACGACCAGAAGCCGTACCGAAGGCTCATGATCGAGACCTTCGGCGGAGTCGTCCATCGCTCGCCGTCGTCGCTCACCGAGTGCGGCAAGGCTTTTCTGGCCGAGGACGCGAACCACCCGGGGTCGCTCGGCATCGCCATCTCCGAGGCCGTCGAGGTCGCCGCCCAGGACCCGGACATCCGCTACGCGCTGGGCAGCGTGCTCAACCACGTGCTGCTCCACCAGACGGTGATCGGCGAGGAGGCGCTGTTGCAGCTGAAGAAGGCGGGGGAGACCGCACCCGACGTGATCGTCGGTTGCACGGGCGGCGGATCGAACTTCGCCGGCCTCTCGTTCCCCTTCCTGCGCGAGAAGTTGGCCGGAAAGATGAACCCCACCATCCGCGCCGTCGAGCCCGCGTCGTGCCCCTCGCTCACCCGCGGGGTCTACGCCTACGACTTCGGCGACGCCGCCGGCATGACGCCGTTGATGAAGATGCACACGCTCGGCCACGACTTCGTGCCCGATCCCATCCATGCCGGCGGCCTTCGCTACCACGGCATGTCGCCTCTCATCTCCCACATCTACGAGTTGGGTCTGATGGAGGCCATCTCGATGCCCCAGTCCGAGTGTTTCGCCGCCGCCATCCAGTTCGCCCGCACCGAGGGGATCGTGCCCGCCCCCGAGCCCACGCATGCGCTTGCCGCCGCCGTACGCGAGGCACTCATGGCCAAGGAGACAGGTGAGGAGACCGTCATCTTGACGGCGCTCTGTGGCCACGGCCACTTCGACCTCGCCGCCTACGACGCCTACCTGTCCGGGCGAATGGTCGACGAGGACGTGACCGACGAGCGGTTGATGCAGGCTTTGTCGACGGTTCCGAAGGTCGGCTGATGACGGGCGTTGGCTGCCTGCCCGACCACGATGGCTGCCCACGATGGCTGCCCACGCCGCACCCGAGGCCATGGCGAGGGTCTCGCCCCCGGGGTAGCCCTCGCCCGGGCGTCAACAGGGCACGAGTAAGGCCACGACGGAGGCGATCATCTCGGCCAGGCCCTCGGTCGGACCAAGCGCCCCGAACTCCCGGCGGAGCCCAGCACCATCCGAATGGCCCGGCTGCGGTTGGTCGACGTCGTCCGCGCTCGCCGGCTCGACGCCCAAGGCCAGCGCAGGAAGGGCGTCGGTCCCGAGGTCGGCCTGCTCGAGGGCCAGAGCATCGTTGACCCCGTCACCGATCATGGCGACGACGTGCCCGCGGCCTCGCAGCACCCTGGTGATGCGCAGCTCGTCTCGGGTGAGACGCGCGCCACCACGACACCGTCGTGGCCGACGAGCCGCACCAGGCCCTCATCGCAATCCGGGAGACCTCGGACCCGCCCATCCCGACCACGACTCGACCACCCAGCCCTCCTCTCCGTTCTCGTAGCAGCCAGCAGGGGCGAGCCGACGCTCGGCCCCGATTCGGCCCGGGCGGGCTCACCGTCGGGTCGTCACCAGTCCCGTTGCGGTGGTGACACCGACCGGGGCACAGCAGAACTCGTCGAGCTGCCGGGCGGCCAGGTGCCAGGCGCAGAGATCGCTCGTGCGCAAGGTGACCTCGACCGGCACCGCCGCCGCCAAGGCATGGGCTCGCCGTTCCCACTTGCCGTCGCCGGTCAGCGCGCCGGCGCGGGCACATGCGTCGATGCTCATGGCCAGCTCGTGCACGGCATTGCCTGACCTCCCGTTCTGCCCGAGGCGCCAGTCGAGCAGCACGAGGCCACTGCGCACGAGGGCTCCTTCGCCGAGGCGATCACCGGCCGCCACGAGGGCGAGGGGGAGCAGGGCATCGATCGGGTTGAGCTCGGGCTCGGGCCAGCACCAATCGGGGGTGGGTCGAGGGCGATGCAGCAACGGTGCGGACCGACGCAGCACCGTCATGGACTCCAACGACGACGGCTGGTGGAGCAGCAGTGAATCGGCGCCCGCAGCCATCATGGCGATAGCGAGGGGGTCGACCGGCCGGCAACCGACGAAATGGTCGGCCAGATGGGCCGCCTCATCGCCGATCGTGCCGGTCATCCCGACGGCCGCCCGACCCAGCGCCCAGTACCGCCAGGCCATCCGCCGATCGTAGGCCGAACCGGGCCCGGGGCCCGGCCCGGCGTTGGCGGCGTCGACGTCGATGAGGTCGCGCATGCGTCGCAACAGTAGGGGCGCCAGGCGCTCCTGGATCGACGGATCGACGAGGGCCGTGGCGGCGAGGGCCCATGGCACATCGTCGGGGGCCGATCCTCGAGACCCTTGCGCCACGCTCATCAGGTGCGAAGCAAGTGTCGTCGGATCGACAGGCGTCGAAAGTCGGTTGAGCATGGAACCTCCCCTTGTCACGGCGACTCCCTGCGGGCTCACGGTGATCATCCCCCTTGGGGCAAGGGCCCGGCAGGGCCGGAAGTCCCCTCTGGCCGGCGCCGGATCGGGCGTCGAACGCTCCTTTGATGCATTGCCATGGAATCTGGCTAATCTCGAACCTGTTCGACCCACCGGCATCGTTGGAAAAGCGAGACCGGTCGCGGGTGATCGGCGCCACGTCACGGGAAAGCAGCTGAACTTGGAATGATCTCCTCCTCGCCGGAACTGATCGACGCGATGTTGTCGCTGATGCCCGACGCCGCCGTCCTCGTCGATCACGACGGCATGATCATGTCCGCCAACGGAGCCATGGGGGAGATGTTCGGCTACGAGCCCGGCGAACTGATCGGTCAGCGCCTCGAAGTGCTGGTGCCCGAGCGGTTCCGGTCCCTGCACCGGGGCCACCGGGGCACCTACAACGAGAGCCCTCACCCGCGCTCGATGGGTGCCGGGGTCGAGTTGTTCGGTCGTCGCTTCGACGGCACCGAGTTCCCGGTCGACATCAGCCTCGCCCCGCAGACGCTTCCCGGCGGGGTCGTCGTCGTCGCCGCGATCCGTGATGCGACCGAGCGTCGGGAGGCGGAGGCGGCGCACGCGCAGCTGGCGGCGATCGTCGAATCGTCCTCCGACGCCATCTTCGCCACGACGATCGACGGCTTCGTCGAGAGCTGGAACGCTGGCGCCGAGAACATCCTGGGCCATCCGGTCGACGAGATCGTCGGCAGTCACCTGAGCGTGATGCTCCCCGAAAACGCGTCGCTCGACTTAGAAGATCAGATGCACGCCGCACTGCAGGGTCGGCCCCTCGGTTCCCGGTGTGCCGAATGGCGCGCCCGCGACGATCGCCTGCTGCCGGTCGAGGTCTCGGTGTCACCTCTGCGGTCAGCCCTGGGCGAGGTCACCGGCTTCTCCGTCGTGCTTCGCGACATCACCGAGCGTCGGCGGATCGAGGAGCAGATCCGCGAGCTGGCGGCCGACGGCGAGCGCCACGCCCGTTGGTACGCGGTCATGGCCGAGCTGCGCCTGCAGCTGCTCGGGGGCGCGGAGCTGGCGCCCATGTTCACCCTTCTGTGCGACCGGGTGTGCGAACTGCTCGACGCCAAGAGCGCGGTCATCGCCATCGGCCATCCGGCCGTGATCGTTGCCGCGGTCGGGAGCGCCGGGGGCCTGTCCGGTGAGCTCGACCCGATCGACCTGCCGACGGCCGGCGAGGGAGCGCGCCTGATCGAGCTGACCGAGCCCGATCAGCCGCGGTTCGGCCTGTTCGACAGCCCCTTCCTGCTGGTCGTTTCGATCACTCGATCGAGCGAGATGGTCGGCTACCTGCAGTGCGGGCTCAGTGAGCGACCCGACGACACGGCGATGATGATCGCGGTCAGCCTGGCTGACCATGTCGGTCTCGGAATCGAGCTCGATCAGGCCCGCGCCGATCGAGAGCACCTACTGCTCAGTGACGACCGCGAGCGCATCGCGCGCGATCTGCACGACCTGGTCATCCAGCGGCTGTTCGCGTCGGGTCTCAGCCTGCAGAGCGCGCTGCCGCTCGTAAGCGATGAGCGGGCGCTGGGGCGCCTCGGCAAGGTGGTCGACGAGCTCGACGAGACGATCCGTGAGATCCGCACGACGATCTTCACCCTGGCCCCGTCCCCGCTCGCATCGACGGGGTTGCGGGTCGCGCTCATCGGCGTCGCCGGCGACGCCAGTCGGGTGCTGGGCTTCGAGCCGACTTTGCGATTCGACGGACCGGTCGACAGTGTGGTCGGGGTCGACGTGCTCCCGCATGTTCTGGCGGTCGTGCACGAGTCGCTCTCGAACGTCGCCCGCCACGCCCAGGCGAGCAAGGCGGCGGTCGAGGTGGTGACCGACGGCGTCGAGGTCAGCGTCGTGGTGCAGGACGACGGCATCGGCATCGGTGAGGTAGCCCGCGAGAGTGGCCTGCGCAACCTTCGCCGCCGCGCTGAGGACCTGGGTGGGACGTTCGCCATCGGCCCACGGGAAGGTGGCGGCACGCGCCTCGAGTGGCGGGTGCCGGTCAAATCGACCGGCTGATCGTCAGGCCTAGACGAGCGGCAGCAGCCCGAGGTGCGGGTCGATCGAGGTCAGCGGATGGTGCCCTACGACGAGGCAGCCGTGCACCCGGTCGGACCTGATCGCCGCAAAGCGGTGAGGCAGGTCGTCTGCCCCTCCGAAGCTCGATGCGGCGGCGGCGATCTCGCCCGGATCGGCGACCAGGCGGGACTTGCCCTGCAGGACGACGACCCAGCCCGTTCGATCGACCGGGTCCAGTTGCTCGGCTTCGGCGGCGACAATCGAATCGCGGAAGGCGTCGAGCAGATTGGCCCCCGCGGCGATGCGGATGACGACCTCCGGAGTGTCGGCGAGATCGATCAGTCGGAAGTCGGCGAGCACGATGTGGGGCAGCGCGTGCAGCGAGACGGCGAGCCGCGCGGTCGACACCGAGGCCAGACGCGACAGGCAAGCGTCGCGATCGAGCTGGAGGTTGGGGTGTTCGTCCATCGTGTCGTTCCGACCGTTGGGGTCTCTTCCCGGCATCATCGGCCGCCGCCGGCTCGACCCGTTAGGGGCAAACGTCCCAAATGTCGGCACCTGTCGACCAAGTCGGCCCGATCTGATGAGGCAAGGGACCGGACCGCATGGCCGCGGAGACGGCGATCCGGCCGGTCAGGGTCTTTTGCCCCTGTTCGACCCGAGTCGCACGGGGAATAGTCACACGAGGGACCGAAGTCGATCGAGACGTAGGAGCTGACATGCGGGTGCTGATCGTGGAGGAAGAGTCGGGTGCCGGAGCAGTTGCCGAGCGCCGTTTGATTGCCGCTGGTCACACGACGGTGTCGTGCAGCGATCCGGGCATGGCCCTGCCGTGCCGCGGTCTCGACGCGCACGAGAGTTGCCCCCTCGACGAGGGATCGGTCGACATCGCCGTGCTCGCCCTCGAGTCCGACGACGGCGACCGCCCCCATGTCCCGCCCGGCTATGTGTGCGCCAGTCGCCGGAGCATCCCGCTGGTCGTGCTCGGCTCGGCTGAGCGGCCCGAATACGGGTCCGGCGCCGCCGGACTGGCCCATCATGCCGACGACATCGTCGCCGCGGTCGAGCACACCGTCACCCTCCCGCTGCCGGCCCATTCTGAGGCCGCCCGGTTGGCGGTTCGGGACACGCTCGATCGCCACGATCTCCGCGACGTCGACGCCAGTGCACTCGTCGAGCGGCAGAGCGGCCGTTTGCACATCCGCGTGGTGACCAGCGAAGCCATCCCGCCTGCTGTTGGTCAGACTGTCGCCGTCCGAGCCTTGAGTGCGGTGCGCACCGTCGACCCCACCGCCACGGCCGTCGGTATCACGATCGAGCCGTAGCCACCCCGATCGCTACGACCTCATCACTGCAGCTTCTTCTGGCGCTCGGAGAGGCGTGCCGCGTACACCGCTGCTTCGGTGCGGCGCTGCATGCCCATCTTGGCCAGGAGGTTCGAGACGTAGTTCTTGACGGTCTTCTCGGCCAGGAACATGCGGTTGGCAATCTCCCGGTTGGTGTGGCCTTCGGCCAGCAGATCGAGCAGGCGCCGCTCCTGGTCGGTCAGGGTGGCGATCTTCTCGTCTTCGGGGTTGCCGTTGCGCAACCGCTCGAGCACCCGCGCCGTCAGGTCGGGATCGAGCAGCGACTGCCCGGCCGCCACCTTGGTGATGGCGTCGATGAGGTCGTTCGAACGGATCTGCTTCAGCGCGTAGCCGGATGCGCCGGCCATGATCGCATCGAACAGCGCCTCGTCGTCGGCATACGAGGTGAGCATCAGACAGCGCAGCTCGGGGTTGTTCGAGCGCAGTTCGCGGCACACCTCGACACCGTTGCCGTCGGGTAGGCGCACATCGAGCACGGCGACATCGGGCTGCAACGCCGGGATCCGACGGATGGCCTCTTCGGCGGTTGACGCCTCTCCGACGACCTCCATGTCGCCGGTGGACTCGAGCAGGTCGCGCACGCCGCGGCGGACGATCTCGTGGTCGTCGAGGAGAAAGACTCGAATCATCCGGTCATTGTCGCGTGCTTCAAGGTCCGGCGCGGCGACCGGTGCCGGCCGACGACTGCACCGCCGCGTGATCGGCGCGAGAATTCGGGCGCGATGGATGCATCACTGATCGAGACCCATGTGTCGGTGGTGCTGTTTCTCGGGGACCACGCCTACAAGTTGAAGAAGCCGGTGGTCTTTCCCTTCGCCGATCTGTCGACGCGGGGGGCCCGTCAGGCCCTGTGCCACCGGGAGGTCGAGCTGAATCGCCGATTGGCCCCCGATGTCTACGAGGGGGTCGCCGATGTGCTCGGGCCGGACGGGTCCCCCTGCGACCATCTGGTCGTCATGCGACGCATGCCGAACGACCGCCGATTGTCCCTGCTCGTCGAAACCCACGACCCGCAGGTCGGCCCGGCCATGGATGATCTCGCCCGGGTGCTGGCCGCCTTCCACCTGACCGCCGACCGCTCGGCCGAGATCGACGACGCCGCCACGCGTGACGCCGTCGCCGACCGCTGGCGGCGCAATGACGATCAGATGCGGGGGCTCACCGGTTCGGGCCTCGACCCGGTCGCTCTCGACCGGGTGATGGCCCTGGCCGATCGATTCTTGTCCGGCCGCGATCCGCTCTTCGATCACCGGATCGCCCTCGGGCGGATCTGCGACGGCCATGGTGATCTGCTGGCCGACGACATCTTCCTGCTCGACGACGGCCCCCGAATCCTGGATTGCATCGAGTTCGACGACCGGCTCCGCCATGTCGATGTCGTCGATGACATCGCCTTTCTGGTCATGGACCTCGAGCGTCTCGGCGCGGCCAACCTCGGCGACGCCCTCGTCGAGGCCTACGAGCACGCATCTGGCGAAGTCGTGCCTCGCAACTTGCTGCATGTCTACGTCGCCTACCGGGCTCAGGTGAGGGCCATGGTCGCGGGCCTGCGCGCCGCGCAGTGCGACGATGCGGCCGAGCGGGCGCGACACGAGGCGGAGGCGGCCGAGTTGCTCGATCAGTGTGTGCGGCGGCTCGAGCGTGCGACGGTGCGGCTCGTCATCGTCGGTGGTCTCCCCGGCACCGGCAAGACCACTGTCGCCAAAGGCATCGGTGAGAGGACCGGATGGGCCGTCCTGCGCTCGGACGTGCTGCGCAAAGAGCTGGCGGGGTTGCCGGCCGACGAAGCCACAGCCGCTTCGTATCGCTCCGGGATCTACACGGCCGAGATGACCGACCGCACCTATGACGTCCTGCTGGGCGAGGCCCGTCGCTTGCTGATGCTCGGCGAGTCGGTCGTGCTCGACGCCTCGTTCGTCTCGGATCGCCATCGCCGGACGGCGCGGGCGCTCGCCGGCGAGATGGGGTCCGAGCTGGTCGAGTTGCGCTGCACGGTCGGCGACGACGTGGCGACCGAGCGGATCCGCCTGCGCATGGCCGGCGGCATCGACGCGTCAGATGCCGATCCGGGAGTCGCGGCCCGGCTGGCTGAGGTGATCGATGGTTGGCCCGAGAGCATCGATGTGCCCACCGATGGGCACATCGATGCCGTGGTCGACCAGGCGCTGGCGCACGCGCTTGCCGGGCCGGGCTCGGCGGTGGGGGCCCGACCTGATGGCCCGGTCGGCCGGTGACCGACCGATTGCGCGGGTGGTACGTTCGGCGCCGTCACCAACGTCGATCGTCAGGGTTACCGTCCGCGCATGAGAGTTCTTGTCACCGGCGGCGCCGGGTTCGTCGGCTCTCATCTTGCCGAGGCGTTGTTCTGGCGTGGCGACGATGTGCGGATCGTCGACTGCTTCAGCGAGTACTACGACCCGGCCCGCAAGCGGGGCAACCTGGCCGCGATCGCCGACTCGGTCGAGCTGATCGAGGCCGACCTCCTGGTCGCCGACCTGCCCGCTCTGCTCGATGGTGTCGATCTGGTCTTCCACCAGGCCGGCCAGCCCGGCGTGCGCCTGTCCTGGTCGGACGGATTCCCGGCGTATGACGCCAACAACGTGCTGGTGACCCAGCGCCTGCTCGAGGCCTGCCGGGATCACCCGCTGCGGCGGTTCGTGTTGGCTGGCAGCTCATCGGTGTATGGCGAGGCCGAGCGCTATCCCACCGAGGAAGATGATCTTCCCCGCCCTCGCAGCCCCTACGGCATCACCAAGCTGGCGGCCGAGCACCTCTGCAGCCTCTATGGGGCGATGTGGGGCGTGCCCACGGTGTCGCTGCGGTACTTCACGGTCTATGGTCCGCGACAGCGACCCGACATGGCCTTCCATCGGCTGTGCGAGGCGTTGCTCACCGGCGTGCCGTTTCCTCGTTTCGGTGACGGGTCGCAGATCCGAGACTTCACCTATGTGGACGACATCGTCGCCGCCAACCTCGCGGCGGCGACCCGTGATGCCCCACCGGTGGGCGAGCGGCGCTCGTAGGCCTCGTCGCCTCGTGTTCGCCGTGATCGATCCGCGCCACGACATCGGGTCGTGCATCGCCGACTGCCCACCACGGCTCAACCTGTGCTGAACCCCGGGTCATGGTCGGCGGATGGAATGGTCGCTCTCGTCACGGGGGCCAGCCGGGGCATCGGTGCGGCGACCGCGGTGCGGCTGGCCCGGGCCGGGGCGTCGGTTGCCATCACTGCCCGCACCCTCGACGACGACCCGACCACCGGCCTGGCCGGCTCGCTGCACCGCACGCTCGAGGCCATCGAGGCCGAGGGGGTGCAGGGTCATGCCGTAGCTGCCGACCTCGCCGACGCGAACGACCGGGCGAGCATCGTGGCGGCTGTCGAAGCGGCGCTCGGACCGATCGACATCCTGGTGAACAACGCGGCGGCGGCCATCTATGGCGATATCGCCGAGATGCCGCCCCGCCGCCGCGAGCTGCTCTTCACCGTGAACGTGCAGGCGCCACTTGATCTGATCCAGGCGGTCGTGCCCGGCATGCGGGCCCGGCGGCGAGGTTGGATCGTGAACGTCTCGAGCGCCACGTCCCGCCATCCGTCCGGCCCGCCGTTCGAGATGGGGGTGATGGGCGCGACCACCAGCATCTACGGGGCGAGCAAGGCGGCGCTGGAGCGGGTGACCACCGGGCTGGCCGCCGAGCTGTTCGAGTGGGGGGTGGCGGTGAACGCCGTCGCCCCCGTCGCCGCCGTGCGCACCGAGGGTGCCGATGCGCTGATCGGTGACCTCCTCGACCCGTCCCTGTTCGAGCCTGTCGAGTACCTGGCCGAGGCCATCGCCTATCTCGCCACCTGCCTGCCCCGAACGTGCACCGGCCGAATCGTGGCGAGCCAGCCCTTGTTGCGCTCGCTCGGTCTGCTCACCGCGCAACCGGGGGACTGACGCCGGCCGTCAGGCCCGGACCGCCGCCGGGACGCGAAACGAGCCGCCGGCAGATGCCGACGGCTCGTAGATCGCACGTCCCTCAGTCGAAGCGGACGTTGGGAAACTCAGATGGGGCGGACGTTCTGGGCTTCTTCGCCCTTACGGCCCGGAGCCACGTCGAACTCGACCTTCTGGCCCTCTTCGAGGGACTTGTAGCCGGAGCCTTGGATGTTGGAGTAGTGGACGAACACGTCGTCACCCGACTCACGGCTGATGAAACCGAAGCCCTTCTCGGAGTTGAAGAACTTCACAGTACCTGTAGTCACTTTTTTTCTCGTTTTCTTGGATGCAAGACGACCTGATTGGTGTCTCGTGCCAACACCCTAGGGGACAAACGGCGACGCCCGCACCATCTCGGCGCGATTTCGTCGTCGGACCGGCACGGCCACAGGCCGACGAAGATGGTCGCTGTCACCCCAGATGATCGATCTAGGGTGCAGACATGGCCTCAGAAGTGACACCGCGTCGGCGATCGTGGTGGGGCTGGGGCTGGGACGACCAGACGCCCGATGCCCGTCAGACCGAGGCGATCGCCAGTGTCGTCGCCGACCGGTTCGGCCTCGACGCGCTCGAGGTTCGCCAGCCGATCTCGCTCGACGATCTCGACCTCCGCCCGTCTCGACTGGTGCCTCCTGCGGGGCTCGGGGCGATCTGCTCGACGGATCGGTACGACCGCGCCGGCCATACACACGGCAAGTCCTACCGCGACATCGTGCGCAGCTTTCGGGGCGACCTCGCCCATCCGCCCGATGTGGTCGCCCGACCCACCACCGAGGCCGAGGTCGTGGCCGTGCTCGACTGGTGCTCGTCGGTCGGTGCCGCCGCCATCCCCTACGGCGGCGGTTCGTCGGTCGCCGGCGGCATCGAGGCCGATGTGGGCGACGGCTATGCCGGGGCCGTTTCGATCGATCTCACGAGCCTCGACCGGGTGCTCGAGATCGACCGGGTCAGTCGGGCAGCCCGTATCCAGGGTGGCGCGCTCGGGCCGGTGCTCGAAGAACAACTGCGCCCGCACGGTCTGACGCTCCGCCATTTTCCGCAATCGTTCGAGTTCTCGACATTGGGGGGTTGGCTGGCCACCCGCTCGGGCGGTCACTACGCCAGCGTCTACACCCACATCGACGATCTGACCGAGTCGATGCGGATCGTCACCCCGACCGGGATCAGCGAGAGCCGGCGCCTGCCGGGGTCGGGTGCCGGCCCGTCGCCCGATCGTTGGTTCCTCGGATCGGAAGGCAGCCTCGGCATCATCACCGAGGCCTGGATGCGACTGCAGGACCGTCCCGTCCATCGGGCTTCGGCCGGCGTGCATTTTGCCGATCTCGTCGCCGGGGCCAACGCGGTGCGGGCCATCTCGCAGGCGGCCCTCTTCCCGACCAACTGCCGGCTGCTCGACCCTGGCGAGGCCGCCGGTTCGGCCGGCGCGACCGACGGTTCGGCCGTGCTCGTGCTCGGGTTCGAGTCGGCCCATCATCCGGTGGGGCCCTGGCTCGACATCGCTCTCGAGATCTGCGCCGATCACGGCGGCAGGTTGCCCGAACCTCCCCGTTACCGCTCGGGCGATCGTGATGCGCCCGCCGCGGGGGCCCAGGGTGGCGGAGCGGTCGAGGCGTGGCGCAACGCGTTCCTGCGGGCACCCTATGGGCGTGATGCGCTGGTGGCGATGAGTGTGATCGCCGAGACGTTCGAGACGGCGTGCACCTGGGATCGTTTCGATGAGCTGCATGCCGGAGTGACCCACGCCGTGACGGCCGCGATGGACGAGATCTGTGGCGGAGGCACGATCACCTGCCGGTTCACCCACATCTACCCGGACGGTCCGGCGCCCTACTTCACGGTCATGGCGCCGAGCCGTTGGGGGAGCGAGCTCAGTCAGTGGGCCGAGATCAAGGCGGCCGCGTCGGAAGCTCTGCTCACCCACGGAGGCACGATCACCCACCACCATTCGGTCGGACGTGATCATCGGCCCTGGTACGACCAGCAGCGTCCCGACGTGTTCGCCTCCGCATTGCGAGCCGCCAAGGCCGAGGTCGATCCCGCCGGCATCTTGAATCCTGGCGTGCTGATCGATCCGATGCCGAACGTCGATCGTTGAGGGGCCGACCCCGGCCGGGACGGGTCATTCGATTGAGCGTTGCCTCGCGTTCGGTGACGGGGCTGCTGGTCGGGTTGCTGGTCGGGTTGCTGATGGGGCTGTCGACGACGGCCTTCGTCGGGGGACCGGCGGCGGCGTCGAGCCCGCCCGCGTCGCCGGCGCCGAACTCGACTCTGCCGCCCTCGACGCCGGAGATGCAGGTGATTCCCCTGACGCCTTACTACTCCGGTGGCCCGACGTTCGATGCGTATCTGCCCCGGGACGGCCGGTCGAGGCACCCGGCGTTGATCATGGTGCATGGCGGTGGCTGGCAGGGCGGTGACAAGGCCACCTACGCCCCGTTCGCGGTGCGGGCCGTCACCGATGAGCACTGGGCGGCGTTTGCCGTGAACTACCGGCTCGACAAGACCGACAAGGCGGCGTGGCCCGATGAGCTGCACGATGTGCAGGCGGCGATCCGCTTCATCGTCGCCCATGCCTCGACCTACGACATCGACCCCGCGCAGGTGATGATCCTGGGCGGGTCGGCCGGGGCGAACCTGGTAGCCCTGGTCTCGGAGGTCGGTACCGCCGACCCGATCACCGGTCACCCGGTGGGAGCCAACCCGAACCTGGTCGTGCCGATCAACGCGGTCGCGCTCTGGTCGCCGCCGGTCGACCTGGCCGATCTGGTCGGTTCGGCCGGCAAGCCGCCGGCGGAGTGTGGTTCAGACGAGGCGTGCGACTTCATCTGGTCGACGCCGTTCATCGTCGATTATCTGGGATGCCCACCGACGGAGTGTCCTCAGACCTATTCCGACGCGTCGCCCATCAACAGGGTTTCACCCCGAACGGCGTCGTCGTTCGTCGTGGCCTCGACCAACGAGATCGTGCCGATCGACCAGGTGAGGGCCTACGTGGATGCCCTGAAGCAGGACGACGTGACGGTGGAGCTCGACGAGCTGCCGGGAGAACTCCACTCGTCGCAGTACGGAGACGAGGTGTGGTCGCCGACCGTCGGGTTTCTCGGCTCGCATCTGGCCGAGAGCGGCCTTCCATCCTCGTCCGGATCGAACGCCGGTCGTGCGGCCGACGACCTCGCCATCGCCGCGGTTGCCTTCGCCGTCGGCCTCGTCGTGCTGGCGGTTCTGTATGCCGTGCTGCGCCGTCGACGTCGCAGCGCCGGATCGTGACGCCCGAGTGTGCCGACCGGCCGATCAGGCCGGCGGTACGGCGACGGCGGCGGTCGGTGAGAGGTCGGGGTCGACTCCGCTGATCCCGCTGATCGTGGCCTGGGTCAGGATCGTGATGACCGACTCGCGATCCCACAGCTGATGCACGAGGAGCCGCCGAGCCGTGAACTCGACCATTCCCAGCAGCATCGTGGCCACGAGCGCAGCCCGGTCGTCGACCGCCCGGCGAGGCAACCCGGCGGCGATCATCTCCTCGGCGATGATCGCCGTGCTCCCGGTGACGATGCTGTCGCGCATCCGATCGGCCCCGGCGAGCGCCTCCTGCTCGGCACGGTGCTCGGCGACGCGCTCGGCACTCATGATCAGCTCGCACCCGTCGGGGTCGGATTCGGCGTAGGAGAAGAATCCGGCGATTTGCATCCTCACCCGCTCGTCGGTGGGAAGGAGGCGTGAGTCCTCGTAGGCCTTGGTCATCACCGCCGCCAGGCGCTCGAGGGCGGCCGAGTCGGCCGCCGTCAGCAGGTCCTCCCGGCCGGCGAAATGGGCATAGACCGACGCCTTCTTGATGCCGGCGACCTGGGCGATCTCCTCGATGGTGGCCGCTTGTCGGCCTCGACGCCCGAACACCGTGACCGCGGCGGCGACGAGGGCCTCGTACTCGAGGTCGACCGGCCGGTTGCGCGGTCGTCCCGGTCCTCGCTTCGGTGCCGCCGGGGGTTCGTTCGCGCCGTTCATCACTTGATTCTTGCTCATGGGCGCCTGTGTGCGCGCACGCACAGACCATCCGCCCCCAACTGGGCACCATGGCCGACATCACCCACGGAGAGACAAGCGACCTGATGCTCGGCGAGACGATCACGACGACCGGAGCCGCGGACTCGTCGGTGACGTACGTGGTGCACCAGCGCTCTCCGCAGGCCAGAACAGTTCTGCATCTGAGGGGCTGTCGCTTCTCGTTCAGCGGGGCTCGTCGCTCGACGTTGCCTCGCCTGGCGAGATCGACCGCGGCCTCGCCGCCGGAGCGGATCCCCGGCGGCTGTCCTACGGCAACCGCGACAGGGCGCGACGTTGTCGATTGCCATTGCCATTGCCATTGCCGGCGAGTCGGCGAGTCGGCGAGTCGGCGGCGGCGCTTCGGCGGAGATGACGACAGCCTCGGCTTGGCGACAGCCTCGGCTTGTTGGCCGCGAGGCTGGGCGCGGGCGCCATCGCCGGCGTGCTCATGGCATACCGCCTGTCCCGAGCATGTCGACCGAGGCGCACCTGCAGTACCACTGCCGACCGCTGGCGTCGAGGCTGCGTGCTTGACCGCGAGGCTGGTCACCGGAACACGGTGAGGCCGTGACGGTCGACCGGGTGGACAGCGACGGCCGTCCGCCCCGGATCGGCTCGCTGCCGCCTCCTCGGCCGCCGCCCAGCGCCGTGCAGGTCGTGCCGGTCGCTCCGGTCGCTCCGATCGTGGGGGTCGGTCGCCTGACCCCCGGCCAGTGGCTCGACTTCGTGGCGGCCGGTCGCACCCGACGCTACCCGCCCGGCAGCTAGCTCTTTCTCGAGGGAGAACCGCCGGGTGCCGTCTTCGGGGTGCTGTCGGGGCAGGTGAAACTGATCGCCAGCGCCGAGGGGGGGCGTGAGCTGTTGCTCGCCGTGAAGACCGCGGGCGAGATGTTCGGCGAGCTGTCGGCCATCGACGGTGGGGCGCGGTCGGCTGCGGCGCTCGCTGACGACGATGTCTCGGTGGTGGCGGTGCCCGACACCTCGTTCATCCGGTTCATCGAGGAGCACCCCGGTCTGGCGGTGCAGTTGTTGCGGGTGCTGGCCGATCGCCTGCGGGCGACCACGCGCCTGCATGTCGACCAGCGCGGCGCCGACCTCACCCGTCGGGTGGCGGCCGGGCTCACGCAACTGGCAGCCGAGACGGGTGTCGTGGCCGGTCCCGACGACCGTCAGGTCACGTTGCGCATCAGCCAGAGCGATCTCGCCGACTGGATCGGGGTGAACCGCGAGGCCACGAGTCGCACCCTCGGTCGGCTTCGGGCCCTCGGGTTGGTGGTTACCGGCCGCCAGCGTATCGAGTGGCTCGATCCGCCGGCGCTGCGGCGCATGGGCGAAAGCTGACCGGCACCTCGGAGGCGATGGCCGGTCAGCCGCCGGTCGGCTGCTGGGGCACGGGCGCGGGCGCGTTGACTTCGTCGGAGACGATCTTCAGGCCGATGAACATCAACACGACGCCCAGCACGACGCCGACCAGGGCGAGGAGCACCCGGTTGCCGGGGGCCATCGACTCGAGCCGTCGAGGTAGGGGATGGCCGCCATGGCGGCCGGG
>Ga0315292_10000813_pt1 | contig 15584 bp, 10 predicted proteins | sample YL17G13_0_MG_FD_204029 | JGI IMG/M metagenome (GOLD analysis project Ga0315292, IMG submission 204029) | Sediment microbial communities from Yellowstone Lake, YNP, Wyoming, USA - YL17G13_0 | ecosystem: Environmental > Aquatic > Freshwater > Lake > Sediment | place: USA: Wyoming | collected... | reverse complement strand
GGCGTCCAAGGCTCCACAGGCGTCCAAGGCGTAACTGGTGTCCAGGGTGAAACAGGTGTCCAGGGTGAAACCGGTGTCCAAGGAACTACCGGCGTTCAGGGAACCACTGGTGTCCAAGGAAATACTGGTATTCAGGGTGAAACTGGTGTCCAAGGCTCCACAGGCGTCCAAGGCTCCACAGGCGTCCAAGGCTCCACAGGCGTCCAAGGCGTAACTGGTGTCCAGGGTGAAACTGGTGTCCAGGGTGAAACCGGTGTCCAAGGAACTACCGGCGTTCAGGGAACCACTGGTGTCCAAGGAAATACTGGTATTCAGGGTGAAACTGGTATTCAGGGTGAGACCGGTGTCCAAGGCGAAACGGGTGTCCAAGGAGCCACTGGGGTCCAAGGAACTACCGGCGTTCAGGGAACCACTGGTGTCCAAGGTGAAACAGGCGTCCAAGGAGCCACTGGGGTCCAAGGAACTACCGGCGTTCAGGGTGAAACTGGTGTCCAAGGTGAAACAGGCGTTCAAGGAGCCACTGGGGTCCAAGGAACTACCGGCGTTCAGGGAACCACTGGTGTCCAGGGCTCCACAGGCGTTCAGGGAACCACTGGTGTCCAGGGCTCCACAGGCGTTCAAGGAACTACCGGCGTTCAGGGCTCCACAGGCGTTCAAGGAACTACCGGCGTTCAGGGTGAGACCGGTGTCCAAGGCGAGACTGGTGTCCAAGGAACTACTGGCGTCCAAGGTGAGACCGGCGTAGACGGCCCAACAGGTGTTCAAGGAGCGACCGGTGTTGTCGGAGCCACTGGCGTCCAAGGAACCACAGGTGTCCAAGGCTCCACTGGCCTCCACGGTGTCACAGGCGTTCAGGGAACCACTGGGGTCCAAGGAACCACAGGTGTCCAGGGTGAAACTGGCGTCCAAGGAACCACAGGTGTCCAAGGCTCCACTGGCCTCCACGGTGTCACAGGTGTCCAAGGCGTAACTGGTGTCCAGGGCTCCACCGGTGTCCAAGGCGAAACTGGCGTCCAAGGCGAAACTGGCGTCCAAGGCGAGACTGGGCTCCAAGGCGAGACTGGGCTCCAAGGCGAAACAGGCGTCCAAGGTACTACCGGCGTAGATGGTGCCACAGGCGTCCAAGGCTACACTGGTCAAGGCGAAACTGGATATCAGGGTGAGACTGGGGTCCAGGGTACCACAGGTATTTCTATCCCTGGCTCCACCACACTGAATGACGCTTACACGAATGACGCCAACCCTGACGCCGTTATTACCACTACGTTTACGAACGGATCGGTGATAATAGCTGGTTCGGAAAAACTGGAAGTCACAGCTACCGGTGGATTAGAGACCAATCTTCTGTACCGAGTTGACGGCTCTAGCAAGATCCTTGAGCAGTACAAAGGTAGCTTGACTCTTACAGCTTCCACAACGGCGGTACTGGCTGCTCTTACTTTTGCTCACGCTTCTTACAACGGCCTAATGATAGAGTACAGAATCAAAGAGGCCACTACTAACGACGTCAGAATTGGTATTTTGATGGTTGCTACTGATGGCACCACTGCTCAGATCACAGATACATTCACCGAGACAGCCTCTGTGGGTGTTACCTGGACGGCAGCTGTTAACGGAACCAATGTCGAACTTACGTACACGACAACAGCAAACGCCAAGGTTATGCATGCTGATATGAAGCTGTTCTTAGCTTAGTTAACTTCTAGGGAGGCCCTAGTGGCCTCCCTCCCTGCTGTCGCTACCAAATAATTAAGAAAAGAAAGGGCTTACATATGGCAACTAACTTCTTGGTCTTAGGTAATGGCTTTCACATCCAGTCTTTGTCGTCCCCACCAAGCAGTCCAGTAAACGGCGATGTTTATTATGATTCAACGCTTGGTACCTTTAGATTTAGGGAAAATGGTGTTTGGGTTAGCGTGACCGTTGGTGCCACTGGTGTCCAAGGTGCCACCGGTCTTACTGGAACCACTGGCGTTGATGGCGTTACTGGTGTTGCCGGTCAAACCGGAGTTGCTGGCCAGACCGGTATAGACGGCACTACCGGTGTCCAAGGTGCCACTGGGGTGCAAGGTGAAACCGGTGTTGATGGAGCGACTGGGGTCCAAGGCTTCACTGGCGTGCAAGGCAACACTGGGGTCCAAGGTGCACAAGGCAATACGGGCGTCCAGGGCAATACAGGCTTCGGAGTTGCTGGTGCTACTGGTGTTCAGGGCAATACGGGCGTCCAGGGCATCACTGGTCTTGGCACTGTTGGAGCGACTGGTGTTCAGGGAGTCCAAGGCAATACGGGTGTCCAGGGCACTACAGGTTTAGGAACTGTCGGAGTGACCGGAGTACAAGGTGTCCAGGGCAATACAGGCATCCAAGGCGTCCAGGGCGATACGGGTGTCCAAGGCTCCACTGGCACTCAGGGCCAAACTGGGATTGTTAGTGGACTGGGGATAGATGTTGCGACATTCCTAGCTACTCCATCGAGCGCAAACCTCGCAGCGGCAGTAACCGATGAAACAGGTACCGGAGCCTTGGTATTCGGCACAAGTCCCACGTTTACTATTTCAATACGAATCCCAGAGGGCTCAGTATCCGACCCGGCTATAACCTTCGATACCGATGACACCACAGGATTCTATACTGATGGAACCGGTGCAATTGTGTTTGGGTGCATTGGGTTCGAAGCTGGCCGCGTCGACAACGGTACTTGGTCGTTCGGTGTTTCAGGGGGCTCTGAAACTCATGTTGTTTATGGCTTACTTGAAATAACCCGTCCGGGTGTCGGTAAGTTTGGGCTATTCCCATCTGGTGGCGACTCATACAGCGATGCCTATGGGTTCGATGCTAGTACTAACGGAGGCTTTATATGGAGGTCAAGACGCTCCGATGGGACAAATGTTTTCACATTAGGCTCTGCAAGCAATACAGGTGTTTGGACGTTTGGCGCAGTAGATGTTGCTGCAGTTGTAACAGGGAAAAATTCAGCGGCAACCGCATCATCAACTAAACGAGTATTTGATGCTCAATACACCGTGGATACCGACTGTACTGGTGGATACTTCTATGCATGCAAGAACCTTTCAGGCACGGTTATCGGACGTATTGAAGCTGCCAGCAACACTACCACCTCTTTCACTGGCTCCTCTGATGAGCGGCTGAAGCAAAACCCAACAAGCTTTAGTGGTCTAGAGCTAATAAAGCAGATGATTCCTCGTGAATATGAGTGGAAGTCAAACCCAGGCAGACGCCAAAAAGGTTTCTATGCTCAAGAACTATATGCCGTGTTCCCGGACGCCGTTTCGGTCGGCTCCGATGACCTTACTGAAGACGGTAACCTGGAAAACCCTTGGGGTATCGACTACGCAAGGCTCACGCCAGTTTTGGTTAAGGCGGTCCAGGAGCTAAAGGCAAAGAATGACGCCTTAGAAGCCCGACTCGCAGCGTTGGAGAGTGTATGATTAGGGTACTCCTCCTAGCCTTACTCTCCCCCTAAAGGCTGAAGGGGCATCTAAGGATAATCCGACTAATGGGACAGCAGTTCTTCAGATGTTATGAGGGTACTTAACAGTCTATAACGTATGAGATATTAATATGGCAACTAATTTCTTGGTCCTAGGTAATGGATACCACGTCGAGTCTTTGGCATCTCCTCCTAGCAGTCCAGTAAACGGCGATGTTTATTATGATTCAACGCTTGGTACCTTTAGATTTAGGGAAAATGGTGTTTGGGTTAGCGTGACCGTTGGTGCCACTGGTGTCCAAGGTGCCACCGGTCTTACTGGAACCACTGGCGTTGATGGCGTTACTGGTGTTGCCGGTCAAACCGGAGTTGTTGGTCAGACAGGTGTCCAAGGCCAAACAGGTGTGGTTGGGGCCACAGGAGTTGCCGGTCAAACCGGTATCCAAGGCGCAACCGGAGTTGCTGGTGTCACAGGAGTGGACGGAGTTACCGGAGTTGCTGGTGTCACAGGGGTTAATGGTGCTACTGGCATCCAAGGCACCACCGGCATCCAAGGTTCTACTGGTGTCCAGGGAGTCACTGGCCTCATAGGCGGCACAGGCGTCCAAGGCACCACAGGGGTTGACGGAGTTACTGGTATCCAAGGTGCCACTGGGCTTATCGGAACCACTGGCGTTGCCGGTCAAACCGGAGTTGCTGGCGAGACTGGTGTCCAAGGCACTACCGGCCAAGGAGCTACCGGAGTTGTTGGCCAAACTGGTGTTGCCGGTAGTACTGGTGTCGCAGGAGCAACAGGAACCCAAGGCACCCAGGGCCAGACAGGATTAGTTGGTCCGTTATCCGGAGCAGTTTATGTCCTACACCAGACAGCCTCTGATATTAGTGGCTATTTTGCGATGACTCGTGACGTTACTGGTGATGCCGAGGCTACTGTCTCCGCAGCTGTTGATTCTGGAACCGGAGAAGTACTAGCTAAAGCCTTTGCTTCTCCCTCCGGTGATCCAAACACTGACACTATCATTAACGGTGTTTATGATTTTAACTTGTGGGCTCAACAAGATGATGCGGCTGGTGTCACTCAAGTAATTGGCAAGATATACAAAAGGGCTTCTGGCGGTACTGAAACCCTACTGCTTGGTCCAACTAGTGCTGAGCTGATTGGGACAACGCCAGCTAACGTGAATATTTCTTACAGTGCATTGCAGTTTGACTTAGATCCAACTGATCGATTAGTAGTTAAACTCTACGCAGTTACTACCAATGCAACAACGATAAACGTCACATTCTACTTAGATGGCAATTCCAGAACCTCACATGTTCATACACCTGTTATATCGGTTGGGCCACAAGGCAGTACTGGTGTCCAAGGCAGTACCGGTGTTCAGGGCATACAAGGCGTTACTGGTGTTGCAGGAGCCACCGGTGTTGCGGGCGCTACTGGTGTTGCAGGAACAAACGGCAGCCAGGGTGCCACCGGTGTTGCAGGAGCCACCGGTGTTGCAGGAACAAACGGTAGCCAGGGTGCCACCGGTGTTGATGGGGCCACTGGTGTTGCCGGAACAAATGGAAGCCAGGGGGCCACTGGTGTTGCCGGAACAAACGGGAGCCAGGGTGCCACCGGCGTTGCCGGAACAAATGGAAGCCAGGGAGCCACCGGTGTTGCAGGAACAAACGGTAGCCAGGGTGCCACCGGCGTTGCCGGAACAAATGGAAGCCAGGGAGCCACCGGCGTTGCCGGAACAAACGGGAGCCAGGGAGCGACTGGTCTAACAGGTGCCACTGGTCTGACTGGCGTTACCGGTGTCCAAGGTACAACCGGTCTTACTGGTGTTACTGGTGTTCAGGGCTCCACAGGCATAGCAGGACCTTATACACTAAAAACAGCCACATACACTGCTGTCTCTGGTAATATAATTTTGGCTGACACCTCTGGTGGTGTTTTCACTATCACGCTTCCTGCTAGCCCATCAGTTGGTAACGTGGTGATATTTTTTGATATAAAGAACACTTGGTTAACCAACAACCTGACCATAGCAAGAAATGGCCAGCTGATCTTCTCATCAGCAACTGATCTAATTGCTGACTCCAGTTATTCTCGTCTGGAATTGATCTTTGCTGGTGGTTCGGTCGGTTGGAACGTATTTTATAACTGATGACTGGTGGAGCTAACGATGACTAACCTGTCTGTTATTAGGTACAGAGCGCCAGTAATAAAAATTACTCTTTGTTCGCAGCTTAGTAGGACCAACCAGAATTTTGGGTCTCCAATATCGTATTCTTTTGTCCCACAACCAGACGACAACGCTGCCACTATTCCGGCTCTTATTGCCACTACCACCTACTCAGGAGTCGGAGTGGTAACTACGCTAGCTGGGTCTGCCCCGGCGGCTGGCACCAACGTGGCTTCCTCAGGAGGACTGATCTTTTCTGGGTCGTTTCCTTCGTCTAGCTTTGATCCTAAGACTGCTAAGACTTATGCTGATACAGCCGGTGTGCTTAGTAACGTTGGGTACCTGTTTACTATTGCCACCACCTTTTCCACCGGGATGCCATCGGCTGGTGCCACGGCTGTTCTTTATTCAGATACTGGCTCACCAGCGTGGGTCGGAATTTCTGTTCCATTAAATGGGTCGTTTAGGTTAGACCCTAATCTATTCGTAGCTGGTGAAGTGCTAAGAGTTAGGGTTACTCCAGCAGCTCCTAGCGCCCACTTAATAGGGTATTCCAACGAAATACCTTTTAATGGCGGTGTAAAGTTTAAAAGAGCAGCAAGGACCAACTGCTCTTCTGGTGACAGTAATGCCACTGTCACTGGCACTACCAACTACATCTGGTTTAGTGGACAGCGGGGGTCGACTTTTATCAAGTTATTTAGGATGAATAAGTCTACAGAAGTGGTTGAACAAGTAGTTAATAACAGAGGGGACAGCGTCACCGATGCTACTTTGGTTTTGGGTGCAATAGGTGATGTGGTGTTTTTTGCGAATAACACCACAACCGGTGGAAACAAATTGTTCTCCATAACTGAATCTCTGGTCATAACTCAGTTAAGCAACCACACCAATAACCAAACTACTAGCGACAGTATTGCGTTAATTACGCCTGTTGATAACCGTGACACAATCCAGAGCACATCAACGCTATTTTTCAATAGCAACCTGTATTTTACCGCTCTTAACTCCTCAGGCACTGGATTCAGAAAGCTATTCAGAGTTAACGGTTCCGGAACCATCGTCCAGGTCACTAACACTAACGGAAATCAGGCTGTTGCTGACATGGCCACAGCTTCGGTAACAGTGTTCAATGGTGCTCTTTATTCAGTCCAAAATAACGCCAGTAACGTTATAAAACTATTTAAGATCACTAGCGCAGACGTTGTGACGCAAATCGGAGACCACAGGAACGCCGCCGCAACTTCTGATGCGATTGTTCTTAGGCGAGCTACTACTAATTTTATGTATTATGTGGCTAATAACAGCACCGGTTTCCTGAAAACTTATAGAATAAACACTTCAGATACACCAGCCCAGATCCTAAATCTGGCTAACAACCAGGGCGCTAGCGACAGCTATAACACCACAACGCAAGGTTTTGCAGCTTTTAACGAGTGCTTCTACTTTTATGGCGGCTCACCCACTAGGCTGTATAAGGTAAACGATGCTGGAACCACATTGATAAATGTTGGTTCGCCGTTCGTTGAGAATAACCTTGGTGGTTCCGGAGATTCCAACCAAGCAACCATGGGTGTTGTTGGGAGTAGATTGTTTATCTCCATGATTGGTCTGGACGGAGCAATGGGATTATTTTATATAACCACCTCATCAGACACTTTGGTAAGAGCTGATCAGACTAATCCGATTACGACTATTCAGTCACACCAGTTCGATACTTCGTTTACGGCATCCGGTAGGGACTTTATTTGCATGACTGGTGTTACCGAAGGGATGTTTGCCAGAGCCTTCTACGAAGTTCTGTCTGGTGGCAGACTAAGACAATTGGCCGCTAACAACACTGGCACCTTCACACTTGTGGCAGGAGTTAAGGGCCACGTTAGCGGGTCTGATATTTGGTTTCCTATTACTGGGTTTTATAACGGCTTAAACGTTATAGTAAAAATGACGTTGTCATAAGGGTGTTGATATGACTAACTTATCGGTACTAAGATATAGGGCACCAGTGGTGACTCTTTCGGTTGATCCAATTGTTCCCAGAGCCACCAACGTATCGGCACCAGTGTCGGAATATTTTATAGCACAACCTGATGGGTATTCAGCTACTTACCCAGCGTCTATTTCAGTAACAACCGTTATCGGCACTGGTGTCAGCCCAGCATTAGGTGGCTCTACTCCGGCAGCTGGCGCTAATGTGGCATCGTCCGGCGGATTATCGCCGTCTGGCTCCTTTGGGTCGGCAAGTTTTGACCCATTGACCACCAGGAGTTACCCAGACTCGTCTGGCGTTTCGGTTTGGACTGGATACACGTTTTTGGTAACCACCACGTTTTCTCCAGGAATGTCGTCAGCCGGTGCCACAGCTGTGCTGTATTCAGACACTGGTAGTCCTACTTGGGTAGGAACAGTGGTACCGATTAATGGTTATTTTCGCCTTGACCCCAGTGTGTTCACTGTTGGGGACGTTGTGAGAGTTAAGGTCACACCAGCGGCCCCAAGCGCCCACCTGATTGGATATTCTAACGAAGTTTCGTTTAGAAACGCCGGGATTAGCATTAAGAGAGTGTCCAGAACTAGCGCTTTATTTTCATCAAATACAGTAACAGCCGTTGTTGGAACCACTAACTATATATGGTTTGTTACGACTCCGCCAAGTTTCGGTGGTGTTAGACTGTTTAGGATGCATAAAAGTACGGAAGTAGTGGATCAGGCCGTCAACATAAATGGGTATGTCACCAGTGACAACATTTCGATCTTAGGTGCCATTTCTGACACGGTATTCTTCCTTAGTAACAATACATCAGCAGTACTTAAAATGTACTCAGTAAACGAGAGTCTTACTGTTACACAGGTTAGCAATCATACCAATAACAATGCTACTGCCGACACATTCTTAGTATTGCCGCCTGTCAGAACTGCCAGTGGTGCCGCTATAGAAAATTTTGAAGGTACTACCTTCAAGTTCAACAGTTGTCTGTATTATTATGCAAATAATATTAATGGGTTCCGTAAGCTGTATAAGGTTAACGGTTCTGGGACAATTACCCAAGTCTCTAATACGCGTGGCAATCAGTCGCAACACGATGTCACGTCAGCCGCCGCTTCCGTGGAATTCAACGGCGCTTTGTGGACGGTGATGGGTAACGCTGGCGGCTTTGAAAAGCTATTCAAAATAAATACGTCTGATGTCATAACAGCTGTTGGCGACACTAGAAATAGTGCTGCGGCTAGCGATAATGCTGCCATAAGAGGTGCTACTACCAATTTCCTATATTATATTTCTAGCAATTCCTCCAACCTCAGCAAAGGTTATAGAGTTGATACCTCTGACGTTCCGTTGCAAATAATAAATTTTAGTGGCGTACAAACTACTGCGGATTCTGTTGGAAATAACTTTGCTATTTTCAACAACTGTTATTACTTTTTTGGACGTGTCGGAGTGGCGCTTGCTACCTATAAGGTATACAAGGTGGACGATGCTGGCGCCACATTGATCAATGTTGCCGCCCCGCTAACCAAAGATGGCCTAGGAGCCGTAACCGAGAACCCAGCGTTCCAACCAGCCGGGAGTGTGCTGTTTTTTTCAACTTTTGGTGCCGACAACACATCTATGCTATTTTATATAACCGCATCAGATGTGGTTACCAGATCGAATTTTATAAACATAATAGGACAAACTTTCGGCGGTGCAGTAACGTTCGGTGGTAGGACATTTGTTCTAATGACGCCAAGAACTGATCCAACAGGCTTAAGGGCTTTGTACGAGGTATTGCCTACTACTTTTAACCTTAGGCAAGTAGCACCAGTGTCACATACTAATGCGGGGTCAGGTGATCAATTCACAATGTCAGGTCACATCAGTGGATCTAATTATTGGGTACCAATGCTGTGGGGCGGTAATAGCTTAACCTTCGTAGTAAAAGTTGCATTGACATGAAGAGGCTAATAATATGACCAATTTATCGGTTCTCAAATACAAGCCGCCAGTAATAACTGTGGTATTAAATCAGCTGGTAACCAAGGCTGGTTACCAAGTTGGTGTGTCTACGTATTTTACTCCTCAGCCAGATGGTAATACTGCCACGTTGCCGCCAACGATAGGCGTTACCACCGCGTCCGGCACCGGTGCTGTGCCAACAGCTGCCGGAAGTGCTGCGGTTGGCGCCAATGTGGCTTCTTCTGGAGGAGCCGTAAAAAGTGGTTCTTTCCCATCATCAGGTTTTGATCCGGCCACAACCAAGACTTGGGCGGAAGTCTCTGGTATTCATGACCAAATTGGGTATTCGTTTACCGTTAACACCACATTTTCTCCAGGAATGTCGTCAGCCGGTGCCACAGCTGTGCTGTATTCAGACACTGGTAGTCCTACTTGGGTAGGAACAGTGGTACCGCTTAACGGAGTGTTTACCTTAGCTCCATCATTATTCACGGCTGGTGATGTGCTAAGGATCAGGGTCACCCCAGCAGCCCCAAGTGCCCATCTGATTGGGTATTCTAACGAAATACCATTTACATCCTCAGGAGTTAGTTTCAAAAGGGTTTCGCACACCAATGCCAACCCAAGTAGCCAGACGACAGTGTCGGTGGTCGGTACTACTAACTATGTGTGGTTTGAGAGTTCTCCTAGGGACCTACAATCAGCTAGTAAATTGTTTAGGATGCATAAGACCACGGAAGTAGTAGAGCAGGTCAGCAATATAAGCACTGTGAACACAGACAACGTGGTGGTACTTGGTACCATTGGTGATACGGTTTTCTTTCTGGCAAATAATACCAGCGCTGGCCAGAAATTGTTCTCCATTACCGAAAGTTTAACTCTAACACAAGTAAGCAACATCAGAAATGCTCAGCTTACTACCGATGCAATTCAGGCCGTTATACCAACTGCAAATCTAGACACTCTTCAGGAGGGAACCGGGTGCCTTTTATTTAACAGCAATTTATATTTTACCGCCACTAATGCAACCAATGGTGTCAAAATGTTTAGGGTAGATGCTGCTGGCACGATTGTACAAGTTACCAACACCCGTGGCAACCAGGCCACCAGTGACACGACCGCAGCCTCGGCCATTGTGTTTAATGGAGCAATATTTGCCGTTCTGAATAATGCTAACGGCGTAGGTAAGCTGTACAAGATAACTAGTGCTGATGTTGTTACGGCCATAGGTGACACTAGAAACAATTCCGCCGCTAGTGACGTAATTACCCTGAGACGCGCCACCACTAACTTTTTGTATTATACTGCCCAAAATTCTTCGTCACAAATTAAGCTTTATCGAGTCAACACTTCTGACGTGCCAGCCCAAATAGGCAACCTACAAAACACTCAGGCCACAGCAGAGAGTTATAGTGGTTCAAATACTACCTTTGCCGTTTTCAATGATAAGCTTTACTTCTTTGCCACTTATGCGGTGGCTGGGGTTACTAACGCAGGCGGGCAAAAACTTTTCATGTTAGATGACGCTGGTACTCTAAGCAACATAGCTTCTCCGTTGGCTAAGGACTTAGACATACCCACTACTGACTCCAGTGCTACCATGATAGTTGCTGGCAGCGTGCTGTTCATTAGTATGGTTGGTGCTAGTAGCACCCCGATACTTTTTTATATAACCACATCGTCTAGTACTCTCGTACGGGCTACGCAGCCAACAGTACCAACCAGCGCGGTTGGTTGTTGGAATATCTTTTGCTCCTTTACTTTTGGTGGCAGAATCTTTGTGCAGGCCACGGCAATGGTAGATCCTAGTAAGAGTGCTGTCTTTGAGGTGCTGCCTACTACTTTTGTGTTAAGGCAAATAACAGCAGGTGCGTTTCAGTCTAATGCCCCAATTTCTCTGACATCGGTAAACTCAGCAAAGGGACACATAAGCGGGTCTAATATGTGGTTTGTGTATCTGGCTTACACAGGCGGCATAACCTTTGTGTGCAAAATGACTCTTAGCTGAATGTGTACTGCTTTGTTACATGTCGTAAATTTTTACACTATGTTACGAAGCTTGACATTTCTCTTCGGCGTCCTTTGGCAACCCCCTGGAATGGCCGTCAGGTTTCTTCTGGTCTCCTCACCGTCCGATTTGGCCTTGGTAAGCATATAGATAAGGGCGTCAGTCCTTCCGAGGACCCTCACTAGCCGCAACTCTTGCTCTCGGCTGATAGAACCTGCCAGCATGGTTTCCTTGGTTATCTCGTACACCTCCTGTTCAGCTTCCAGTAGGTTCCTGGTTAAATCTGAAACAAGCCTGCATTGTTTTGACGGTGACATTTTGGAACTCCTTGGTTACCTAAAAGGGATCTCTTAATGTCTTTTCGGCCTTGGAAGGCTGTCACTTTAATCTTGTTTGGAGGAGGGTTGGTATATGGCACTTACTGCGAAACAACTGGCCGAGTTTGTGCGAGCCATCAAAGCCGAAAAGGCTTCGATAAGCAAGCCGCAGGCTATTGAGCTTGTCACTGATAAGCAGGCTGACGAGGTTGATATTGCCGCAAAGATGGCCGAGCAAACCATTTACCACAAGTTGTTTGCACGTAACATCCTGTACGCAAAAAAGCTTGCCGAGGCGTTGTCAAAGATATCGGCAGGCAAGTACGGGGAGTGCGAAATCTGTGGTGACGACATCGACATCAAACGGTTGAAAGCTAGGTTAACAGCTACTTTGTGTGTGTCATGCAAAGAGGAGCAAGAAAGAATGGAAAAAACACTTAGGCAAACCGGCGGGGCATCTGGTTGGGAAAAATGAGTTGGACGATTTTTGGATATTAACCTACAGTATATAGTTAATATTTTAACTATATACTGTCTGTACAGCGTCATCGCACCAATCAACAGGGTGAATGAGGCTTATGCCACTATTGCTGGTCTATTTGTGCTTGATTCTGAACTGGTACGGCCTGATGCTGTTGGTTTCTCTATCCCTGAAATACTGGTCTTTTAGGTACTCGGGTTGTTTCATTAGCCACTCATAGGCTAGGATGTCTTCGTTGGCTGCTTTCGGGTTACCGGCTAACCCGAGCTGCTTCATAAGCGTCAGTTGCATTCTGCCGTGCAATAATACAAAGTCGTTCTCGGAGGCTGATGTCACTGTCGACAAGATGCGGTCTTTTGCGTCATAGAATCTTGAGGTGAACGTGACGGTCTCGCCCTCTATGCAATAATCCACTTCAGACTTCATCTGCGATGTCATAGCATGTGTCCTCGGTAAAGTATGGCTTTACCAATAACAATAGCTATGGAAACATCACCTGATACCGTCACCTGTTACCACTTCAGTTTCCAACGCTTCTTTCCGCAGTCCCAAATGCGATTGAAACCCTGGGCTTTTCTGATCTCAGCTTCTCCGAATCCAGAAGCTGCTTCTTCTTTAGTCAGCTTAAGTGACTGTTTAGAATATCGTCTGTCTCTCCTACAATACGAGTAACCTGGCTCCAATTCCGAGACCATAGTCATGCCGAGCTTACCGTATACAGCACCCTCAGACCACCTATTATCAGACCATGTCGTAATACTGTTGATCCCAAGCATGCTTAGCGTGTTTGTGGCATGTGTCAGCATTCTGGAAGCTCCACCGATCACTGATATCCCACCTGCAAAGCACATCCTGTTAAGAACGTTGATACCACCGCGATGGTGGTGTCCAAAGGTCATCAGACCAACCAGTTGGTCATTGTGCATTAATCCAATCGCCAAGTAAAAGTTTATATTACCACCTTGTATGTGGTGTTTGTTCAGGAAGACTTTGGCCTGCTGTTTTTCCACAACCGCCACTTTGGTATGTCTAGCAGAAACCGTGTCCGTTTTTCCCAAAATAGCCCTTATTACATTTCTGACTTGCTCTTCACGTTCAAGCCACTCATCCTCGAAAATGGTAACAAGTCTGATGCCAGCCTCGTTAGCAGCTACCATCTTATGTCGATGATATTGTTTGTTCCTTGGGTCTGGGCTGTTTTCATTATGCCAGTGCAAGCCACAGTACTCAATGCCAATCAATTTCTCTGGTACAAATACATCTATTTCCTTTCTGCCTTGCTTAAGCTTTTCCGGTCTTGCAAACCCAAGCGATTCTATAAAATCTTTAATTTCTTCCTCAGGCCCACTTCGATTGCTGTTGAAACACGCTCCGCATTGTTGATAACATTTTCCTATTGCCCTATCGCTAATGTGGTTACATTTTGTGCACCTAACCGAGATGAAAGACTTACCTCTTCTTTTTGGTATTCTACCTAGGTATTCAAATCTAGTGCCTAGTCTCTCAATGATCTCTGAATCTTGTGTCTTAAATTTCTCATAATTAGGGCTGGTAGCAGCGGCAATTTTAGCATTGTCTGATAAAGTTTTATGCCATTCAGGCGTGTTTCTTTGCTCTACCATTGCTGCTGATATCCTGGCGCAATATCCAGGCGTAATGTGGGCAAGAGCATTAGCCTTGTACTCTGGGTTATTCCATCTGCCTATCGAGTCCTGTCTCTGTTTCTCTTTGAATTCAGGTTGACTATGGTGAGCCTTCATGGACCTCTCGCGCTGCTCCTGCACAGCTAATGATGCAAGTAGATGGCGTTTCTTGAATTCGCCATCTGACCATTGCTCCTCGATTTGTACCTGCTTCATTTTGCGATAGCTAGGATCTAGCCACTTCTGTTTCATTTTTTCCGACGACGCCTGCTTCTGTTCCGGCGTCTGAGGACCAAGCTTCATGCCAACTCTACTCTTGTGACCAGCAGCCAGTGAACAATTCTGGCACCACCCAAACTGCGGCTTGTTCTTTTTCAGTAGAACCCCTAGGGCGGTATTTTGGTAGAGTTGTTCGCATTTGGTGCACTTAAATTCGGCCCTAGATTCAAATTTGTCCGCTGGCATAGAGCCGACAAGCAAAGGCGTTATTTGTTTTTTCCAGTTATCGTCTGCCAATTTCTTGTTTATGCAAGAGTGGCAGTCTATGAAGCCTCTCTTTTGATGGTGCTTCACAATGTGCCTAGCTGACAAAGTAAAGTCTGATTTGCAAGTGTGGCATACTATAGGAACCAGGCTTAGGGCAGAACTGGCATCGCTTTGGCTATACAGACGGATCACTGAATTGTACTTGTACATCTAAACCTCCACAACGTATAGTTTACCACGTTGTGAAGAATTTGTCAAGTTACACAAAAACATCGTCGGATTGGGCCGTAGGATCCGCCGGACTCTCCACAGAACTAGTTTCGAAGAACACTGGGGCCGAAATCACCTGATATGATAGCGTGTTTTCTTTCCCCCACAGCGTCCCCTTCGGCCTCATGTGTTCGCAGCTGTTGTGATCCATTTCGTCCACGCGGCCACAAATGGAGCAAAGAAACGCGGCGCAAGATGCACCCATACTATACCCGGTGCGTTTCTTGTCCAAAATTTCCTTCACCAGTTTTTCGTCTTTGGTTCTGTCCCACATGGTAAGGACGTTGATTTTCCACAGGTCGTACTTAGGCACATAAACCATGCTAGCATCTACGTGCACGCCTTTTGCTTTGTGCGGTATAGTGTTCTCGTAGTGGTCAATATGTGTCGGCTTCCTCAGGAAGGTTTGGTAAACCATGCACCCATAGGCGGCATCGAAATAGGCCAGCTCCTGGCCCATGAACCCTTGCATGTTTCGGTTAGGAACGTCAGACGTCACAATAGGTAACGACACCATTATGTAGTCTTTAGGGTCTGGCGAAATCTGGTAAGTTTCGCTAGCTGCCTGCAGAAAGTCCAGGTCTAAGTCCTGTTGTGGCAGGTTGGCAGCAGTTGTGCGGTATTTGGTCTTTCCGTTGTGCTTAACTTTCTCAACGTTGCGGTGAAGTTCGTGGTGGTAATTTGCCGCTACCACGTTGCCTTTCACGATATGTTTTCCTGGTAACGTTAGGGTATTTGTCATGCTAGCTCCATAGTGCCACGTTATCGTGATTGCCAGACCTTTTGTGTGTCTGATAAAATAAAGAATAACACAATAACT
>Ga0315292_10000812_pt1 | contig 15584 bp, 15 predicted proteins | sample YL17G13_0_MG_FD_204029 | JGI IMG/M metagenome (GOLD analysis project Ga0315292, IMG submission 204029) | Sediment microbial communities from Yellowstone Lake, YNP, Wyoming, USA - YL17G13_0 | ecosystem: Environmental > Aquatic > Freshwater > Lake > Sediment | place: USA: Wyoming | collected... | reverse complement strand
CCCCCGATGATCCAGCCCAAGGAGGTCGCCGCCGAGATCGAGCACGATCTTTCCGAGCCAGAAGACATCGAGACCGGGGACGCGGACGAGGGCATCGTGGGCGGCGCGGTGAGTGGGGAGGCGGGTGGCGCCAGCCGGGCCGTGGCCCAACCTCCGCCGACCCTCGAGTTCAACGAAAGCTCCATGAAGCGCCCCGTCTTCGTCTCCGGCCCGGATCTGGCCTACACGCGCAGGGCCCTGGACCGTGCGGTCGAGGGGCTCATGATCGTGAAGTGCGTCGTCACCGTGGAGGGGATCGTCCGGGACTGCCACGTGATGACCGGCCTGCCGTACATGGACGACGCCGTCGTGGCCGCGCTCGAGCACAGGCGCTATCAGCCCGCCACGCTGGGCGGCAAGCCCGTCGAGGTGAATTACGTCTTCCGGATCAACCTGAAGCTACCGCGTTAGCGCCGGCCTCTGGCTACCGGATCACCCCACCCCATGGAAGCGCGCCTACGGGGATGTCCAGCAGCTTGCGAGAAGCCGCGACGTCGATCGCCGACACCGAGCCGGAGCGACCGTTGGCGACGTACAGCTTTCGCCCGTCTGGCGTGATGGCCATGTTCCACGGGCGTTTCCCGACCGGGATCAGGGCCACGGGCTTGCGGGTGGCCGCGTCGATGACGTCGCGCGGCGGGAGGCATTGAGGCGCGCAGCGCGCCCGCTAGAAGCCGTTAATATTTCCTCGTGGACCCGCAAACGTCCTTTCCCCTCGGCCAGCGGGCGATCCTGAACTGGACGCAGGGCTGGCCGACGCACCTCGTGGTCGGTCTCGGCCTCGTCGCGACCGCCGCGGTGGGGGCGGCCGACTACGGCGTCGCGCGTCTGCTCGGGTACGACTTCGTCGCCACGGGTTTCTACCTGGTGCCCATCGGCTTCGTCGCCTTCGTCGGAGGCACGCGCAGCGGGATGGTGATCGCGCTGGCTGCGGCGTTGACGGAGACCATCGCGACGTACGCGGCGCTGGTCGACGTGACGAACATCTGGGCCGTCCCCATCAGCATCGTCCTGGAACTCGTCGTCTTCGTCGCCGCTGCCTACTCACAGGGCGCGATCCGCCGATTCGTGGAGCGGGAGCGGCACCTCTCGCGACAGGATGCCGTCTCCGGCTTGGTGAACTCTCTCGGCTTTCGCGAGGCCGCTGGGTGGGAAGTCGCCCGGGCGCGCCGCTTTCCCCAGGTGGTGTCGCTGATCTATCTCGACGTCGACGACTTCAAGGCGGTCAACGACGGGCAGGGACACGCACGGGGGGACGAGGTCCTGTGGATCGTCGGCCGGGCCATGAAGGAGTCCCTGCGCGAGAGCGACGTGGTCGCGCGCTTGGGCGGCGACGAGTTTGCCGCGCTGATGCCCGGCACCGACGAGGAGGGCTGCCGGGCTGCCACGGCCCGCGTCCATGTCGCCATCACGAGAGACCTCGCGAAGGCCGGCTTCGCCGTGACGGTGAGCCTGGGCGCCGCGACCTTCCCTTCGGCTCCCGAGACCGTGGACGAGTTGATCGGGGCCGGGGACGAGGCGATGTACACGGTGAAGCGCGGGTCGAAGAACGGCGTCCACCACTTCGTGGCGACGAGCCCCCGCCTGCCGCCTCCCGATCCGACCCGCGAGCGGCGCATCGTGTCGCCAGGGTGACGTGGTCGACCTGCCGGATCGCGCAGGAGGTCTGCACCGCGTCGGCGTCGTCGATCTTGACGGGCTGCGTGGAGCGCGATCTCGCCAGGTACCCTCACCACCGTCGCGCGACATGTCACACCGACGAGACAGGTGCACGTCATCCAGCCCGAATGGGTCACTGCTCCGCGATCGTAACGGCCTCGAACGTTCCGATACGTCACACCTACATCCGACCTGTGACGAACGACGACCCGAGGATTCCGGTCCGTCGCAGGGCGGCATAGGATCGCCAGGGGTTTCGATGGCTTCCCGCCGGAGCATCCCAGTTCACGCGCTCCGATCGTCGTGGCCCGCCCTTTGCTAATGAGAACGGGCGCGGACCCACAAGGAAGGGGCACACCAAATGGACAAGATTCTTCGTATCGATATGGGCGCCAAGGGTGGCCCCAAGGCCTCGCTGGAGCTGATCGGGAAGTACGCCGGCCTGGGCGGCCGCGGCCTCACCTCCGTCATGGTGGCGGACGAGGTCGAGCCGACCTGCCATCCTCTCGGCGCCTCCAACAAGCTGGTCTTCGCTCCGGGGCTCCTTTCCGGCACGCCGGCCACGACCAGCAGTCGCTTGTCGGTCGGCTGCAAGAGCCCTCTCACCGGCGGGATCAAGGAGTCCAACTCCGGCGGGCAGGGCGCCGCCGTCATGGCCAAGCTCGGCTACGCTGCCATGATCCTGGAGGGCAGGCCGGCCGGCAATGACCTCTGGAAGATCATCCTCGGCAAGGACGGCGTCTCCTTCGAGACCTGCAACGAGCTGCGGATGCTCGGCAATTACGACTCGGTGGCCAAGCTCATCGCCCGCCACGGCGAGAAGTGCGCCTTCCTGACCATCGGGCCTGCTGGCGAAATGAAGCTCGGCGCCGCCACCATCGCCGTCACCGACCGCGAGCTGCGCCCGACGCGCCACTGCGGCCGCGGCGGCGTGGGCGCCGTCATGGGCTCGAAGAACGTGAAGGCCATCGTCCTTCAGGAGGAGGGAACCTCCTACGCCAAGCCCAAGGATCCGGACAAGTTCAAGGAGGCCGCCAAGGCGTTCGCCGAGGGGCTGAAGCGGCACCCCGTCTCGGGCCAGGGCCTGCCGTCCTTCGGCACCAACGTGCTCACCAACGTCCTCAACGAGGCTGGCGCCTACCCGACCCGCAACTTCAGCACGGGCCAGTTCGAGGGCGCCTCCAAGATCAGCGGCGAGACGCTGGCGGCGCTGGAGACCTCGCGCGGCGGCGAAGCCACCCACGGCTGCCAGCGCGGCTGCGTCATCCAGTGCTCGGGCATCTTCAACACCAAGGAAGGGGACTTCCTGACCAAGCAGCCGGAGTACGAGACGGTCTGGTCTCACGGCGGCCACTGCGGCATCGACGACCTCGACGTCATCGCCCAGCTCGACCGGCTCGACGACGACATCGGCCTCGACACCATCGAGGTGGGCGTCGCGGTGGGCGTGGCGATGGAGGGCGGCCTCCTGCCCTTCGGCGACGGGGCTGGCGCCATCCGCCTGGTCAAGGAGGTTGGCCAGGGAACCCCGATGGGCCGCATCATCGGCTCGGGCGCCGGGATCACCGGCAAGGCTTTTGGCGTCGAGCGCGTCCCGGTGGTCAAGAACCAGGCCCTGCCGGCCTACGACCCCCGCGGCGTGCAGGGAATCGGCGTGACCTACGCCACGACGCCCATGGGCGCCGACCACACCGCCGGGTATGCCATCGCCACGAACATCCTGAAGGTGGGCGGCTACGTCGATCCGCTCAGCACCGACGGCCAGGTCGAACTCTCGCGCAACCTTCAGATCGCCACCGCGGCCATCGACTCGACCGGCATGTGCCTCTTCATCGCCTTCCCCGTCCTCGACCAGCCGGAGACCTTCCAGGGCCTGCTGGACCTCCTCAACTCCTTCTACGGGCTGTCGCTCACCGGCGACGACGTGACGGCGCTCGGCAAGAAGGTGCTGTCGGCGGAGCGCGACTTCAATCGCCGGGCCGGCTTCACCGCGCAGGACGACCGGCTGCCCGAGTTCTTCATGAAGGAGATGCTGCCGCCGCACCAGATCACGTTCAACGTGAAGGACGCGGAGCTGGACAAGCTGTTCAACTGGTAGCCAACGCGGGGTACGCCGGGGGGCGGCCGGAAGTCCGGTCGCCCCTCTCGTCTCTCCGGACGGCCTGCCTGGCGAGGTCCCATGCAGTTGACGGTAAAGCTCTTCGCGACCTTCCGCGAGGGCCGCTTCGAGGTGACCCAGCTGGACCGACCGGAGGGGTCCACGCTTGGCGATCTCCTGGACTCGCTCGCCATCCCGCGCGATGAGCTGGGCATCTTGCTGGTGAGGGGACGCCATGCCGACCTGGGCAACCGGCCCGGGGAGGGCGACACGGTCTCCATTTTCCCCAAGGTCGGGGGCGGATAGCACGTGGGCCTGACCGTCATCTCCGAGCCAGCGAGCCCCGCCTTCCGGCCCCACCCCTCGAAGCTCTTCGTCGAGGTCACATCGCGCTGCAACATGAGTTGCGCCATGTGCCCGAAGCAGGCGCCGGGCGGGCGCGACCACGACGGCGACATGGACGAATCCGTCTTCACCCGGCTGGCGCCGGCCTTCCCGGGCGTCGATACCCTGGTGCTGAACGGCATCGGCGAGTCGCTTCTGCATCCGGGCCTGGAGCACTTCGTCGAGCTGGCACGCCGGGACATGCCGGCCGAGGGCTGGATAGGGTTCCAGACCAACGGCCAGCTGGTCACGCCGGCGAGGGCCCGCTCGCTCGTGCGGGCCGGGGTGGACCGGGTCTGCGTCTCGGCCGATGCGGTCGAGCCCGGCGAGTTCAACCGGCTGCGGGCGGGTGGCCAGCAGGACAAGGTCGAGGCGGCGTTGCGCGACCTGCACGCCGCCTCCGGAAGCGAGGGGCGGCGCGTGGCCCTGGGCATCGAGTTCGTCGCCATGCGGGGAAACGTGGGCCAGCTGCCCGATCTGGTGCGCTGGGCGTCTCGCCACCATGTCGAGTTCATCATCGTGACGCACATGCTTCCCTACTCGAAGGCGATGGCCTCGGCCGCCGCCTTCGAGACCTCGACGGACGCGGCGCGGGAGCTCTTCCTCGGCTGGCGGGCGCGCGCCTCCGCCGAGGGCGTGGACATGGCGCGCTACCCGGACGTCTTCCTGCGCTTCCACCACAGCCCTGACGACAAGCAGGTGGTCCAGTGGGTGACCCGCATGGTCGACGACGCCTGGTCGCGCGGCATCACCCTGCACCTGGGCCGGCTCCTCGGCAGCGACCCGGACCTCCTTCCGAGGGTGGAGGCCGCCTTCGCGGAGGCGGCCGAGCTGGCCCGGCAACTGGGCATCGACCTCAGGCTTCCCGCCTCGGTGCCCTCAAGCGACCGGCGCTGCGACTTCGTCGAGGGCGGTTCGGCCTTCGTGTCCTGGGACGGCGACGTCCACCCGTGCTACTTCCTGTGGCACCGCTACCACTGCTACGTCGGCGGCGCGGTCAAGCGCGTCGCTCCCCATGCCTTCGGCAGCCTCCGTGAACGCGATATCCTGGATATCTGGAACGGCTCCCCGTTCGGTGCCTTCCGGGGCGAGGTGGTGCGGTACGAGTACCCCTTCTGCCACAACTGCAACGCCGCGCTGTGCGGGGACGTCCGCGAGGAGGTGGTCGAGGACTGCCACCTCGGCTCCGTGCCCTGCGCAGCGTGCATGTGGTGCACCGGCATCTTCCAGTGCCTGCAGTGACGGGCGGCCAGCCGGCCCCCGGCGCGAGTCTTCGCCTCTCCGCGGCCCGGGGTCTCATGGCGGTGTAACATCGGGTGGCCCGCCCCTTGCTGTCATTACCTGCGGAACCACCCGCCCGGCACCATCACCCGCCCAGATGTCGCCCGACCACGACAACCTCCCGTCCGCCGTGCCCCTGCGCCTCCCGCTCGACCGGGCGTGCCGTGAGCAGCTCCGGGGCCTGCTCCAGGCGGGCGTGGCCGTACCCGTCCGCGCCCCCTGCCAGGTGTCGGCGTTCCTCGTCGAGCAACTCGGGATCGAGCCGGACTACGTGGAACGCCGGATCACCACCGTGTTTCTCGACGGCCAGGTGGTGGATTCGCTCGGCGAGGCCACGCTGCGGAACGGGGGCCGGCTGGCGCTTTCGGCGGCGATGCCAGGCCTGGTGGGGGCCACGCTGCGAAAGGGCGGCTACTATGCCGCGATGCGCTCCGAGATCACCCTCGGGGCAGAGGCCGGGGCAGAGGCCGGACGGCCACTCTCCGAAGCGGTGCCAGGGGTGGTGAACCTCAAGCTGTTCAACCTCCTGATCGACGAACTGGTCGGGGCGGTCCTGCGGCAGGGCATCCTTCTCGGCTGGGCCGAAGCCGTCTCGCTGCTCGAGGTCCTGGGCCGGCCGGCGCCTCCGTTGCCGCCAGGTACGCGCTTCGTCCTCCTCACCGCCATGGAGCCCGGCTCCAAATGACCGACCTCCGCACCTTCCTGGTCGCCAGCGCCCAGGGCGACCTCCTTCCCTGGGCCGCCCAGCGCGAGGCGGCAGACCGCTTTGGCCTCACCATCGCCCAGGTGGAGGAGGATGCGCTCCAGGTCGATCTCCTGCCGCTCCGATACACCCGCAACCGCAGCACCGTCTCCACCGCCGGGCAGCGGCGGCTCTTCGCGAGCCGCGTGGTCGTGGTGGGCTGCGGCGGCCTGGGTGGTTACGTCGTCGAGGAACTCGCCCGGCTCGGTGTCGGCACCCTGGACCTCGTCGACCCGGACGTCTTCGAGGAGCACAACCTGAACCGCCAGCTCCTGTCCACGCCGGGCCTGCTCGGCGTCTCCAAGGTCGAGGCCGGCCGGCGGCGGGTCCTGGAGATCAACCCCGCAGTCACCGTCCGGGCGCGCCAACTTGCCTTCACGCCGGAGAACGGCCGCGAGCTGGCGTCGGGCTCCGACGCGGTGGCCGACGGCCTCGATAACCTGGTGACCCGCCGCGAGCTTGCTGCCACCTGCCGCGAGCTCGGCGTGCCGTTCGTCCATGGTGCCATCGGCGGCTGGTACGGTCAGGTGGCCACGCAGATGCCGGGCGACGACATCTCGCCGCTCCTGGGCGGGCTCGGGAGCACCGGCAAGGGTTTGGAACGCAATCTGGGCAACCCGGCATTCACGCCCGCGGTGGTGGCGAGCCTGCAGGTGGCCGAGCTCGCCAAGGTGCTTCTCGGCCAGGGTCATCTGCTCTCGGATCGCGCGCTCATGGTCGACCTGCGCGCCATGGAGTTCGAGGTGTTCCGATATGGATGAGAATCCTTCCCAGCGCTTCCTCATGATCGACGTGGGCGACAAGCCGCCCACGCGTCGCCGCGCCCTGGCCTCCGGGCGCATCCGCATGTCGTCCTCGGCCTTCCAGGCCCTTCGAAGCGGAACCAACCCCAAGGGGGACGTCCTGGCACAGGCCGAGGTGGCCGGGATGTTTGCCGCCAAGCGCACCGCCGAACTCCTGCCGCTGTGTCACCCGCTGCCTCTCGACCAGGTGGTCGTTCGCTTCGAGCTGGAGCCGGCGGCCTGCGCGGTGGTGGCCCGCTGCGAGGCGTCCGCCACGGCCCGGACCGGCGTGGAGATGGAGGTGCTCTCGGGGGTCTGCGGGGCCCTCCTCGCCGTCTACGACCTCTGCAAGGCGGTCGACCCTGCACTGACCATCTCCGACGTCCACCTGGAGATGAAGGAGGGCGGCAAGAGCGGCCGCTGGGTCCACCCCGGACATGGTGCGGTGACGCCATGAGACCAGACGTCGCGGCGCCCGCCGCACCGGCGGCGCCGGCCGAGATCGCGGTCCTTCCCCCCGTGTGCGGAGGCTGACCGTGACCGGAATCGCCGTCGGCATCGTCGACACACCGCTCCTTCCGGCCATGGGGGTGGGACCCGTCTCCGCGTCCGGCCACGGCGCCCAGGTCCAGTTCTGGGGGCTGGTACGTGACGTCCACGAGGGGAGGCGGGTGCTGGCCGTCACCTACGATGCCTTCCGAACGCTGGCCGAAGCGACGCTCCGCACAATCGCCCTGGAGGCTCGGGCGCGCTTTGGTCCCGGGCTGTCCGTCGCCGTCTACCACCGCATCGGACGGCTGCCGGTGGGCGAGGCCAGCGTGGTCGTCGGCGTCGGGTCGCTCCATCGCGAGGCCGCCTACCAGGCGTCCCGCCAGGTGATCGAGGAGATCAGGGTCCGGCTTCCGGTCCGGAAGCAGGAACACTACAGCGACGGCAACGGCGCCTGGCTGGCCGGCCACTCGCTCCGGCCGGACGCTCGCGAGGGGCGATGATGAGCGAGAGCCAACGAGTGCCGGCCCACCGCGACCGCCTCGAGCGGCGGCGCGTGGCGCAGCGAGCCTGGCTTCAGTACGCCCGCCATGCCGAGGAGCCGTTGGATGTGCCCGCCGTCATCCTCGATTCCTGGCGCCGTTGCCGCGACGCGTTCGGCATCGACCCGGGCACCATGGCGCCGCGCTCGGTCCTCGAGGCCCGCACGCTGGCATCGCGCCTCGAGACCAGCGAGGTCTACCGGCTGGCCCATCCTGTCCTGGATGACTTCGCCGACGGATTGATCGAGCACTGCCTCGCCTTCTTCGACGCCGAGGGCTCGATGCTCTGGCTGGGCGGCGATGCCGGCCTCATCGACGACGCCGGCGACATCCACTACCGCCCCGGCGTGGACTGGAGCGAGGCGTCGGCCGGAACCAACGGGCCGGGAACCGCCCTGGCCTGCGGCCGGCCCGTCGAGGTCTTCTCGTCGGAGCACTATGTCGAGGCCTGGCACCCCTGGGGCTCCGCGGCCGCCCCCGTCACCTTGACCGGCGAGAGCGGACCCGTGGCCGTGGTGGGCGTCCTGGGGCGCTGGGAGCATCTCTCGAGGCAGGCGCTCCACCTGGCCATGGCCATCGCCCGCATCCTCCGCGAGCGACTGGAAGCCGGCAGGGCGGTGCGCGCAGAGGTCGTGCGGCACTCCTTCCGCGCGGCCCGCGGCAGCGGCCAAGCGGTGATGGCAGTGGACGGGCGCGGCAACGTCATCGCCGTCAACGACGCAGCCGTGAAACGCCCCCTCTTCGGGGCGGGGCTCGTGCCTCCGGGGCTCCGCGCCGCGCTGGACCGCGGTGCATTCTCGAGCTCGTCGACCGACGGCGAGGAGTTCCACGTCCAGCTGGAGAACGGACTGCCCTGCGAGATGGAGGCCATTCGCTTCGGCGACGACCTCGTGGGCGCCATCCTCCGCGTACCCCAGGCGGCCGCGTCGCTCGGTGGCGCCTCTCGCTCCGTCACCCCGGCCCCGCGGACCCAGGCCAGCTCGCGCTCCGACTTCGGCCAGATCCTGGGCACCTCTGCCGCGATGCGCCGGACCGTCGACCTGGCCCGGACCGCGGCGCTAAGCGACTTGCCTGTGGTCCTCACGGGCGAATCCGGCACCGGAAAGGAGCTCTTCGCCCGCGCCATTCACGCCGCAGGGCCGCGCCAGGCTGGACCGTTCGTGGCGGTCAGCTGTGGGGCCATTTCCGAGGCCCGAATCGAGGCCGAGCTCCTCGGCTGCGAGGAGGGGACGTCCACCGGAGCCCGGCGCGGCGGCAGCCCGGGACGCTTCGAGGACGCCGGTGGAGGCACCATCTTCCTCGACGACGTCACCGAGCTTCCGCCGCAGGCCCAGGCCGCCCTGCTGCGCGTGCTCCAGGAGCGCCTGGTGGTGCGGCTGGGCGGCAGCGCAGCTCGCACGGTCGACGTTCGCGTCGTGGCCGCCACCAGCAAGCTCCTGCAGGCCCGCGTGCATTCCGGCCGCTTCCGGCATGACCTCTACTACAGGCTCAACGTCCTGAACATCGCGATGACGCCGCTGCGCGATCGCGGCGATGACGTGGCCCCCCTGGCCGAGGCCTTCCTCGCCGCCGCCGGGGCGGAGATGGGCCGCACCGGCCTGACGCTGGCACGCGATGCGATTGTGGCGCTTCGCGCGCACCCGTGGCCCGGAAACGTGCGCGAGCTGAAAAGCGTCATCCAGCGGGCCGCCGCCGCTGCGCCGTCCACCGAGCTGCGAGCCGCCGACCTGGCGCTGGAGCGTTCGCCCTCCGAGCCAGCGGCGCCGACGCGGCCGACCGTCCGGCCCGCGCCGCGCCGGACCCTGAAGCCGGAGCGCAGCCAGCTCCTCGCGACCATCGAGGCCTGCCAGGGAAACTTCACCCGCACCGCCAGCCGCCTCGGCGTCTCGCGCATGACGCTCTACCGCTGGGCACACAAGCTCCACATCCCGACGCACCGCAGCGTCTGAGCGGGGCTTCGGCGCCGGGGCTCATCCGCCCAGGTCCTCGGCGACCTCCCGGGCCGCCAGGCATGACTTCTCGTAGAAGGCGGCGCAGCGTGGGCTCGCCGCCGGTGACCCGAACCTTCCAGAAGCCGAGCTCGGCGAAGGCGCGGGCCAGCCGCTCGAGCTCGTCCAGAGTGAGCGGTTCGGAGCCGGCCCCGGACGCTGTCGTGGCCGCGGTCGAGCACGGGCGCCATCAGCCCGCGACGCTGGGCGGCAAGCCCGTCGAGGTGAAGTACGTCCTCCGGATCAACCTGAAGCTGCCGCGCTAGCGCCGGCCTCTGGCTAGTGGATCACCACACCCCATGGAAGCTCGCCTACGGGGATATCCAGCAGCTTGCGAGAAGCCGCGACGTCGATCACCGACACCGAGCCGGAGCGACCGTTGGCGACGTACAGCTTCCGCCCGTCCGGCGTGATGGCCATGTTCCACGGGCGTTTCCCGACCTCGATGGATCCAGTGACCTTGTTCGTCGCCGTGTCGATCACGAACACGGCACCGGACTTGCCGTCGGACACGAACAGGCGCTTGCCGTCGGGGTGCACGACGACCCCGGTCGCCGCCTTTCCGATCTTGACCGACCCGAGCGGGGCCCGCTTCGCGACGTCGATCGCGAAGACCTCTGCGGCCTCCTCGCAGGCCACGTAGGCGATCTTGCCGTCCGGCGCGAAGGCGATGCCGCGCGGACGCTTCCCGACCGGGATCAGGGCCACGGGCTTGCGGGTGGCCGCGTCGATGACGTCCACCCCGCTGCCCTCCTCCGCGCTGACGTAGATCCACTTCCCGTCGGGGCTGAAGACCGCGTGCTCGGGGTTCTTTCCGCTGACGCGGACGTTCTCGACGACCTTGCGGCTGCCGGTGTCCACCAGGGCGACGCTGTTGGAGTCCTCGACCGCGGCGGCCACCCACTTCCCGTCGGGTGAGATGCCGACGCCTTCCGGCGAGTCGCCGAGCTCGACGTCGCCGATCACGGCGCGCTTGGCGACGTCCACGATGTGGAGCGCGCTGCGCCGCTGGTCGGAGACGTAGATGAGCTTTCCGTCCGGGCTGACCGCGAGGCCCCGCGGCTTCACGCCGACCTCGATGTCGCCCACCACCTTGTCCGTGGCAGTGTCGATGATGGAGATCGTCCCCGACTTCTCGTTCGGGACGTAGGCGAAGGGCTCGGCTCCGGCCGCGGTCGCCGCGCCCAGCAGCACCACCGCGAACTGCCATCGCCACGACCTTGCGCTCAGGAAATGCATTCCATCCTCCGTTCGCCGTGAAGGTTCCGTCCGATCGTCGAGACGCCGACACCATACCGGGTGACGCAGGCCTGCGTCACGCAGCGCCTCGCGGTGAAGCGGACCGGATGCCGGCGAGGCCCGCTCCCACCGAAAGAAGATACAGCCCCCCGACCCCCACCAACGCCGCCGCGCCGAGAGCCAGGTCCCACCGGTCGGGGTGCATCCGGACCGCGGGCAGCACGAGCAGGACCTTCTCGGCCCACAGGCCGAGCAGGATCATCGCCGCGGCGGTCGCGAGCGTGCCCCGGTTCCTCTTGAATCGTTCCAGGAAGAGGATCGCGAACGGTCCGGCGGAGACCGTGGCGATCACCCACAGTGCGATGGGCTTGTACGCCCCCGTCCACCGCGCGAGGAGGAAGGTCGACTCGCCGGGGACGTTTCCATACCAGGTCGGCAGGAAGAGCGACCAGAGCAGGTAGCTCCAGAGCAGCACGAAGCCAAAGAGCAGCTTTCCGAGGTCGTGCCGGCCGTCCGCGCCGGAGACATCGCGAAGCGCGGCGACGAGGGCAATCCAGGCGAGCCCCGAGAGGAATGCTCCGAGAACGGAGGCTGGAAGGACGACCGTCGGGATCGAGTGGCCGGCAGGCTCGATCACGAAGGCGAAGGCCCAGAGCGACACACCGGCGGCGTATGCGAGCAGGTAAGCCGCGCCGGCGGAGCGCACGCGCGCCAGGTCGACCTGCGGTGAGCGCGCGGTCCGGACGAAGCGCGCGCCGAGCACGAACACGAGCAGTCCCGCCAGCAGTTGCCGGGGCGCCAGCACACCCTGGCCGAGCGAGAGGATGGCCAGGATCGCGAAGGCCGGCCCGAAGAAACCCACCCCTGCGAAGGCGATCGGGAGCAGCGCGTCGGCCCACTCTCCGTGAGCGACGCGGACGGCCGCGGCGACGGCCACCGACCCGGCGGCGAGGCCCGCGAAGAAGAGCCAGCCCGCCTGGAGCGCCGCGAATGCCGCGCCGGCCCGGCCCAGGGCGAGCCCGGCCAGCAGCGCGACGGCGCCCATCGCGGCGGCGGCCGCCGCCGCGCGGGCCATCGGCTGTCCGAGCCCCAGGGCGGCCCGCTCCATCGAGAACCAGGTCACGGCGGAATCGACCTCCCCTCCTGGATCGACCGGACGTAGTTCACGACATCCCAGCGATCGCGGACGTCGAGCCCCTCGCGGGCGGGGGGCATCGCCTCTCCCCCGTAGGTGATGGTCCCCCAGATGAAGCCATCGCTGCGCTCCTTCACCTTCGGGTAGAACAGGTCCGCCGGCTGCGGGAAGAGCCTCGACACCGGACCGCGGCCGTGTCCGTCGAGGCCGTGGCATGGGGCGCAGCGGGCGACGAAGGTCGCCTGACCGCGCGCGAGCGAGCCCGGCGTGGCGGGAACGGGGTTCGGCAGGTCCACCGTCTCGTCCCGTCCCCCGAAGCGGACCTCCGCTCCGAGCGGCACCGAGTGCTCCGGCTCGGGGCGCGGTGCGGCCTGGGATCGGATGGAAGGCTGGTACCACATGTCGGTCCGCCAGTCGTACGAGCATCCGGTCGCGAAGGCGGCCGCCGCGACCAGGACGCCAGCGTGCGCGCGGCGCCTACGGGACACGGCGCACCCCGTCGGCCCCGCTCGCGTGCAGGATCCGCTCGGCCTCCGACTCGTCGCCGCCGGAGGCGAACACCCCGATCCTGTCGACCTGGAACCTCTCGTCCTGGGGGAAGACCCGCGGCCGGCCGCCGCGCCAGCTCCCGAGCAGGAGCGCACCCAGGGTCGCGAGCGAGGCCGCCAGCACCATCATCTCGAAGGTCACGATCACGAAGGGCGGGATCGACACGATGGGCATTCCACCGGTGAGGATCGGCCAGGCCAGGGAGGTGGCGACGGTGAGCAGCGCGCCGCAGGCGATCCCCGCGAGCGCGCCGGCGATCGTGGCGCGCTCCAGGGTGCTTCGGGGGCTGCCGATCGCCTGGACGACCTCCCGGATCGGCGCCGGCATGGCGGCGCGGACCACGAACCCTTGCTCCCGGAGGGCACGGATGGCGGAAGCCGCCGCCCCGGGATCGCGGAAGGTCGCGAGGATGCCCGCCTCAACCGGCATGGGTGGCCTCCTCCTTCAGTTCCGCGATGGAGAGCGGCGGCAAGAGCTTCAATCCGATGAGGAACAGGAAGAAGAACCAGCCGAACGCGCCCAGGGTGATGCCCCACTCCACCCAGCTCGGGATGTAGAGCCGCCAGTCGAACGGAAGCCGATCGTGCGAGAGCGAGGTGACGACGATGTCGAAGCGTTCCAGCCACATGCCGACGTTCACGGCGATGCAGATGACGAGGACGGCGGGCATGGAATGCCGGACGCGCCGCGAGAGGAGCAGCATCGGCCCGCCGCAGTTGCAGGCGACCATGAGCCAGAAGAGCGGCGCGTAAGGGCCGATCATCCGGTAGACGATCGTGGAGCGCTCCGGATCGTCCGGCGCCCCCGTCAGCGCGGTCAGCACCTCGGTGGCGTAGAAGTACCCGACGATCGTCGAGGTGAGGATGACGAGGCGAGTCAGCAGGTCGATGTGCCGCTGCGTCACGAGATCTTCCAGGCGAAACGCCCGGCGAAGGGGCACGAGGACGGTGATGACCATGGCCACTCCGGACAGGATGGCGCCGGCCACGAAGTAGGGCGGGAAGAGGGAGGAGTGCCAGCCCGGAACCAGCGAGACCGCGAAGTCCCACGACACGATGGAGTGGACCGACACCACGAGCGGCGTCACGAACGCAGCCAGGAGGAGGTACGCGCGCGTGTAGTGGCGCCACTGCTCGTCGGAGCCGCGCCAGCCCAGCGCCAGCGCCCGGTAGAGGCCCCGCCGCCATCCGGTCGCCCCGTCGCGGAGCGCCGCCGCATCGGGAACCACGCCGACGAGAAGGAACACGATCGAGACGAAGAGGTAGATCGAGATCGCGAAGGCATCCCAGATGAGGGGGGATCGGAAGTTCACCCAGAGCTGGCGCTGGTTGGGGATAGGGAGGATCCAGTATCCGAGCCAGGGCCGGCCGAGGTGGAGGATCGGGAGGAAGCCTGCGGTCAGGATGGCGACGACGGTCATCATCTCCGCGACGCGGTTGACGGCGGTGCGGAACCGGGCGCGGAACAGGAGCAGGATCGCGCTGATGAGCGTGCCGGCATGTGCGATGCCGATCCAGAAGACGAAGTCGACGACGAGGTTGCCCCACCCCACCGGGCGCATGAGCCCGGTCCATTGCAGCCCTTCCCGGAAGAGGATCGAGTACGCCCAGCCACCGAAGGCGGCCAGGCCCGCCGAGGCTGCGAGCGCGATCCAGTAGGAGCGCCCGGGCGGCTGGTGGGCCAGGCGAACGGCCTCGTCGATCCTCCGCCACCGGCTGGCCAGGCTCATCCACGCCCCCGGTCCCGGACGGCGGCGAGGTAGGTGATCGCCGGTCGAGTGTTGAGTTCCTCCAGCACGGCGAATCCGCGAGGATCCCGCGCGCGCTCGCTCACCCGGGAGCCGGGGTCCTTCGCATCCCCGAAGGTGATGGCCTGCGCCGGGCAGGTCTGCGCGCAGGCGGGCACGACCTCTCCATCGGCGACGGGCCGGCCGTCGGCCCGGGACCTCTCCTCGGCGTACCGGATGCGCTGCACGCAGAAGGTGCACTTCTCCATGACGCCCCGCGACCTCACGGTCACGTCGGGGTTGAGCTGCATGTCGAGGGGGCGTTCGAACTGGGCGTCCCGCCAGTTGAAGGTGCGTACCTTGTACGGGCAGTTGTTCGAGCAGTACCGGGTCCCGATGCAGCGGTTGTAGATCTGAGCGTTGAGCCCCTCGGCCGTGTGGTAGGTCGCGTAGACCGGGCAGACCGGCTCGCATGGCGCGTTGCTGCACTGCTGGCACAGCATGGGCAGCAACCGGACGTCGAGGGCGGACCCAGGCTCCTCGCCGAGGTATCGCTCCATCCGGATCCACCCCATGTAGCGCCCCTCGAACGCCGCCTGGGGCCCCATGACGGGAATGTTGTTCTCCGCGTAGCAGGCGACCACGCAAGCCTGGCATCCGGTACAGCGATCGAGGTCGATGACCATCGCCCACCGGTGCTCCGGATGCGGCGGCTCGGGGCGCATCCGGGCCGAGAGATCGGGCCTGCGCACGGAGGGGGCGGCCACGCTGACCGACGGGACGATCTCCCGACCATGCTGGTACGGGCTGCCCTCGAGGAGCGGGAGGCGGCTCCTCCGACCCACCGCGCGCACCGTGACCGGAACGCCGGCGAGCCGGAGCGCGCCGGATTCCGCCTCGGTGGCCCAGGGCAGGAGCGCCAGCGCCTCCG
>Ga0315292_10000811_pt1 | contig 15594 bp, 8 predicted proteins | sample YL17G13_0_MG_FD_204029 | JGI IMG/M metagenome (GOLD analysis project Ga0315292, IMG submission 204029) | Sediment microbial communities from Yellowstone Lake, YNP, Wyoming, USA - YL17G13_0 | ecosystem: Environmental > Aquatic > Freshwater > Lake > Sediment | place: USA: Wyoming | collected... | reverse complement strand
GACGGCGAATCCGCTTTCGAGTTCGCCGAGGTCATCCGGGCAGAAATCTTCAGTGCCGAGCGACTGGAGCAGCATGCCGCCAGCCTGGCGGCTGCCCAGACCGTCACGACGCGGCCGGTCGCGGTCCGGCCACTGATTGCGCGACTGCGCGTCAACCACAGGGCGCTCCTCGACGCCCATCGTGCGATCGCGAAATCCATCGCCCTGGGCGGAGCCATCACACCGGCTGCGGAATGGCTCGTCGACAACTACCACGTCGTCGAAGCCCAGGTCCGCCAGGTTCGCGACGACCTGCCACCCGGCTACTACCGGCAACTGCCGAAACTGGCCGACGGTCCGCTAGCCGGCTATCCGCGCGTACTCGGGCTGGCGTGGGCCTTCGTCGCTCACACAGACAGTCGCTTCGACGCCAGCCTGCTGTGCCAGTTCGTGGCTGCCTATCAACGCGTGCAGCCGCTGACGATTGGCGAGCTGTGGGCGATCGCGATCACCTTGCGGATCGTGCTGATCGAGAACCTGCGGCGTGCGGCCGAGTTGATTGCGAGCCGGCGCGCCGTCCGTCAGCAGGCTGACCGCGTGGCAGACCGGCTCCTCGGCGCCGGTGGCAGAGAAGCACAACCGCTGGCGACGGTGCTGCAGGAGCTGCAAGGTGCCCAGCTGTCGACGACCTTTGTCGTCCAGCTGCTGCAGCGGCTGCGCGACCAGGATCCAGAAGCGACTCCCGCATTGACGTGGCTCGAATCGCGTCTCGCGACCGCCGGCGCGACGGCGGATGAAGTCGTCCGCGACGAGCACCAGCGCCAGGGCGCATCGAGCGTGACCGTCCGCAACGTGATCATGAGCATGCGCTCCATCTCCGCGATCGACTGGGCGGACCTGTTCGAATCCATGAGCCTCGTCGATTCCGTGCTGCGCGCCGATGCGGACTACGCGCAGTCCGACTTCTCGACCCGCAATCGCTGCCGCCACGCGATCGAGGAGCTGGCGCGGGGCTCGCGTCACTCCGAGCTGGACATCGCCAAGCGCGCGATACAGGTCGCGGGCTCGGGTGGCAACCGGCGCGAACGCCATGCCGGCTATCTCCTCATCGCGCGGGGACGCCGTGCCTTCGAGGATATGCTCGACTTTCGGCCGTCGCTGCGGGCAGGACTCACCCGCTTCATCGCCAGCATGGGAATCCACGGCTACATCGCTGGCGTCGTGCTGCTCGCGGTCGTCGCTCTTGCGTGGCCATTGTCGGCGCTGCTGGGCGTCGGCGTCGGGGCGCTGACACTCGCCGTGCTTGGGGTGTCGGGTCTCGTGCTCGCGGTGGACGCCGCGATGGCTGTCGCCAATGGCAGCATCACGAGCCGCTTCAGTGCCAGGCCCCTGCCCGAAATGGAACTTGCGGAGGGCATCCCCGCTGACCTGCGAACGCTCGTGGTCGTGCCCATCATCCTTACGACTCGCGAGGCGATCGCCGAGCACACCGAGTACCTGGAAATTCACCATCTTGCGAGCCTGGACGGTGACGTGAGCTTCGCGCTGCTTTCGGACTGGGCCGATGCGGCGTGCGAACGGGTCGCAGGCGACGAGGCGCTGCTTGCGAGCGCGCTCGATGGCATCCGGCGCTTGAACCGCAAGTACGGTCAGGCGCCCGCGGGTGATCGCTTCCTGCTGCTGCATCGGCGACGGTTGTGGAATGAGGCGCAGGGAGCCTGGATGGGCTGGGAGCGCAAGCGCGGCAAGCTGCACGAACTGAATCGCCTGCTGCGCGACGCCATCGACACAAGCTTTATGCCGATTGAAGGCCAGCCGCCAACCGTTCCCGGCGGCGTGCGCTACGTCGTCACGCTCGATGCCGATACGCGGCTACCACGTGACACCGTGCGCCGGCTCGTCGGCAAGATGGCGCACCCCTTGAATGTGCCGCGCGTTGACGAGCACAGCGGACGAGTGGTCGAGGGCTACTCGGTATTGCAGCCACGTATCGCGTCGTCGTTGCCGCTCGGCTACGAGGGTTCTCGCTACCAGCGTCTCGTTTCCGGCGCCGGCGGCATCGACCCGTATGCTTCCGCTGTGTCCGATGTGTACCAGGATCTGTGCGGCGAGGGATCGTACGTCGGCAAGGGCATCTACGACGTCGACGCGTTCGAGGCGGCGCTGGCGGGACGTGTGCCAGAGAACACGTTGCTGAGCCACGACCTGTTCGAGGGAATCTTTGCCCGGGCCGGACTCGCTTCGGACATCGAACTCGTGGACGAGTATCCCGCGCGCTACGCAGCTGCGACGGCTCGCTCGCACCGCTGGGTGCGCGGGGACTGGCAGTTGCTGCCATGGGTCTTTGGTTGCGGCCCGGTCGGCATCGAGCGGCGCCGCCGTTCCATCCCCCTGCTCGGTCGATGGAAGATGTTCGACAACCTGCGGCGGTCCGTCATGGCGCCGGCAAGCATGCTCATTCTCGTGGTCGCGTGGACACTGCCGCTGCCGTACTCAGCGCTCTGGACTGCATTCGTCGTCGCAATGCTCGCGATTCCAAACCTGCCTCCTTTGCTGGCCGGTCTCGTGCCACGTCACAGCGGCATCGCATTACTGAGCCATGTGCGGGCGGTCGCGGCCGATGCACAGCTGGCTGCGACCAGGACGGCGCTGACGCTGTCGTTGTTGCCGCACCAGGCATGGTTGATGTGCGATGCAATCGGGCGGACGCTGTACCGGCTGTTCGTCAGCCGACGCAATCTGCTCGAATGGGTCACGGCGCAGGAGCAGAACAGCAAGCGACTGGACGTGGCCGGCCACTACCGGCTGATGGCCGGCGCGTTCGTCATCAGCATGGTGGTGCTCGGGCTCGTGGTGGCGGGACAGGCCAGCATGCTGTTCGCGGTGCCGTTCACGCTGCTGTGGCTGACATCGCCCCTCATGGCGTGCTGGGTAAGCCAGCCGTCGCGTGTGGCGGAATCGCAGCCCGTGTCCGACGTCGATGCTCATGCGCTGCGCCTCGTCGCCCGCCGCGCCTGGCACTACTTCGACACGTTCGTGACGTCCGCGGACAACATGCTGCCGCCGGACAATTTCCAGGAAGAGCCGCGGCCAGTGCTGGCCCACCGCACTTCACCCACCAACCTTGGCCTGTACCTGCTGTCGATCGTCTCGGCGCGCGATCTCGGCTGGGCGGGCACCGTCGACGCCGTCGAGCGGCTCGAGTCGACTCTTGCGACCATGAGCCGCCTTGAGCAGTGCCACGGGCACTTCTTCAACTGGTACGACACGCAGGACCTGCGGCCACTCGAGCCACGGTACGTCTCGACCGTGGACAGCGGCAACCTGGCGGCGCACCTGCTTACGCTGGCCAATGCGTGCGACGGAATGAGAACTGGGCCCGTGGACACTGCGCAGATCTTCGCCGGGATCGATGACGGGCTGGCGCTGGCCCGCGAATCGCTCGGGACGACCGCCGTCGCGCAGCTCGTTGCAGCGATCGCAGCACTCCGCACCGACTTGTCTTACCGGACGCCGAGACCCGCACCGCTCGCCGCGAGCCTGGACGCGCTGGCGACCCGGGTCGGCGCGGTCGTCACGCTGATCGCGCAGTTGGCCGGCCAAGGCAGCGCGGAGCCGACCGTGTGGGTCGAGGCCACGCTCCACACGATCGAAAGTCACCTGCGCGATCTGGCACCTGCGCCCGCAGCGCATGCCGATTCATTGTCGCAGCGTCTCGACACGATCGCGGCGACATCACGCTGCATGGCCGCCGCGATGCGCTTCGGCTTTCTCTTCGATCACGAACGCAAGTTGCTCTCGATTGGTTACCGCGTCCTCGAGGGCAGCCTCGATCCCAACTGTTACGACTTGCTTGCGTCCGAGGCGCGGCTGGCGAGCTTCGTCGCGATCGCGAACGGCGACGTCCCCGCGCGGCACTGGTTCCGCCTCGGGCGTGCCGTGGTCCATGTTCGTCATGGCGCAGCGCTCGTCTCGTGGTCCGGCTCGATGTTCGAATACCTGATGCCGTCTCTCGTCATGCGCGCGCCTGCCGGCAGCCTGCTCGAGCAGACCAGTCATCTCGTGGTCGATCGTCAGCGGGCGTATGGCAGGAAACTCGGGGTGCCCTGGGGGATATCGGAGTCGGCCTACAACGCGCGTGACCTCGAGCGCACCTACCAGTACTCGAGTTTCGGCGTCCCCGGACTCGGCCTGAAACGCGGGCTCAGCGAGAACACCGTCGTCGCTCCGTACGCGACCGCGTTGGCCGCGATGGTCAGGCCACACGCGGCCATCCTCAACTTCGCGCGGCTGGAGCGCATTAATGCGCGGGGCCTGTATGGCTTCTACGAGGCGCTGGACTACACCGCGCGACACCTGCAGGCCGGCGAGCCGTTTGCCATCGTGCGTGCCTACATGGCGCACCACCAGGGCATGACGATCGTGGCGCTCGCCAACACGTTGCTCGACGGCCTGATGCGCAAGCGATTCCACGCGGAGCCCCGCATCAAGGCGACCGAGCTGCTGCTGCAGGAACGGACGCCACGTGACGTGTCGGCCCCCGTCGAGAGCCTTCCGGAGAGCGGTATCTCCGAGTGGTCCGACGACGTCATGCCGGTACTCCCTCGTACGATCGACACGCCGCACCATGCGACGCCGCGGACGCGGGTGCTGTCGAACGGTCACTACGCCGTGATGCTGACGGCCGCCGGGTCTGGCTACAGCCAGTGGCACGATCTCGCGGTCACGCGCTGGGCGGCCGACGCCACTTGCGACGCCTCGGGGTCGTACCTCTTCCTGCGCGACGTCGCTGACGGCAAGGTCTGGTCCGCTGGGTATCAACCGACGGGAGTCGAACCGGACGCCTACGCGGTTACGTTCAGCGAGCACCGGGCCGAGTTCGTCCGTCGCGACGGGGACCTGACGACGATACTCGACGTGGTCGTGTCGGCCGAGTGCGACGCCGAGGTGCGCCGCGTCAGTGTCTCGAACATGGGTGATCGCGTCCGGACGATCGACGTCACTTCATATGCGGAAGTCGTGCTGGCTCCCCACGCTGCCGACGAGGCGCATCCGGCGTTCTCCAAGCTCTTCGTGCAGACCGAACACCTGCCTGCGATCGGCGCGCTGCTGGCGACACGACGCCGTCGTTCCCCGCAGGAGCCAGCCGCCTGGGCCGCGCATCTCGCGGTCGTCGAGGGCGATGCCGTCGGGTCCGGTTGCTTCGAAACGGATCGCGCGAGCTTCGTGGGCCGCGGTCGGCAAGTGCGCGCGCCGGTCGCCCTTGCAGGCGATCACCCCGCGACGGGCAAGGTGGGAACGGTGCTAGATCCGATTTTCAGTCTCACGCGCTGCGTGCAACTGGCGCCGGGCGCCACGGCGCGAGTCGCGTTCTGGACGCTAGTCGCGCCGTCGCGTGAAGAAGTGCTGGATCTCGTGGACCAGCACCGGGACGTGCCGGCCTTCGACCGCGCCGTGACGCTCGCCTGGACGCAGGGCCAGGTGGAACTGCACCACCTGGGGATCGCCCCGGACGAGGCAATGCTCTTCCAGCGCCTGGCCGGCCACCTGCTATACAAGGATCCAGCGCTGCGGCCGTCGTCCGACGTGCTTCGACGCCGCAACGGCGGACAACCGGCACTCTGGGCCCATGGCATCTCGGGCGACCTGCCGATCGTGCTCATTCGCATCGACGACACGGACGATCTGGGCATCGTGCGGCAGCTGCTGCGTGCGTTCGAGTACTGGCGCCTGAAGCAGTTGAACGTCGACGTCGTGATCCTGAACGAGCGTTCGTCGTCCTACGTGCAGGACCTGCAGTCGGCGCTCGAGGCGCTGACCCGCGCCGGCCTGTCACGGGCGAAGATCCATGGTGAGTCGGTGCGCGGCGGTGTGTTCATCCTGCGCTCGGACGTCATCCCGAGCGAAACGCGCCTGGCCTTGCTCGCGGCGGCGGGCGCTGTGCTGCTCAGTCGCCATGGCAGTCTCGCTGAGCAAATCGACCGGTTGGAGCAGGATCTGCCGGCTGTGCCGCCGCCGGTCTCCGCCGTGCGATCGCGCCGCGACTCGACGGATGCCTCGCCCGACGTGCCGACGCTGGAGTTTTTCAACGGCCTCGGTGGCTTCACGTCCGACGGCGAGGAATACGTAACGGTGCTGCGAGACGGGGAGCGGACGCCCGCGCCCTGGGTCAATGTTATCGCCAATGCCGGATTCGGATTCCAGGTGTCGGCCGACGGCTGTGGCAGCACCTGGGCTGGCAACAGTCGTGAAAATAGACTCACGCCATGGTCGAACGATGCGGTCGGGGATCGTTCGGGAGAAGCCCTCTATGTTCGCGATGACGATTCCGGCCTCCTGTTCGGGCCGACGGCACTGCCAGTCCGCAAGGCAGGTGGCGACTACCTGGCGCGGCATGGGCGGGGATACAGCCGGTTCGAGCATACGCGTGCCGATATCGCGCTCGACCTGCTGCAGTTCGTGCCCGGCGACGAGTCGGTCAAGGTGTCACGCCTGCGGATCCGCAATCTTTCGGGTCGAACACGTCGCCTGACGCTGACGGCCTACGTGGAATGGGTGCTCGGCACGTCGCGCAGCAGCACTGCGCCCTTCGTCGCGACGGAGATCGATCCGGTCACGGGTGGCATGCTGGCACGCAACCTCTGGGCCGGCGCCGATACGCGCGTTGCGTACACCGATCTGGGCGGACTGCAGACGGCGTGGACCGGCAACCGGATGGAGTTCATCGGACGCAACGGCACGCTTGAGCGGCCCGCGGCTCTCGCCACAGGGGCAAGGCTTTCCGGCCGAACCGGCGCAGGCCTCGATCCCTGCGGTGCACTGCAGACTGCCGTGGTGCTCGCCGCGCATTCTTCCGTAGAACTCGTGTGGTTGCTGGGTGAGGCAGGCACCACGCAAGCGGCCCAGGCAACGATCGCGCGCTGGCGCAGCGAGGACTTGGACGTCGCCCTGCAGTCCGTACGCACGGACTGGAGCGCCTTGCTCGACACCGCCATTGTCAGGACGCCGGATCGTGCGTTCGACCTCATGCTGAACGGCTGGCTGCTGTATCAGGTGCTTGCGTGCCGCGTATGGGCCCGCAGCGCGTTTTACCAGGCCAGCGGCGCCTACGGATTCCGCGATCAGCTGCAGGACACGATGGCGCTCATCCTGGCGAAGCCCGCCCTCGCGCGCGAGCACCTGCTGCGCGCTGCCGGCCGGCAATTCCCCGAGGGCGACGTGCAGCATTGGTGGTTGCCGCAAACGGGACGTGGCGTGCGCACTCGTGTCTCCGACGATCGTGCCTGGCTCGGCTATTGCGTCGCACACTACGTCGAGGCGACGGCCGACGCAGGTGTTCTCGACGAGCTGGTTCCGTTCCTGGACGGGCCGGCATTGCAGCCCGGCGAGACCGACACCTTCTTCCTGCCAACTGCGGGCGAGCAGTCGGCGACGCTCTTCGAACATTGCGCGCGCGGACTCGACGGCAGCCTTGCGGTTGGGTCACACGGCCTGCCGCTGATCGGGACCGGTGACTGGAACGACGGAATGAACGACGTCGGCGCCGCGGGACGGGGCGAGAGCGTCTGGCTCGGATGGTTCCTGCACTTCGTGTTGACGGCGTTCGTGCCGCTGGCAGTTGCGCGGGGCGAACATGCGCGAGCCGCGACCTGGCGTGCCCACATTGCCGCCCTGCGTTCGTCGCTCGAGGAGCACGGCTGGGACGGCGACTGGTATCGACGCGCGTACTTCGACGACGGCACACCGATGGGATCCGCCGCGAATGGAGAATGTCGCATCGACTCGATCGCACAGTCATGGGCAGTGCTGTCCGGCGCCGCGGATCCAGCCAGGGCGAGCCGGGCGATGGCTTCGCTGGACCAGCACCTGATCCGACATGACGACGGATTGGCCCTGCTGCTGACACCGCCCTTCAACCACTCTGCGCCCGATCCTGGCTACATCCAGGCCTATCCGCCGGGTATCCGCGAGAACGGCGGTCAGTACACGCACGCTGCCGCCTGGGCGGTGATCGCGTTCACGCAGCTCGGTGACGGCGACAAAGCCGGCGAACTGTTCTCGTTGCTGAACCCGATCAATCACGCGCTCACGTACCACGATGCATTGCGTTACAAGGTCGAGCCTTATGTCGTGGCGGCCGACGTCTATTCGGAGACGCCGCACGTCGGGCGCGGCGGCTGGACCTGGTACACGGGCTCTGCCGCGTGGCTGTACCGCGCTGGACTCGAATGGATCCTCGGTTGCCGCATGCACGGTGCGACGTTGCTGATCGATCCCTGCGTCCCACGGACCTGGCAGGAGTTCCACGTCAGCCTGCGTTATCACGCAACGCGCTATGAGATCGAGTTCGAGAATCCGGGCGGCGTCAGTCGTGGGCTCGTGACGCTGCAGCTCGACGGTGTCGAACTGGCTCCGCGGCCAGGGGTGGTTCCGCTGGTCGACGATGGCGTGACTCATCGGGTCCGCGCTGTCCTTGGATAAAAGCAACACCGTGCAGCGCGGCCGCAGTCGCCGACACGCACAGGAGAGTCCCCGCATGACAACCCAGACCTATCCTTTCTCGCTTCCTCCGCTGACCTTTGCGCCGGACGCGCTCGAGCCGCATTTCGACGCCCGCACCATGAGCATTCACCACGACCAGCACCATCGCGTCTACGTCGAGCGGCTGAATACCGCGCTGAAGGACCATCCGGACCTGCATGGCAGGACCATCGAGAACCTGCTGCGCAACCTGAGCCGTATTCCGCCGGACATCCGGCCGGCCGTGCGCAACAACGGTGGCGGGCACCTCAATCACTCGTTGTTCTGGAGCCTCATCGGAGCGCCAGGCCCGCACGTGCCAACGGGTCCGCTGCTCGACGCGGTGATGGACAGCTTCGGTTCGCTCGAAGGCTTTCGGGCGAAGTTCCGTGAAGTCGCGACCGCGCACTTCGCTTCAGGCTGGGTGTTCCTGGTTGCCGACGCCAGGAAGAACGCGCTCGAGGTGTTGTCGCTGCCCGATCACCATTGCGTGCTGGGCTCGCACCAGGCAGTGCTTCTCGTCTGCGACGTCTGGGAGCACGCGTATTACCTGAAGCACCAGCAGAAGCGCGCGGACTACGTGGATTGTTGGTGGCACGTCGCCAACTGGCAAGAAGCCACCCGCCGGTTCGACGCTCCGCGTCAGGCTGCCGCCTGACGCGGGTGCGTATCCGCTGGCCTACTCGGAAGTATTGCCGTCGAAGTGCTCGTTGTCGGCCTCCGCCTCGGCGCGGGTGTGGTGCACGACGCGGTCGCGGTGATTCGGCGGCGAGTACACCGTGTACAGTTTGAGTGGCGTGGTTCCGGTATTGATGATGTTGTGATTTGCGCCCATGGGCACGACGATCGCGAAGCCCGACTTCACGGGCGTTCGCGTGCCGTCCATTACCACCACCCCAGTCCCTTCTTCGACGCGGAAAAACTGATCCAGCTTGTGGACCTCTGCACCGATCTCTTCGCCTGGCTCGAGCGCCATCAGCACGAGCTGGCAGTGGTGCGCCGTGTAGAGAACCCTGCGGAAGTCGGTGTTGCCGACGGCCAGTCGTTCGATGTCCTGTACGAAGCCTTTCATGACAATTCCCGTTGTTGCTGCTGAAATCCGCAAAAAAATAGTACCGGTTCAGGCGCGCACGATCTGTACGCCAGGGTACAGACCGCTGGGCGGTGGATACCTGGTACGGCAGGAAACCGCACAGCGCCGATGGGCGGTGCGCTGGTTCGCGCATGCCCAACTTCTACGTAATCATTTGCGGTTGCCCGACGGGCAAAATATCAGGCGTGGGGAGGGAATCCGACCCACTACCGCGCATGCGCCGACTGGCGTCGCCCCGGCGACCTGTTGCGGTCGGATGCTGCACGAATCTCACCAGGTTGAGCGAAGGGAGATACGCAAATGCTGTGGACCGTTGCAGTTGTCCTGATCATTCTCTGGCTCCTGGGTCTGGTTACCTCCTACACGATGGGCGGGTTGATCCACATCCTGTTGGTCATTGCGATCGTGGTCGTGCTGCTTAACGTCATTCAAGGCCGGCGCGCCTAGCACTGATCGGGCGGGGTTGGTGCTGTAGTCATTGGCCGGCGCTGATGAGCGCAGGTCGCCATGGGCTGCGTTCGTTAGAGGAGTGTCCGCTGGCACACATACCGGCACCTGCGGATGTTCGACAGAACAGGCTTCTGGGGGCGCTTCCGGAAGCCGACCTGGAGCGCGTGCAGCGCAACCTCCTGCCGGTATTTCTGACCGCAGGCGAGACGCTCTACGATCCGGGTTCCATTCTCGACTGCGCCTACTTCCCTGCGACCGCCATCGTTGCGGACGAATACCTGATGGCTGACGGCAAGTCTGCCGAGGTCGCCATCGTCGGCAGCGAAGGGATCGTGGGCATTGCGTTGTTCATGGGAGGAGAGTCGAGGCCGAGCTGCGCTGTCGTGCAGGCGTCGGGCTGGGCCTATCGCCTGAAGCGTCATCACCTCCACGAGGAATTCGCCCGGGGCGGGGCCTTGCAGCATGTGTTGTTGCGCTACACGCAGGCGCTCCTCACCCTGACGGCGCAGACAGTCATCTGCAACCGGCATCACACCATCGACCAGCAGCTCTGTCGCTGGCTGCTGCTAAGCCTCGACCGCTCGCGGTCGAGTGTCCTGACGACCACGCACGAACACATTGCGCACATGCTCGGAGTCCGGCGCGAGAGCGTAACCGAGGCGGTGGGCAACCTGCAGCGGCTGGGTCTGGTGCGCAACAGCCGGGGCCACGTCGCGGTCGTGGACCGCGCTGGCCTCGAGGCGCGCAGTTGCGAGTGCTATCGCGTCGTGAAACGAGAATACGACCGGCTGCTGCCGGACGTGACGACGGGCGCAGCTGCCGCGGACTGACTGTGCCTCATTGCGACGTTCTGGCCGCCAGACGTTACAGTCGTCCGAGCAGGAACAGCACCAGCACGATTACGAGCAGCACGCCGACGATTCCGCTCGGCCCGTAACCCCAACTGCGCGCATGCGGCCATGCCGGGATGACACCGACCAGCGCCAGGACGAGAATGATGAGAAGGATCGTGCCGATGCTCATGGTGCTTACCTCGAAGTCTTAAGGTCAATGCCAACCGTCGTGGGTGGACGGCAGGTGCCGAATTGAGGCTAGCCCCATCAGATATCCCGATCTGTGCGGTCCCGTACGGACGGTGTCCGGGTCAGCAGATGTCGCTGATGCAGTTGCTGCCGCGTCGGTCGGGGCGGCAGCGGCCGAATGAGACGGGCGACCCGGGATACCGTCTTGCGGTGTTTACGCATGGTCCCCGGGATTTGCATGCCCTAGAAATCGGTCCCCATGCGAACCGAAATTGAACACAGCCTCTACGACGGAATGAAGCACGAGCAGAGCCGCGAAGCTCCGCCACCTGGCTTCCCCGAACTGCCACTGATCCCGGGCGGGCGCTACACCGACCCCGCGTTCCTGGAACTGGAGCAGCGATACCTCTGGAAGCGCTCCTGGCTCTACGCGCTGCACGTCGATGAACTGCCGCGTCCCGGCAGCTATCGTCTGTGGCGCAAGACCGGCGCGCCGATCATCATCGTGCGCGACAAAGAGAACCGCATCCGCGCCTACTACAACACCTGTCGGCACCGCGGTGCGCCGCTGGTCGAGAAAGAGCGGGGCGAGACCAAGGGCTTTTTCTGCCGCTACCACGGCTGGACCTATGACCTCGCTGGCCGGCTGACGGCAGTGCGCGAGAAACGTGATTTCCCGGGCATGGACACGTCCTGCTTCGGCCTCAACGAAGTCCGTTGCGAGCAGTTCGGCAACTTCGTGTTCATCAACGAGGACCTGCAGGCGGCGCCGCTGCTTGAATCGCTCGGTCCGATCCCCAGGCACCTCGAGAACCTCGGCTTCGACAGCATCCGGCACATAGCGAGCTCGAGCTTCGAGATCGCGTGCAACGTCAAGATCCTGCTCGACGCGTTCCTCGAGACCTATCACCTGAAGTCGATCCACCCGCAGACCGTGGACCGCTTCCTCGATTCGCGCGGCACGCACATCGTGCTCTGGCCGCACGGAAATTCGATGATGTGCACGCCGCACCGCCGCGCGGAGTGGCGTGATCCCGGCGCGACCGGCATGCCGGAAGTCCCCACGGCCGAGCAGATCTTCCTGAACCAGAACCCGTCGTACAACTTCTACCCGAACCTCATTACGCCACCCGCCGCCACGGGGACGCCGTTCATCACGTTCTGGCCCAGAACGGCGCGCACCATGACGGTGGACGTGCACTGGTTCGCGCCCGAAGGCGCCGAGGGTCACGAGCTCTGGCCCACGCGCATGTCGAATTTCGAGCGCATCCTCGAGGAAGACACGCAGTTTGCACCGCGGATCCAGGAGTCCGTCGAAACGGGGGGCTTCCGGGGCATCTACCTGTCGTACCAGGAACGGCGCATCTACCACTGGCACGAAGAACTCGACCGTCGCATCGGGTCGGAGCACGTGCCACCCGAGCTGCGCGTGCGACCGATGCTCGATCCGTGGCTCGCCGCGGACTGATGGCTGGGGGACGGTCGTGACTGAAAGTGACGCCGGCGCGTCCGGTGCAGCACCGAGTTACCAGGACTATCTCGCGCAGGACAGTCGCGAGGTGCCGCGAGCGCTGCTCGAGCGCGCGTGGCGTGATCTCGGCAACGCTCCGCTCGCTGCGTCGCGCTACACCTCGCAGGCATTTTTCGATCTCGAGGTCGAGCGGATGTGGACGCGCGTCTGGCAGATGGCGTGCCGCGAAGAGGAGCTGCCCGAGGCAGGCGACACGATCGTCTACGACGTCGTCGGGCGATCGCTGCTGATCACGCGCCAGGCGGATGGCTCGATCCGCGCCTTCCATAATTCCTGCACGCATCGCGGGCGCAAGCTGCTGCTGGCCGACGAGCGCGTCGAGCACTTCCGCTGCCCATTTCATGGCTTCAGCTGGCAGCTCGACGGCAGCGTGCGTTCGATTCCGTGCCGGTGGGACTTCGAACACGCCAGCGATGGCGACTTCTGCCTGCCCGAAGCGCGAGTCGGCACGTGGGGCGGCTTCGTCTTCGTCAACTTCGATGCTGGTGCGATTCCCCTCGAGGAGTACCTCGACGTCGTGCCGGACCATTTTTCGCGCTGGCGCCTCGAGGACTGCTGGAAGGCGGTGCACGTCGCGAAGACTATCCGCTGCAACTGGAAGGTGGCGCAGGAAGCCTTCATGGAGTCGTACCACGTCATTGCGACGCATCCACAGATCCTGTCGATCATCGCGGACGCGAATTCGCAGTACGACCTTTTCGGCAAGCACGTGAGCCGCAACCTCGCGGCGTTCGGCGCGCCGAGCCCGCACCTCGGCAGCGGGAAAGTGGATCCGCAGCAGACGCTCGAAGGCATGCTGCAGCTGATGGGCCGCAAGCCGGGTGCGTTGGGTGCCGTGACGGCGCAGGACGCACGCGGACCGCGCGCACTGCTGGGCGACTTGAACCGGCGCGCTTTCGGCCGGGCCTTCGAGGGCGATTTCAGCAACGTCAGCGACGCAGAGACGCTCGACGCGATCGTCTACAACGTCTTCCCGAACTTCTCGCCGTGGGGTGGGTTCGCGCCGAACATCGTGTACCGGTGGCGCCCGTACGAACGTGACGTCGGATCCTGCGTGATGGAAGTCATGATCCTGAAGCGGCCCGATCGCGGGCAGCCGCGGCCCAGGCCCGTGCCCGTGCATTGGTTGCGCGATGACGAAACCTGGTCCGACGCGACGGAAATTCCCATCCTTGGGCCAGTCATCGACCAGGACATGAGCAACATGCCCTACGTGCAGGAAGGGCTGCTGGCCTCCGGCACGGGTTGCGTGCAGCTGGGAACCTACCAGGAAAGCCGGATCCGGCATTTCCACCAGACGCTCGACGCCTATCTGCAGCGCTGACACCCCACGCGGCCTCGCGACCGGTTCGCGTGTTCCGGTATAAGGTAGACGCCGGTTTTACGCGGGGAGTCGAAGCATGATCATTGCGGGTCGCAGGGTTCTGGTTGCAGCCGTCGTCGTCGGTTGCCTGTGTTCGGGACTGCTGGCAACGCCACGAACGGCGTCGGCACAGGATCTTGATCTCGTAAACGTCACGCTGGTCGACGGCACGGGTGCCGCGCCGCGCAAGGGCATCTCCGTCACCGTGCGCGGCGGCAAGATCGCCTCGATCGTCGAGCGGGCACCCGCCGCGACGACGGGCGTGCGACAGCTCGACCTCGGCGGACGCTACCTGTTACCCGGGTTGATCGACGCGCACTCGCACATCGAGTCCCCTGCCGCAGCGCTGCGTGCGCTGCAGTCAGGCGTGACGACGTCGCGTGTGCTCGGCGACACGAACCTGCAGGCGCTGGGTACGCGCGACCTCATTCGCGCTGGCCACGTGCCGGGACCCGAGTTGCTCGTCTCGCCAGGACACATCCGGCCCAAGCCGGGCATCGCGTTCTACGAGGTCTATCCGCAGTTCGGCGACGCGATCGACGGTGAGTTGCGCGGCCCGGATCGCATTGCGGAGGCGACTCGCGCGCTGATTGCGAAGGGCGCGGATGTGATCAAGGTCGGCGCGAGCGAGCGGGCCGGCCTCGCCAGCACCGACCCGCGCAAGCAGGAACTCACCGAAGATGAAATCCGCGCGGCGGTCACGGAGGCAGCGAAAAAAGGCCTGTACGTTGCGGCGCATGCGCACGCTCGCGCGGGTGCCGCGGCCGCGGTGCGCGCTGGCGTCCGCAGCATCGAGCACGGCACGTGGGTGGACGACGCGACGCTCGACGAGATGAAGCGGCGGGGCACGTTCTTCGTGCCGACACTGGCCGTGATGAGTCCGCTCGGCGATCCGCAGGGCAACTCGGCCGAGGACGTGGCGCTGCAGTTGCGCACGCAATCGATGATGGGGCCGCTGCGTGCGGCTGTGCGCAAGGCGCATGCGCTGGGCATCACGATCGCCGCCGCGACCGACGGCAGCTACGCCGACAAGGACGACACCGGGCGTATCCGGATCGCGCACGAGATCGCGATATTGCGCGAGAACATCGGGTTCACGCCGCTGGAATCGATCACGGCGGCGACGCTCAACGGCGCACGCGTGATCGGCATCGAAGGCCGCACCGGCAGCATCCGCGTGGGTCTCGAGGCCGATCTCGTGGCCTACGACGGCGACCCGCTCACCGACAGCAAGACGTTCTTCGAGCCGCGTCTCGTCATCAGCGACGGCAGGATTGCAGTCGAAGGGGCTGCGCTCTAGGTTCTGCTCGTCCGCGGGCTTTGCTGCGGCGAAACATCGCAAAGGATGACCCCGTAATGCCGGACGACCTGAAGTACCCGAGCGACGTCGCGTTCACGCCTGCCGTCAAGGCGATCCAGGCCCGCAAGGGGTCGCGCGACAACTACGCGCGGATGGAGGAGGGCGAAGGCTGGTCGACGACGGTCACCCCGGCGCTCGCCGCCTTCATTGCCGAGCAGAACAGCATTTACCTGGGCACGGCGAACGCCGCAGGACAGCCCTACATCCAGCATCGCGGCGGCCCGCCGGGTTTCCTGCGCGTGGTCGACGAAGCGACGCTCGCCTTCGTCGATTTCA
>Ga0315292_10000804_pt1 | contig 15639 bp, 15 predicted proteins | sample YL17G13_0_MG_FD_204029 | JGI IMG/M metagenome (GOLD analysis project Ga0315292, IMG submission 204029) | Sediment microbial communities from Yellowstone Lake, YNP, Wyoming, USA - YL17G13_0 | ecosystem: Environmental > Aquatic > Freshwater > Lake > Sediment | place: USA: Wyoming | collected... | reverse complement strand
CAACGTGCAACTCGTCGGCGAGGACGGGGCCGCGGCCCACGTGTTCTTCTCCGGCGAGCGCGTCGAGATCCGGCTGACACTGAAGGCGGCGGCGCCGCTCACGGACTTTGTCGTCGGCATCGGCATCTTCAACGTCGACGGCGTGTGCGCGTTCGGCACCAACACCAACATCGAAGAATTGAAGGCCGACTGCCTCGAAGGGGAGGGCCGGGCCACCTTCGCCATCGACGGTCTCGACCTTGTGGCCGGCACCTACAAACTGGACGTCGCGCTACACAAACTCGACGGGTATCCGTACGACTACCACCGCCTGCTCTACAGTTTCCGCGTGAAGTCGCGCACGCAGGATGCCGGCATCTACCGTCCGCGCCACACATGGGCGTTTGACGGCGGCGTCAGCTTCAAGGAACGGGTCTCCGGGCCGTGACCAGGCGGGTGTCGGGTGATTCACGGAACGGGAGGTAACGGCTGATGAGGCGGGTGCTGAGTACGGGTGAAGCGGTCGCCTGGCGGACGGACCTTGGCCGCCAGGGCAAGCGCGTGGTGTTCACGAACGGCGTGTTCGACGTGCTCCACCCCGGCCACGCGCGATACCTCGCCGAGGCTCGCCGGCATGGCGACGCGCTGATCGTTGCCGTCAACTCCGATCGATCCGTGCGCGCGATCAAGGGCCCGGATCGGCCCGTCCACCCCGAGGCCGAGCGCGCCGAGGTCATCACCGCCCTCGCGTCGGTGGACGCGGCCGTTGTCTTTGACGAAGACACCCCGCACGAGGTCATCACCGCCATCCAACCCGACGTGCTCGTCAAGGGCGCCGACTGGCCCGCGGATCAGATCGTCGGCCGCGACATCGTCGAATCCCGCGGCGGGGTCGTCATCCGCGTGCCCGTCGAGCAGGGCCACTCCACCACAGGCATCCTGCAGAAGCTGAAGAAGTAGTGGAGGCCGGGTCTTCCGCCTCCGCATGAAGCTCCGGCGGACCGCCGTAACCTTGGTGAAGGCGGTCAGACCCGGCGTAGCAATTGCGATACACTGAGAGCAGTGCCGTCGCTCAAACTGCAGGAGTTGCTTCGGGCCGCACGTGTGCGCGCAGGTTTCGCCCCTGAGGCGAAAACGGGGGCCGGCGCGATGCGCGTTGACGGCCTGACGCCCGAGGCCAAGGCCTTCTGGATTGCCGGCGCGGCCACAAACGACCCGCGGAACGATGTGACGGTGGTCGTCGTGCCCACCGACCGCGACGTCGATCAGATCGTCAGCGACGTGCGCTTCTTCCTCGGGGGGCTCGAAGGGGCGTCCTCCGATGCGCTCGAGCAGACGCTCCTTGCGTTTCCGTCGCAGGAAGTTGATCCGTATCGCGGCCTCGCGCCCCACCTCCGCATCGCATCGACCCGCGCCCGCGCGCTGCACGCTCTCGCCACCGGCCAGGCGCGCGTGGTGGTGGCCTCGGCCACCGCGCTCATTCCGCTCGTCAGCCCGCCGAAAGCGCTGACGGCCCTGGCGCTCGATCTCAAGCCGGGTGAAGACATCGACGTGCACCAACTCGCCGGAGCGCTGGTGGACGCGGGTTTTACCCGCCAGGACCCGGTGGACGAGCACGGCGAATTCTGCATCCGCGGCGGGGTGATCGACATCTTCCCGGCCGGCGACGACCTGCCCGCGCGCATCGAGCTTATCGGGGACACGATCGAGGCCATCCACCGATATGCGGCCGACACCCAGCGCTCGGTGGCGACGATCGATCGCCTCCACGTCCTTCCCCTGCGCGACGTCGTCGGCGAGGCAGGGCCGCGGGTGCCGTTCTTCGACTACCTCGGCACCGTCCGACGGCCGATCCTGGTCTGCTCGGAGCCCGACGAGATCCAGGCGCGCATAGAAAAACAGCTCGCGCAGATTTCGGAGAGCTACGAGCAGGCGCGAGGCGGTGGCGATCTTCGTAGCCGGGGGGCTCGTCGCCCGGAGGCTTCAGCCTCCGGGTGGCCGCAGGCCGTGTCCACCGGGGACGACCGCGGGGCTGAAGCCCCGCGGCGACGACAAGACACAGCAGACATCCAGAGCGTCCCGGCACCCGACGAGATCCTCCTCGGCTGGGCCGAGATCGAGCGGCAGCTTGCCTCGGCAACGACCCTCGAAGAACTGGGCGTTGCGGAAGGCGAAACCAGTGCCCTCGGCCCTTCGACTCCGCTCAGGGCAGACGACCCGGGGTGTATGGCCTTCGGCCACCCGGCAGCTGAAGCAGCCGGGCTACGAGACCCCGGGCTCCATCGAGAGGGGCCGGGCTGTCCGTCGTTGCGCGTGGAGGCCGCGTCTGAAGACCCGGCGTACCAGGCGGAAGCCCCCCAGTCCCGGATTGCGAGCCAACCCGTCATCTCCTACTCGGGCCGACTGCCGGACTGGATCGCCGAGGTCAAGGCCGCCCGCGCGCGCAACGACACGGTCCTCTTCGTGGCCGCCACGCCCGGGCGCGCGGAGCGGCTCATCGAACTGCTCCAGGACTACGAACTCCGCGGCGTCAACATCGACCGCGGCGAAGACTCCTTCGCCGCCAGCGTATATGTCACCACCGGCGTGCTGTCGCGCGGCTTCCGCCTGCCGGCTGCGCAGTTGCTGATCTACGCCGAGACGGACCTCTTCGAAGAGGAGCGCCGTACGCAGGAGCGCGCCCGCCGCTCGGCGACGCAGGCGTTCCTCTCCGACCTGCGCGATCTGAAAGTGGGCGATCTCGTCGTCCACGTGGACAACGGCATCGGCGAGTTCGTCGGCCTGAAGGAAATGACCGTCGGGCCGAACGAGACGCAGGAGTTTCTCGAGCTGCGCTACGCCGGCGACGACAAGTTGTTCGTCCCCGTCTCGCGCCTCGACCTGATCCAGAAGTACGCCGGCGGCGCGCGCCCGGCCCTCGACCGCCTGGGCGGGACGACGTGGGAAAAGGCCAAGACGCGCGTGAAGAAGGCGATGCGCGACATGGCCGAGGAACTGCTCAAGCTCTACGCCTCGCGCAAGGCCGTCGCGGGCCACAGCTTCGCCAGCGACACGCACTGGCAGGAGGAATTCGAAGGTGCGTTCCCCTTCGATTTGACCGTCGACCAGAACAACGCCATCGAAGACATCAAGCGCGACATGGAGTCGTCCACGCCCATGGACCGCCTGCTGTGCGGTGACGTGGGCTACGGCAAGACCGAAGTGTCGATGCGCGCCGCGTTCAAGGCGGTGATGGACGGCAAGCAGGCGGCGTATCTCGCGCCCACCACCGTGCTCGCGTTCCAGCACGTCAAGACACTGCGCGAGCGCTTTGCCGGTTTCCCCGTGCGCATCGACCTCCTCAGCCGCTTCCGGAACAAGCTGGAGCAGAAGCAGACGCTCGTGGATCTCGCCGAGGGCAAAGTGGACATCGTCGTCGGCACCCATCGCCTGTTGTCGAAAGACGTCGTGTTCCGCGACCTCGGCTTGCTCGTCGTGGACGAGGAGCAGCGCTTCGGCGTGGCGCACAAGGAGAAGATCAAGCAACTGCGCAAGCGGGTGGACGTGGTGACGATGACCGCGACGCCGATTCCACGGACGCTGAACATGTCCCTCGTCGGCATTCGGGACATGTCGATCATCGAGACACCCCCGAAGGACCGCCTCGCCATCCAGACCAACGTCGTCAAGTTCGATCAGAACGTGATCTCGCGAGCCGTCCGCAACGAACTGGCCCGCGGCGGCCAGGTGTATTTCGTCCACAACCGCGTGGAGTCGATCTCCTCGATTGGCGGCCTGCTGGCCCGCCTCGTGCCGGAAGCGAAGATCGTGGTCGGCCACGGCCAGATGGGGGAGCACGATCTCGAGCGGGCGATGATCGACTTCATGGCGCGCAAGTTCGACATCCTGCTCGCCACCACCATCGTCGAAAACGGCCTCGACATCCCGAACGTCAATACCATCATCATCAATCGGGCCGACCGCTACGGCCTCTCGCAGCTCTACCAGTTGCGCGGCCGCGTGGGCCGCTCGGACCGGCCTGCGTACGCGTACCTGCTGATCCCGCCGGAGGCGTCGCTGTCCGCGGTGGCGAAGAAACGCCTGGCCGCCATCCGCGAGTTCAGCGATCTGGGCAGCGGCTTCCGCGTGGCCGCCCTGGACCTCGAGATCCGCGGCGCCGGCAACCTGCTCGGCGGCGAGCAAAGCGGCCACATTGAGGCCATCGGCTTCGAGATGTACATGAAGCTCCTCGAGCAGGCCGTGCGCGAGCTGAAGGGCGAGGAGATTGAAGACGATGTGCGGGCGGGCGTGAATCTGGGCATCGACATCCGGATCGATGAGGAGTACGTGCCCGACATGGCGCAGCGCCTCGTCGTGTACCGCAAGGTGGCTGCCGCGCGCAGCGAGACCGAAGTAGGCGAGGTGCTCGACGAGATCCGCGACCGGTACGGGCCGCTGCCCGACTCGGCGCTGAACCTTGCCGCATACGGCCGCATCCGCGTGATGGCCGACAAGCTCGGCATCGAATCCATCGACCGGCAGGGCGGCGCGGTAGTGATGAAGTTCCGCGATAACGCGCAGAAGGCCTCGCACGCGCCCGACCCGACCCGGATGCTGGCCATGTTGCGCCGGCGCCCGGACGTCATCCTCACTCCGCCGGCGTCGTTGCGGTTGAATTTGACGATGCCCCGGGGCTACGCCGCCATGCACGCCGGGTCTAAAGACCCGGCCTCCACAAGAACGGAAGGACGACCTCCGACGTCGAGGTGGAGCCCGGGGTCGCCGGAGACTCCCACGCCCAGATTGAGCCCGGGGTCGCCGGAGATCCCCACCCCCAGGTGGAGCCCGGGGTCTTCAGACCCCGGGGGGAACGAGATTCGTAACCGCGGGGTTTTAACCCCGCGGTTGCCCAAGGCTCGTTCGTCCGCCGCCGCGTCCTGGTGGACCGCGCGCGCCATGGCCGGCACCGTCACCCCCGGTTTCACGAAGGAAGAAATCCTGAAGCCGCCCAAGGAAGACCCACGGGCCGAGGGTGGTCTGTTCGACCGCGTCGGCGGCCTGCTGGGAGAACTGCTGAGATAGGCGCCCCAAGTGGGGTCAGACTCGACCTGCTTGCGGCAACCTGGTCGAGTCTGACCCCACCCGCCACCCGGCGACAGCCGGGGTCCAGGCCCGTTCGTCCTAAACTGCAGGCCCTGCGCAAGTTCGGCGGCAGGGGCCGGAACGCGCTAAAATAGAAGTTTGGCCACAGCATCGCCCCCCGGGCGTCTCCGGCGGGTGCGGCAGAAAGACCGTTATGCGCAAGACCGTCCCCTTCGTCATGTTTGCCGCGCTGGCCGCGGTGTCGCTGACCGCGCAGCAGGCCCAGCCGCCGCCCCCGGTTCCGCCGGCTGCTCAGGCAGCGCCCATCCAGACGCCGCCAGCCCAGGCCCCCGCGGCCCAGCCGGCGCCGAAGACCGAGATCCTCGAGCAGATCCTCGTCAAGGTCAACGGCGACATCATCACCAAGACCGATCTCGAGGCGCGCCAGGTGGGCGCCCTGCGCCAGCGCACGCAGCAGTTGTCGGACGATGAGCTGAAGAAAGCCATCGCCGAGTTGACGCCCGACCTCCTGGTGGATGCCGTGGACGAGATCCTGCTGCTCCAGCGCGGCAAAGAACTCGGCTACAAGGTCACCGATGAGCAGTTCAAGCGCGTGATCGAGAACATCCGCAAGGAGAACAAGCTCGAGTCCGACGAGCAGTTTGCGGCCGCCCTGAAGCAGGAAGGCCTCTCCATCGAGCAGTTGCGCAAGAACCTCGAGAAGCAGATGGTGATCAACCAGGTGCAGCAGGCCGAGGTGTTCACCAAGATTGGCATCTCCGACGAAGAGGCGCAGGCGTACTACAACGCGCACAAGGCCGAGTTCACGACGGCCGCATCGATCACGCTGCGCGAGTTGCTCGTCGCGGTGAAGACCGACGGCAAGAGCATGAACGTGGCCGCAGACGAGGCAGCCAAGTCGAAGGCGGAAAACGCGGTCAGGCGCGCGCGCGCCGGCGAATCGTTTGCCACGCTCGTGGCCGAACTATCCGATGCCCCCTCGAAAGCCAATGGCGGCGTCGTGGGCCCGCTGTCGCTCGAGGAGCTGGATCCGGCTGTCCGCAAGCTGATCGAAGGGCTCAAGCCCGGCGGCGTGACCGACATCTTCCGCACGCCCACCGGCTACGCCCTGATCCAGCTCGAGTCGTCCACCGCGTCCGTGACCAAGGCGTTCGAGGCCGCGCGAGACGACATCGCCCAGAAGGTCTACGACGGCAAGCGCGCGGCCGAGTTCGGGAAGTACGTGACCAAGCTCCGCGGCGACGCGATCATCGAGTGGAAGAACGAAGAGATGCGGAAGCTCTACTTCGCGCGCACCGCCGCCCCCACCACGAAAGCCCCGGGCCTGTAGCCTGTAGCCCGGCAGCTTCAGCTGCCGGGTGGCCGCAGGCCATCCTCCAGGTGGCCGCGAGCCATGGCCGAATCGCAGCGTAACACCATGACAGAACCAGCGCCTGGCGCCCAACTCCCAGTCCCTGCAATCGAAGTAGCGGCTCCCTGGTTCGCCATCTGGACGAGGTCGCGGGCCGAAAAGGCCGTCGCTGACCAACTGGCGCGGAAAGAGATCGAAGTCTTCCTGCCCACCGTGCAGCGCTGGTCGCGGTGGAAAGACCGCAAGAAGAAGATCGACTGGCCGCTGTTTCCCGGCTACTGCTTCGCGCGATTCGATCCGCGCGGCACCCTCGACGTGCTGACCTGCGTGGGCGTCGCATCCGTCATCTCGTTCGACGGCGTGCCCGCGCCCATTCCGCACGCCGAGATCGAAGCGATTCAGCGCCTGGTCGAAACCGAACTGCAGTTCGACCCGTGTCCGTTACTGCACGAGGGCGATCTGGTGGAGGTGATTCACGGCCCGCTGAAGGGCGCCACCGGCCGCCTCATCCACAAGGGCCCGAAAACCAGGCTGGTGCTGGCGATCACCATGATCAACCGCGCCGTCGCCGTCACCTTCGACGCCGCCGATGTCAGAAAATATTGATGGTGTTTCGGGGGGAACGGCCTCCGGACACCCGGGGTCTGAAGACCCCCGGCTACCAAGACAGACACGACAGCTTTCGTAGCCGCGGGGTTTCAACCCCGCGGACGGGGATGCAGCGTGAGATCGAAGACGGAATCGCAGCGTGACGCCGTGGGGAACTCTCCCCTCGCGCCCTCGCCTCCCTGGGCGCCGAAGCTTCTGCGGAGGCGGCTCGCCGCTCGCCTGACTAGCCCGTGATGATGATCCCCCTGTCGCCCCCTTTCGGCGTCGCCCCCATGGCGGGCATGACCGACAGCGCCTTCCGTCGCCTTGTGAAGCGGCACGGCGCGTGCGGCCTTGTCGTGTCCGAGATGGTGTCGTCGGAGGCGCTCGTGCGAGGCATCGGCCGTTCGCTCGAGTATCTCGAGTTCACGGAAGAGGAGCGGCCCGTCGCCATTCAGATCTTCGGCGGCGATCCCGCCAGGATGGCCGCGGCGGCGCAGGTTGTCGAATCGCGCGGCGCCGACATCGTCGACATCAACATGGGCTGCCCCGTGCCGAAGATCGCGAAGCACCAGGCCGGCTGCAGCCTGATGCGCGACCCCGCTCACGCGGCCAGCATCGTGGCGGCCATGGCGAAGGCCGTGAAGATTCCCGTCACCGTGAAGATGCGCGCCGGATGGAACGAGCACGAGGTGAATGCGCCCGACCTGGCGCGCCGGGCCGAGGATGCGGGCGCTGCCGCCGTGGCCGTGCACGGGCGCACCGCCGCGCAGGCCTATCACGGCTTCGCGGACTGGGACCTGATTGCGCGCGTGGCCGAGGCGGTGAAGATTCCCGTGTTCGGGTGCGGCGATCTGGTGGAGCCCGAGCAGATCCTCGATCGCCTGCGCCACACGCCCGTCGCCGGGGTGCTGGTGGGACGCGGCATCCTACGCAACCCGTGGCTCTTCGCGCAGGCTGCGGACCTGCTGGCCGGCCGCCCCGCGCGCGACGTGACCCCGCAGGATCGCAAGCGATTCCTGCTGGAGTATATTGACCTCCTGGTGGCCGAAGGTCCCGGGGGGGCCGCCGATCGCAGCCGCGTGGTTTCAGCCGCGCGGACAGGCGACGACGCCTCGCGGACCCGAGATCCGCGCTCGTCGCACGATCGTTGGGTGGTGAACAAACTTCGCGCGCTGTGCGGCTACTTCACGAAGGGGTTCGAGGGTGGCTCGCACCTTCGCGTGGCTGTAAACCAGGCTCCGTCCGTCGCAGAGTTGCGGGCACTTATCGAACGGTTTTTCGAAACGGACGCGGGACCGGGGAACTGAAGCCCCCCGGCACGTAACCGGCCGGCGCGCCTCACGTGAACGGTTACAAAGGGAGGACCTTGCGGGGGCTTGATTGCAAGTACCCTCACAAGAGCCTTGGCCTCCATTCGCAGCCGCGGGGTTGTCCCGCCCTGAGCGAAGTCGAAGGGAACCCCGCGGAGGATCTCCCCGATGCCGATTTTTGAGTACCTCTGTCGTGGCTGTCGCCGAAAAACCTCCGCGCTCGTGATGTCGCGCGCGCGGGAATCCGAGGTGCGCTGCAAGCACTGCGGCAGCGCCGATCTGGAAAAACTCTGGTCGCGCTTTTCGTCGCCGAAGTCGGAAGACGCGCGCCTCGAGTCCATGGCCGACCCGTCGGCCCTTTCCGGCATCGACGAGAACGACCCTCGCAGCGTCGCGAAGTTCATGAAGAAGATGAGCCAGGAAATGGGCGAGGACGTGGGCGACATCGAGCAGGCCATGGAAGAAGAGATGGCCGCGGGGGGCGAAGGAGGCGGACCTGCGGATGGGGGGTCCGCCACGGAGGACCTGTAGCCAGTAGTCAGTAGAAAGGCACGACCCCGGCGTCGCGTCGGCTCGCAGACAAGACCACGCGGCGTGACCCCGTATTCCTACTGGCTACTGGCTACTGGCCACTGACTACTGGCCACTGACTAGCAGTACAATGACCCCGGCATGAGCACACGCAAAGGCATCATCCTGGCAGGCGGGGCAGGCACCCGGCTGTATCCCGTCACGCAGGCCGTGTCAAAGCAATTGCTGCCGGTGTACGACAAGCCCATGATCTACTACCCGCTCAGCACGCTGATGCTGGCGGGCATCCTCGACATCCTCGTCATCTCCACGCCGCAGGACACGCCGCGCTTCGAGCACCTGCTCGGCGACGGCTCACAGTGGGGCCTCTCGCTCAGCTATGCCGTGCAACCCGAGCCCGGCGGCCTGGCGCAGGCGTTCATCATCGGCCGGTCCTTCGTCGTCCGCGGTCCGTCCGCGCTGGTGCTCGGCGACAACATCTTCTACGGCGACAGCCTGCAGTCCTTGCTCGCCCGCGTGACCGCCCGCACCGAGGGCGCCACCGTGTTCGCGTATCACGTGGAGGATCCCGAGCGCTACGGCGTGGTGGGGTTCGACGCCGCCGGCCGCGCCACGTCGATCGAAGAGAAGCCGCAGCACCCGAAGTCGAGCTACGCCGTGACCGGCCTGTATTTCTACGACAGCGAGGTGACGACGATCGCTTCGTCGTTGAAGCCCTCGGCGCGCGGCGAGTTGGAGATCACGGATCTCAATCGCCTGTATCTCGAGCGCGGCCAACTCTCCGTCGAGAAGATGGGGCGCGGCTACGCATGGCTCGACACCGGCACCCACGAGTCGATGCTGGAGGCCAGCCTCTTCATCCAGACCATCGAGCGGCGGCAGGGCCTGAAGATCGCGTGCCCCGAAGAAATCGCGTTCCACTTGGGCCTGATCGACGCCGCCCAACTCGAACGCCTCGCCGCCACCCTCGGCAAGAGCGATTACGGACGGTATTTGCGTCGGCTGTTGGACGAGGTGCGGTGATGCCACCAAGATTCGCGTACTGGACAATTATCCTCGACGGCGTCGCCACGTCGTTTCGCGCGCGCGAGCGGGACGAGATCCTGCCGATCTTCAATCAGCAAAAGAAGAAGGACCCGACGGCGCAGCTGAAGTGGTTCTCGGGCGGAAAGCTATGGGATTCGCCGGAGCAGGCGAAGGAAGAGCGCCTGCTCGAGCGCGATCGCGAGTTCCGCAACCAGCGCGACCAGCACGACCGCGAAGGACGCGAGTTCCGCGCGAGCCAGGGCGACAGGCGCGGATTTGGCGATCGACCGATGGGGCCGCGGCCGGAGCGTCCCCAGGGGCCGCCCTCGGATCGTGCACCGTGGAAGGGTGGCGATAGCGCGCCACGCGCGGAACAGCCGAAAGAACCGCGTCGCAGCAAGGACTGGCGCCCGGGCGGCGAACACAAGGATCCGCGCGACAAGTACAAACTCCCGCCAGGCGAGGCGCGGAAGCGCTGGAAGCAGCGCCATCTCGGCCCGCCTTCGACGTCGCTGCCTTCGACTACGCTCAGGCCAGGCAGGCCAGGGAAGCCGTTCGGCGGGAAACCTTCCGGGCCACGGCGTTCTCCAGGATTCACACCAGGCGGTCCCGGCCGCAACAGATTGAAGTAGCGGATCTTCTGGATTTCTGGCGCCATCGGGCTCCTGACGTGCGCAGATCGGAGACGCAGTAAGGTCAGGCTCCACTTGCTCGCATCCCTCAAGTAGTCTGACCCCACTGACTACAGCTTTCCGGAATCCGGCCGATACCCTCTCACGGAGGGTAAGTCGTGGAACGGAAAGCCATCTCAATCATGAAGGCCTGCGCCCTCGTTGGCGTCAGCCGGCGCACCATCTACAACTGGATCACGGCTGGCAAGGTGGAGTACGTCAGGACGGCTGGCGGCTCGGTCCGCATTTTTGTCGACTCCCTGTGGCGCGACCCGCAACTGGGGCAGCCCGTCTACGACGGCCACTTCACGGCCGCGATCGAGGCGCACAAGTGAGCACCGACTCCGCCGGGTTGCGTCAGCTGTTCCACACGCTGAACAACCAACTCGGCATCATCCTGTCTCACGCCGAACTCATCGAGGCGAAGGCGCAGGATGAACGTCAGAAAGCGCGCGCCTCCCAGGTCGTGCTTGCCACAGTCGAGGCGCTCTCCACCGCCCGGCAGATCCGGCAGACCACGGAGGGCGTGCCAACGAAGTCGTAACGCGGCCCTCACCGCGCGGGGCTGAAGATCCGCGGCCACGAATCGGAGACTGCCCAGGCCGCCCCGTTGCCTGCGACTCGAAGGGCCACGAATCCTCGGGCCACCAGCGCCTCTCGCCTATACCCTCTCGCAGGGGTGTACCCACAACCGAACTTGTCAGTGCCTTGACGTGTTGGGCGCCGCCCTTCGTCAACGCTCTGACGAATTCGCCATTTGACCCCTGCCCACAACTGCACACCATTGCCCACCTCCACATCAACAAGTCTTTTAATTGCATCGAGTTACACGGATATTTCCACGCTGGCCAGCCGCGGCGCGCCAAGAACAAAAAGTGGCACCAGGGTTGCGATAGAGGCTGCCACGACCGGCCGTCACGAACGCTGGTGCGGCCCGATGTCGAGCCCGACGCGACGAAACGCACCACCTGCACCGGAGACCACGATGAACGCTCAGACGCTCTCGATGGACAGCCAGACACGGATCGTCAAAACCCTGCCGTTTGTGACGTCGCTTGCGCGCCGCATGGCCGCGGGGATGCCCCACTCGATCGACATCGGCGACCTGGTACAGGACGGCGTGATGGGCCTCATCGACGCAGCCCAGCGCTTTGACCAGGGCCGCGGCATCAAGTTCGAGACCTTCGCCGAACGCCGCGTCCGCGGGGCCATGATCGACGCCCTGCGCCGCGAAGCCTGGCCGCGTGGCGTCCGCCGCGTGCGCCGCGAGCTCGAGGCTGCCCGCGAGGAACTGCGCCGCACCCTTGGCTGCGAGCCCTCCATGGCGGATCTCGCCGCCAAGGTCGGGTCCGACGAAAAGCGTCTCTGCCGCACCATCGTCCGCATCAACACCATCGAGTCCACCTCTCCGCACACGAGCGGCGACAACGTCGACGACACGAACCTGCCGACCGCCCTCATCCCGTCCGAGCCCGAGTCGCCCGACAAGGCCTACCAGCGCAACGAGACCGAAGCGCGCGTGCGCGCCGCCATCGCGTCGCTGCCCTGGCGCGAGCGCAAGGTGGTGGGGCTCTATTACTACGGCGAAGCGACGATGAAGGATATCGGCGCGGAGATCGGGGTGAACGAGTCGCGCGTGTCGCAGTTGCATGCGCGCGCCATCCAGCGGCTGCGCGCCGCCCTCGGGTCGGAAGTCGAGCCCAATTCCGCCGCGCGGATCATGCGCGAGGCCGTCGCGGCCTTCCAGCAGAAGCCGAAGATGTTGAAGGCGCAGCTCGCCACCGTGCCCGCGCGCATCAGTGCCGGTGCGAAGACCGCTGCGATTCCGGCGTGGACGCGGATGCCCGTGGCCATGGCCGCCGAGAAGCCCGCGCGCGTGCGCGCCCCGCGCAAGTCGGCGTAGTCGTCCGCGCGCCCTCAGGACCCATCATTCCGGCGCAAGCCGGAACCCGGGCACAGGCGTGAGCCTGGGACGACCTGTTTCTCCCGCCGTTCTGTCCTCAGCCAGGTCGGACTCACAGGGAAGCTGCTACTTGAGGAAACCGTCCTTGACCCAGACCTCCGCTTTGTTCTCGCCGGCGGTGAAGGCGATCTGCCGGCCGTCGGGGTGGCGCTGGATCTGTGACACGCGTGGCATCCCGACGCTCGCGCGCACTGATGTAGGCCCCGACTTCAGCCGTACTGGGCTATCATTGGCGCGCAGGAAAAGCCGATGGTCGGCAGGCGCTGGTTTCAGCCGCCGCGTCGCGTCCTGACGAGCTTCCTCGTCGTGGTGGTAGCTTGCGTCGGCGCACTGGCGTGGCTGGGCTACCGGCTGCTCGACCAGGATCGGGCCCTGGAGTCGCAGCGCATCCAGGAGCAACTGGAGATTGCCGCGGACCTCACGGCGGCGTCGCTGGAGCGGAAACTCGCGGAACTCGAGATGGCACTGGGCGGCCCGCCAGGCGACGCCAGGCTCCCGGGCGGAACCATCCTCATCGTTGCCGGCACGAACAGCTTCGACCTGTATGGCAGCCGGAGGCTGCTCTTCTACCCGGAGTCGAACGCGCCGCCCGCCCAGGCAGACGACGCCGCCCGCAACGCTCAACCAAACATCTCGCGCAACGCCGAGTCGAACGCATGGCGAGCGGCCGCCGAGGACATGCTGCGCAAGGCCGAACTCGTCGAATTTCAGAAGAACGATCCACAGGCGGCCGCGTCGCTCTACCGGGAGGCGGCGCGCTCGCAAGACCCGGTCGTGCGCGCAGCGGCCCTGGTGCGGCTGGGACGGAGTCTTCGCAAAGCCGGCCGGACCAGCGAAGCGCTCGCCGCGTACTCCGAACTGGCCGCGCTGGGTTCCACGTCCGTCTCCGGCCTTCCAGCGGAACTGCTGGTTCGCGAGGGACGCTGCAGCGCGCTGGCGGAGTCCGGACAGCACGACGAGCTGAAGCGCGAGGCGGCGCAAGCTCCTGCGCGATCTCGAGACCGGCCGCTGGCGCCTGACGCGCAGCGCCTATGAATTCCGCGCGAACGAGGCGCGCGGGTGGCTCGGCGGCGGAACACCGCCCCTGCCGCCACAGCCGCTGCCATCCGAAACGACAGCCCCGCCCGCCGCCGCGGACAATCGCCGCCCGGACCCACCGCCCCCGCCGTCGCCCACCGACACGCTCGCGCTCTCCGTCACCGTCAGCCATCTCGTCGACGAGTGGCGCGCGCGCCCGGACACCTCCAGCGGACAGCGCGTATCCCTGGTCAGCGCGCAGCCGGTGTGGGCGATGGAGAACTTCCTCCCGGGTGGGAAATAGCGGCGTTCCTTTCGTAGCCGCGGGGTTTCAACCCCGCGGTCACCGAAGGCCCATGCGTCATTCCGGCGCGCATCGTCGCCCCGGCGAAAGCCGGGGCCCAGAGGGGTGTCTGTATCTCGCGCCCCACGCGCTGTTGCCTGTTTGACACAGACGGTTTCCGCGGTAGAATCGTCGCTTGCCGTGCGATAGCCAGTCTGCCGCGCGCGACGTGACCCGCCGATATATCTTCACCAGGCTCACAGGAGCAACTTCATCCTGTAAGTCACAGAGCGACGTTCTGTACTCACCATGACCATCCACGAACGCCTCTCTCCTGCCGAGATCGTCGGCGTGCCCGGCAATGGCCATGGACACGACGCGCCGCGTCCGGCCCATGCCCCCGAGGTTGTCTACGCCCCCTCGCTCCTTCACACCGCGCTTGGGGCGTCGCTTCGCGAGGCCCGGCGACGGTCCGAGCGCGAGTACGTTGCCGCTGTTGTCGCCCGGCACCACGACCGCATTCCCGACGCCGCCGAGTCGCTGGGTCTTCAGCGCACGAACCTGTATCGCAAACTCCGCGCCCTTCGGTTTGCTAAACCAGACGTAGGCCGGGTCGCGCGAGGCTTTTCGTCGTAGGCGCGGGGTTTTCACCCCGCTGATCACTCATGACCATCATCCCCACCTCCATCCCCGACGTCCTGATCTTCGAACCCGCTGTCCACACCGACGACCGCGGCTTCTTCATGGAAACGTACCGTGAAGAGGAGTTCCGTCGGGTTACCGGCTGCACCCGTCCCTTCGTCCAGGACAACCACTCGCGCTCCCTGCGCAACGTCCTGCGCGGCCTCCACTACCAGATTCGCCAACCCCAGGGAAAACTCGTGCGGGTGATTCTCGGGGAAATATTCGACGTGGCCGTGGACCTTCGGCGCGCTTCTCCAACCTTCGGGAGGTCGGCAGGGGTCGTGCTGTCGGCCGCGAACAAGCGCCAGATGTGGATTCCCGAAGGCTTCGCCCACGGCTTCCTGGTCACCTCTGACGTTGCCGAAACCGTCTACAAGGCCACCGACTGCTACGCCCCTGAGCACGAGCGCACGCTGTTCTGGAACGACCCGGCCCTGCGTATCTTGTGGCCGCTGGCCGAGCAACCTACACTGGCGGCCAAAGACGCCGCTGGAACGCCGCTGGCGTCGTGTGAATTGATCGGGTAGTCTCCAATTCCGCGAGGGCGAATTGAACAAGGCACCGATGCTGGTAACGGGTTCTGGAGAACTGGCCAGGCTGTCGAGCCACCCGGAGTTCCGGCACGGTCAAGTCGAATGAGCATTCTAGTGACCGGCGCCGCCGGCTTCATTGGCTACCATGTCACGCGACGCCTGCTTGATCGCGGCGACACGATTGTGGGTCTCGACAACCTCAACGCCTACTACGACGTTTCCCTTAAAGAGGCACGGCTCGCCAGGCTGACAAAGCATCCGGGTTTCCGCTTCGCCAAACTCGACCTGGCCGACCGGGAGGGAATGGCCAGCCTGTTCGCCACCGAGCAACCGCAGCGCATCGTCCACCTGGCGGCACAGGCGGGCGTGCGCTACTCGTTGGAGAACCCCCACGCCTACGTGGACAGCAATCTAACAGGTTTCGTGAACATCCTTGAGGGCTGCCGCCATGGGGGCGTCGAGCACCTCGTCTACGCCAGTTCGTCCAGCGTATACGGCGGCAACACGCGCCTGCCGTTCTCGGAGCACGACAACATCGACCATCCGGTCAGCCTCTACGCGGCCACGAAGAAGGCAAACGAGTTGATGGCTCACACCTACAGCCATCTGTTTCGCCTG
>Ga0315292_10000803_pt1 | contig 15645 bp, 31 predicted proteins | sample YL17G13_0_MG_FD_204029 | JGI IMG/M metagenome (GOLD analysis project Ga0315292, IMG submission 204029) | Sediment microbial communities from Yellowstone Lake, YNP, Wyoming, USA - YL17G13_0 | ecosystem: Environmental > Aquatic > Freshwater > Lake > Sediment | place: USA: Wyoming | collected... | reverse complement strand
GGAATCAATCGGCAATACCTGACAAACCAAATACCCAGCCCCGTCACTCATGTGAGTAAGCATCGGGTCCTTATGTTGGTCTAGCACCGCGCCATTAGCACCAGCCTTCCAAGTGACTCGTTCGAAGTCTTTGCACAATTTCGGGCACCCGTCTGGGTTGATCGTGATGTGTACTTGCCCGGCGGCACTTTTAAGCCTTGCGTTCATGGTGTTCACCCGGTCTTTAACGAAAGGGTTCGAATCAGGAGTCAGGTTCATCCACCGTATCCCGTTAGCATCTAGAATCTGGCATAGAATATCATAGTCCGATTGGCCGGCGGCCGCACGTTGACTTGCGTGGCTGGAAGAATCACCGCATAGAATAACCCCAAGCTTATGGCCCTTCACTCTATCGCACAGAACTTGAGCAGCCTCTTGGGTGTGGGATCCGACTAGACTTATCTCATCATAGAAATGTAGATGGTCCCCTTTTTTCTGAGATAAACACCAACTCATTGGCGTAATGTTAAAGTCTAGCCCTACATGAATCGGAAGATACTGATTCACGATGTCTAGACCTGTAGTGAACGGGTTATCCTTCCTAAGATTATGAGGCCCGAAGTTTAAGTAAGCCTTTCCCGCAGTCAGGTCCCGGAACTCTGCCATGATCTCTTGAGCAAACACAGCTTCACTCATTGATAATTTGGCAGCCTCGAACTCAGATTGATCGAATAAAGGATTGCACGTTGAAGGGGCCGAGAAGAACGCCCACTCTGGGTCTGTCTTGTGCATCTGAGCTAAGTCGTAAAAAGCATCGAAACCGTTCGGTGTGCTAATAAAAGAAGCACGACCTTTAGTTGTCGTAAGCATTGGTCGAATAATTTTAGGCCACAAGAAATCTGGCTGGTCTCTAACCTCATCTATAATTGCTGAGTTTAAGGTCGATCCCCGAAGATTCTCACCAACCTCACCGGACTTAAATATAATTTCCGATTGGTTTATGAATTTGATTCTAAGTTCAGATTGGTTTTTCTTAAGGAATATTTCCCGGCAGGGCCAGAGCATCCCGACGAGTCTTCTGTATTGAATCTTTGCCTGGTCGAATGTCGGCGAAATAAACCAATGAACCGTGTTCGGGTTTTCCCAAGCTGTCTTAGTAAGTTCATTGATCGCCCATGTAGATTTTCCAGATTGGCGACCAAACGCTCCAACCCTAAATCGTGCTTGGCTTTCGTGCATTTCCAATTGTGATGAGTGAGGTTCGTAGAGCTCAAGGCTAAGCGTCCTTGTCTTCGATTTCTTTTCTGCCGCCCCACTCCGATTTGAACTTAACATCCTCAACCTTTGCGTCTAGTTTTGTTTCCATCTTATCAGACATTCCAGCATAGTTCTTACCCCACCATACCATGGCCCCGAGGTCTCCAGTTTCCATCTTTGCAAACAGCCTTCGCTTCATCGACATTCTGCCCTGAGCGTAGCCCTTTTTTAATGTAGCCGCAAAACGTCGCTCGATTGTGTCCTTGGAAACACCCATAAACAGTGCAATTTCTTCTGTCGTGCATTGCATCATTGCCAGTTTAAGAACCTCATCTCCATCAATCTTTTTCTTCGGTCTAGCCATTCAGAATTTTCCTAACTGCCGTAGCAACGTCGAGCAAATCAATGCTGTCTTCGTGTTCATGAAAGTCGTAATTGTAGCTGTCCTCTAAAAACCTACCAACTAATTCGGTGCAAACCAAATACTTTTCGTGGTTAAGAATCACGGTTCCGGCCCATTTGTTGAGGTGTTTGTTGATAAGCCCTATGGCATTTAAGAACAATTGAGCAATTGAATACCCTTGAGCATCATCGATTAGCTTATGAAGATAGGCTACAGAAGTTACTTCGCTCTTTACTGGTGGCAAAGTATATTCCTCAATTATCTCATTGGTTTTGATCCAATCTATATACCGAATCTGTCTTGGCATTGGCCAAACGGCTTCATAAATGAAGAACTCACCCTCTAGCTTTGTCATGACTGAGGCGTGGGAATATCTTGTGCCCTCAATTTTCATAATAAGTTTTCCGAGAAGGGTTAGTTTTCTACGGTTCGAGAACACGACAGAGAATATAGTTGGCATATTTTCCTCTAAAGTTTCTTAGTCAGATCGTAATTAATTCCCAAGGTCCTGTCTGATCCTGTGTTTACAGCGTAATAATGAATACAGAGATAAAGCCCTGCGGAGATTTTAGCATTTAACGGGTAAGTATTTATTTTCATCACGGTGTGTTCGCCTTGCACTTCTACCCAGCGTTTTTCGATGTAAGTTGAGATAACAGGCCATGCTTCGCAAAGTGCTGCTCGGTAGGGGGAAGGAATTAAACCATCGATGTCTTCAACCTCTGCTACAATGTAGTCTCCGATTTGAGCGTTATGGACTACGAGTGACCCGCCGGTTACATATCTTTCAGAAGTTAATTGAAACTGCACATCTGAATTAGCTCCAGGGGCAATGGTAATTATCCCAGACGTAGCGTTCATCTTTGTCCGGTAAGTAGGCTGTGCAAATGGCATTGGGTCTGGCTGTGATTTAACTTCCACCGCTTGAGTGGAATATTTATTACCTTGGGACTTATAATTAGTTTCGAAATCAGTTTGGTCTGATCCTGAGTCTTTTAGAACTGAAGTTTCAAAAGTACCATAATAAATATTATAAAACTCATCACGCTCAATCCATAGGACATTTGGTTTAATTGTGGCTTGAACTTTAAAGTCTGCCCACGATAGAGAAATATTCATAACAACCCCTAATATAAAGTGTAGCGAATAATGTATTCAAAACTTGAACTCGTAGACCCTTGCCCTAGAACTCTGAGCCATAGTTTTTCTACACCAGTTGAAACTAAAGTCATAGTAGCAAGAGCCCCGTACCAGTAAAAATCTCTATCTACAGATGTTCCCTGCGCTGCACCACTAAAATCTATCAGCGTTGTGTTTCCAGTTGTTCCTGTTGATGTTCCTGAATTATTATATCTGATTTCAAATTGAAGATTTTTATCCAAAGCCCCTAGTGTTGCGTATCCGATCCAGATTGCTTTCGTGTTTGGAATGGCAATAATATTCACCCAGGTTTCGGTTCCTACAGATCCAGTTCCGCTAATATTTGTATCAAACAATGCTTGTACTGCCATGTTTTATTCCTGTGTGTAAAGGACCGTGTAATTGTAAGCTGCCGATGTTGAGGACTTTGCAGAAATTAACATCCACCAATGCTCAACCCCAGTTCCATAAACTGTAGTAGTGTGAAGTGCTCCGTTTTTATAAAGATCCTGACTTGTTGTTGTTCCTGCCTTCGGCGCAATACTGGCCAACAAAGTGCAGTTAGAAGTTCCACTAACTGATTTCGTAGCGTTGTTAGTGTACAAATAAAAAGTCTCTGACTTCGCACCGTATACAGTCCATGAGCCGATCCAATTTCTTTTTCCTGTAGGAATTAACCCAAGATCAATCCAAAGTGAAGATCCGTTTGATCCAGACCCCTTAGCTGAGAGTGTAAAGTTACTTACCATTAGACTTCAAACCCGCTGAACATTACCCAGCCTGATCCCTTAACGGCCCCTGGCTCTACGGTAACTTTAATTGTGTAAGTTGAGTTAGCGAATAATATTCCGTTTTCCCAAGAGAAACCGTTCGTTGCTCCGTTACCGGCTACGTTTAATTTAACAATGTTAATTAAAGTAGCTCCGTTATAGATTTTTAAACGAAACGAAACTGGTGAAGGGCTATCAGATGAAGAAGCGAAGCTAGTTAAGTAAAATGTTTTACCAGTCGTGACTGTATAGCTGGTTCCTGAAATGTCAGCTTCAGATTTAGTCGTAATTGTGAACTCAGTATTTTTTTGAATGTCTGAGTATTTTAACGTGGCAGTAATATTTCCAGAAACATTCCATGGGCTGGTTCCCTGAAGAACTGTCCTGCTATAAAGCCCTTTTATTAAATCAGTCCCGTCTGAGATAGAAAGGTTTGCACTTCCATCGTTGACGGTTAGGTTTGAGTTTCCTATTTGAATAATTACGTCAGAACTTGCTGCAAATAAATCATAACTTGTTGGTGCTATTGTGTAGTTTCCAACGGGAAGATTCACCCCAGTATCAGAAATTAAAATTGGTGAGGCTGTGTTGTTTATTAAAATCTTACTCACGTTGTTCCTTTCAACTGAATCCCGACAACAGGATTAGAACACGACCCTGAGCTAATTACGCAAGCTAATTCATCACCAGATGATATTGCTACGGGAGTAATTGAGGCTGTTAAAACTCTTTGTGCTGTTAAAGATAACGAAGCTAAGTTTGTAAATGTAGCCCCAGTTCTTTTTTGAATCGTTACAGTAAATGTTGCATTAACTCTGCATGAAACAAAAATGTCTGTGATAAATCCAGATATTAAAGGAACAACCCTGCCGGCTAAATTGCTTGGAACAGTTTCATTTAATAAGTAACTTCCATTTGGCTGGTTTCCAGATGCTCCCCATGAAAATCCAGGAGAAATTGTCACTTCTGTTGTGCTGTTTATTTCTTTTATAGCTGATTCTGTGTCTATAGAAACTAAACTTGAACCAGTAGGATCGAAGGGCGTGTCTATTGCTCTCTGAGTTCTAGAGATAAAATTAGACATCAAGCTGGTTCCTGATTTATTAGAACCTCGTAGCTAACAGAAGCAACATTTCCTTTAATAGAAATATGTTTTAATTGTCTGGGCTCGAAACTTACCCACTCCCCTGGAGAAAGTGTTGAGTAAGTTGAGCCAAGATTAAATGAATATAAAAGCCTATTTGAGTTCGGCGTTTGAATAGGACACCGAATTATTACCTCTGTAATGTCAAAGGTATCCGCAGACGGAAGGTTGACGGCAGTAATTCCCACAGTAGAAACAAACTGTAGAGTGGATCCTAAATTATCTTTTGTTTCAAACTGCGGGGCCGTATCTACCATCTATTAAACCTCAACAGCTGAAATTGTTGCCCTAAGTGATGATAACTTGTCAAAATTCTTAGCTTGAACTTTCAATGTCTGAACCCCTGTTGCTCCAGAAGAAATTTCAAATTCCGGCTGGCACCATTGAAAAGTGTATTGTCCGGGGCCAATTACGATCTCAGATAGAATTGTTGTTGTGACATCGTTGATCTGAACAATGTTAAAAAGTGCTTCACGAAGACAAGAAACTACGCAGGAAAGTTTTATAAATGTTTTTGAAACGGCAAGGGTCAACGATGCACTTGTTACGTCTACCATGGTGGCAGATCCGGCAGCCAATTCGCCTTTAGCATTTCTAAAGGTTCCACTAGCATCGGATGTGACTGAAATCTGCCCAGCTGAATTTAATTGTGGGTGAACTAGATTTCCACTTGCGTCTTTGAAAACCCATGATGTCATGCCTACTTTGCCAGCACTCGGGTCACCGTTTTGTGATTTAAATGGTGCTGATCCAACGCCGGTCGACGAATCTTCTAATATTGGAAACGATTCTCTTAAATCTGCCATAATCTTAAACTCCTTTTAGTTGTGGTCGAGCGCAAAAATGTGGCACTCAATATCACTTATCGGGCTTCCTGACCTTGAGGTAAAGTCTACGGTGAAAATTTCCGTTGGCAAATAAGACCTAGGAACATCGAACGAAAACCTAGCATTTGGTATTGCTGCCCCGGTCCTTAAACTTCCCACAATCGACCCGTTGATTCTAAAATGGGCTGTTCCCTCTATCCTGCAAATTACATAAACCGTGTGAACGTGACGGCCTACGGACGACAAATTGGTGTCCGAAATTAATGTCTGAATGGCTCCCGGTGTTGTTATGGTCTCAACAGATGCGAAGAAGTTTTGACCCGCCGTGGCATCGGTTAAGTAAACAGGAACTGGCTCGCCTGGATTATTTCCTATTTTAACGTGAAGTGCGTGGCGATTAAATATGTCTTCAGAGTTTCCTAGGGGGCTTCCTCGGTCCATTAATAAACTTGAAAGCACTTCTTGGTTATCGATCATTTTTAGAGTCAACCACCTAGCAAAGGATAGGTCAAAAAAAAAGTGCCCTGAGGATTAGCCCAGGGCTCGGATTATCCATCCATAGATACCCTAATCAACAGGGCACCTATGAATTATGACTCTATGATATTAAATTAGGCAATTAAAACCCGTTGCCATCCAAAAATAGCTGGGCGTAGTTTAACCCACCATCGTAAGCAATCGCTACACCGGCTCCGCAAGCTGTCCAGCAATTGTTGTACATTGTTTCCTCTGAACCAACAGCGTAATGCTGAGCCCCTACACCTATTCCTAAATTAGGAGCCTGACCACCGGCCGCCGGTCCAAGTCCGAGTGAATTTGTCATCCAGTCAGCTAGAATTGGGGTGCTCTCATAAACATTGTATCCAGCTAAATCAATTAAAGAGAAATTCGGAATAGACGGAAAGCTTGCTGCCATCACTGTGTCGATTGCTTTAATAGCAACAACTTTAGGATCTGCCGGTGATAGAATAATATCACCAGAAATTTTGCAATCAACTGGACCGTGACCTGTAAAGCTTGCCTCTAAAGCGTTCTCTGTTCCGCCAAGGCTGAACTCGATCAAATTTAGATCATAACCTTGCTTAGGAACTAGATGCCCTTCCATTGAGAATTTTGCGAACTTATCTTCACACATGAAAACTTGCAGAAGACCGTCAGCTGTTAAATGAAGACTTGAAGTCGTGTCTGCGGTGCGAACATAAAGAACGATCCCTTTAATGTCGTCATCGTCTGCGCCGGAAGCTTTAGTCAAAGTCACTCCAGAGTTTCCATATATTTTGCAATCAAGACATTCTTTTACTGTTACTGTGCCTGTTGCGAAGTTCTGAATTTGAGTTACTGAATCATGACGTGAGGTGAAAACCTTTTTCCCATTAGCTGCTAATAAAGTGAAGTTCTGAGTGTAAGCTTTTGAAGTCTGCACAGAACTATTTTGACTTAGTTTCTTTTTTACTTCCACCAACGCAGTGTGAAGTTGCAAAGATCCACCGGCTTCGTCTGAGTTTCTTGTAATATTTTTCTTGTTAAGAAAGTTTCTGTTTAATGCCTGACCAACGTCTACAGTTGCAGTTAGTCCGTACAGTGTGACTTTTTTGTTTGCCATGTTGTTTTTCCTTTGTTGTTTTTTAAAATGATTTTTAAAAGTTTATCGTAAACCGAATTTATAGGATTCGTCTAGCACCCCGCGCGCCTGGGCGAGGGGTCTAGATAAACAATGAGAACATTTAGTTTTGCGTATTTCTTTAAAGCTGAATACCTTATTGCACCCCCTACAAACCACCTTGCGGCAGCCCTGGCAATAGCCGGTTCGAGTTATGCACTTCTTGCCGCAGTTTCCGAGGCAAAGAACAGATCCTTGGCTAGACATATGTTCCCCTTATAATTCGGCATCTTTCTTTAGAACTTGAGTTTTATCTAAACTAGGGACCTGGACGTTCGGCGGGTAATATTCCACCTCTTTATTTTCGTCTATCTTTACATGGCCACCAGCTTCTAAAAAAATTTTCTTACCATAAATTATGTAAAACCCCGTTGCTGAGGTTTTGTAATACCTATTGTGTCCTGTCATTTCCCCTCATTCCGGCTTTCGCCTGTTAGTGATTTAAGTTTCTCGTCTACTACGGAGAGTGTTTCTGTGGCGATGTTTCTCATATCCACTCCTCACCTTTGCGGACTTGTTCAAATGAATCGGCGTAACCTTTTCTATAATCATCAATCAGTGAGCACCAAACCCAAGCCCATACCCACACAGGCATTGTTAGAATCAAGATCCAGTTTATTGTTAGGCGTAGGAGGATCATTTGATAACCTCTGTTTTTATGTATATCGCGAATATGATTAGAACTAGAATTGCTACTGAATAACCCCTCATTTTTCTACCTCGTTGTTATCGTGCATTACAAAGAACCCGTCAAATTCTGGCTTATGATAAACTAAAAGTCTTGCATACATCGATCTAAAATTATTTGAAATCTTAAACGGGTCCCCGTTGGTTTCTAAATCCCTATGCCAGCGAAGGACTTGAAGAATTGCTTCAGCTGAATACCTAGTGCGACCTGTGTTTTTTATTTTCACCGCTAGCTTAGAAAATTCCTTAAACACATCGGGGTTTTCAGAATGAAACTTTTTAAAATCTTCCTTAGTTTTTTCCGAGTATCTATTAAAAAGTGCATTAGAACGATTGTTCATTTTCTTACCAACTTTCTAATTCCGAATATTGTTTTAATTTCCCAGCCCTTTTCAGATAAAATATTTTCTAGGTGAGGGTAAAGAGAAATGAAATTCAAACCAAGAGCATGGAACTTAACGTGGCATTGCCGGCAAAGGTCCAATAGGTTGAACTCATCGTCAGTCCCGCCGGATCCTCTGGTCTTTATATGGTGTTTTTCGGTGGCTATATAATTACAGGCTGCGCATCTGGTCTGGCTTGTTGGCATTTTCTAGCCTTTCAATTAAGCACTCAGCGAAGGAAACAGCTAATTCAGTGTAGGTCGTAGATTTTAATTCTTCCCTATTTAGGTTCGGGTTCGCAAGTAATCCCTGCAAACAAAGCGAGGCAAAGTGTTCAAGCCTTGTAATGGGGATGGAATAAAAAACCTGTTCCTGAGTTTGTCGAAGCATTTTTCTTTACCCTTTCTCTATACTTTTCATCGTATTTAAAGCGAAGATCCTTGATTCTAATATCTTCACGAAATAAGCGTTCAAGCAAATTAGTTCCCATCCCCATTGCTGGGGGTGAGCTCCAAAAAGATTTTCCAGATTTTAGGTGTTTTTCAAGGGCTGCGTACTCATTGGGGCCGATGATTCTTTTTCCATCGCTGCCCCGGTGTTTCCAGTTAATTGGAAATCTGGTCGTCATGACTTTTTTCGTCCCATTTACCCTTTGTAGCATCGGCGTAATTGTCAGATAATTTTCTAAATTCTAAAGTTACTTTTTTAAGTTCTTCCTTTAGAAAATCCCTCTCTGCAATCGCCTCTGAAGTGACCTTAATAAACTCTAGAATCACGTCTTTTAAATCTATTCTCATTGTTCTAACCCCCCTAATTGTTTATTTACTTTAGAAACTAATTCAGACCACCCCTTGGGAAGATTCACATCTAGTCGGTGAACCATATTTTCCCGAAGGATCCGGTTTTGTTTCCCTAAAATTCTTTGCTGATCTTTTATTTTACTGTACTCATATTGAATTTCTTTAACGTCTTTCTGAAGATCAACGGTTAGATTCACATAATGCTTCTGTGAAATCTGTTGATCCCTGACCTGCTTCATGACTTCTAAGTAATCTATTTTCAGCTTTGAAATTCCTGCCAGCGTAACCTTGTGTCTGTTGTCGGAGCGAAACTCCAGCCAAAGAACAAATATTATTACAGCGATTGCGATTGTATATTCCATTAATTCATTCCCTTTGGCTCTGCCTGTTTCTCAAACATCACGTCGTCATAGGTTTTCTTCTGCTCCAGCAAATTGCAAAAAGAATCGTATTGATTAAGGTTTAAATCTTTCGTGCTGGTGATTTTAAATGAAATCGACATATACGCTTTCGCCTGGTCCCGACTCCAATTAGCAAGATTAGCTAAGGTGTAAAGTCTTTTTATCTGCGCTTCGTTGGGCTTGGCCTGATCTGCAACATTAACTCTAGTTGGGGCCTTAGGTGCCGGATTAGGAGTTGGCTTCCGCTGTTCCGGCTTCGGCATATCTACAGCCCCGTCTAGATCCTCATCCCCAGCAATGCCAGCAAAAGCAAAGGCCGCTTGACGCCTTGCGTATGTCAGTGCTGCTCCTAAACCCTGCATATCATTTTTCTGCAATATCAATTTAAGTTCTGACTCTAACCACTGGCCGGAGGAATGAAGAATCTTCGTGCTTAGAAAATAGGCATGGTCTGTAGAAAATGGGGTTTGAATTATGCTTAAACCATTCTTTGAGAACACCGCTCGAATCTGTATTAACCCAGCGGTGAGGCTAGCGTACTTGCTTTTAAAGTGAGGGTTTACTGAGTCAAAGGCTGCGTCTTTTATCTCACCCTGTGCCTTGGCGTAGGCCGTAGCGAGTTCATTTATGGCTTCACTTGTTTTCATTTAATTCCCCTTTATAGGCTTCTCGAAAGTATTTCATAGCCAATTGAATTTCATCATCTGCGTAATTCTCAACCCTATAACCGCGCTCCAACAACTGAAGTCTGACGTTTATATCTCTAACCTTTGACGCAGCTATGAACCAGACATTTAACCCCTGCTCAACGAGGTCTCTGTTAGATCGAGCCCAGTCTTTATCTGCCATTTCCTGAAAGACTTTTTCAGAGGCTATTTCTTCCGTGGTATCGGTTCGGTGTTTGTCGGTTTCTTTCACAGGCCCCCCCAATGTAGAAAAGCCCCCCTGGTAAGCACCGACAAAAGAGCTACACCAGAAGGGCCTAAAAGCTAAATTTATAATTGGGCTTTGTCGGCTAGAGGGTTATTAACCAAGTTTTATATAGTGTAAACCTAATTATTAATACTTTAACATCGTATGTTAAAGGTTTAATTTGTAATAATTATATAGTTTATTAGGGGCTAGAAAAAAGAAAAGGGGCCATGGTTGACCCCTAATACTTAGACGTAGCCAGTATGCTTCTGCATAAATCCAAAGGCAATTCTTTTCTCTAAATTTATTAAGAATTGTTGTACTGGAGCGTGAAATAGTCTTGAGAGAAACAGCATCGCCCCAACCTAGGGAAACCTAGCTAAGATGACTTGGAACCGAGGGAATAAGGTCCAAGCGCAAGGCCACTACAATAAGGAAACATAGTTAGCCTAAACTTAAAATACGGCTAATAACGAACGAAGGGCGATGGGAACAAAACCATTGTGAACCCGTTTATTGTTTTCCAAATTAGGGGAAACAGTAAACGAGGTTATTGATCCACTCACTTCAGGGCTTCAAGGAACAATCACAATGCATCAATCAATATAGATTTCCCCAATGATTCTACCATCGGTGACGGTATTCTCATCCAAATTGTTAAAGTGATTTCTAGGTGTTGGATGGAACCGGATCCTTATTAATAGATTCGGGTGATCGTCTGGACGTTTGGCTAACATCTCAATCGGTGAACGGTAAAGCCCTGACACCTTGATTATTAGATCAACGATGTCGTCAGATTTTAATTCCCTGCAATCGGATAATAGAGCGGTCCTGTGAAATGGTAATTCTTTATAGGTCCAGCTCATAAATTACCTTCTATTTTTTTAATTAATTCCTTAGTCCTTTGAATTAAATCAATATGTGAATTACTAAGACTAGTCGGAAGAACCTCTAGTAAATCTTTTAATAATTCATAAATTTCTAAAGCATGGTTTTTTAGGTTAATTTCATCATCGGTCATTTCTTCCCTCTTTAAATAAGGGTGATCATCAAAAGCTTTTCTAAACGCTTTACACGCTGCTTCGAAAACTATTTTTCTAGACACTTCGTCTTTAAATAACTCTTTGAATAATTCTTTAGCTTCGTCATGGTTCATTTTATAGCCTCTCTTTTAAACCTATTCTGATATTTCTTTAGAGTTTTAATTAAATAATCAGTTCTTTTAATAGCTTCTTTAAATGCTGCTTTCTTCGTAGGGTAAAAACCTTGAAAATGAATTAAGTAAGTATATGATTCCTTCGTCCCATTTTTTTCATAAACATGGAAATTTAAACCATCTGAAAATAAAACATAAGATGACTTCACTTCTTCCCCACCTTCTGCCCACAGCAAGGACACGTTGTTTTACCGGTTAAATATTCTTCCATGGCCGTCTCTGCGAACTTCGTGAAAGTAATCCCACGAAGTTCTGCTTCTCGCATTAGGTCTTCTCTAATTCTAAATGATCTATTTGGTCTTTTTGGTTTTGGATCTTTTCGCACTTTTAACAACCTTTCTTTTATTATGTTTGCAGTTCATTGTAATAGCCACCATTGACCCATGAGTTAGTGAATCGATTGCAAAATCTTTGCAAGATTCAAAATCATTAAACCCAAATTCTAACCATTCTTCTCCGGGGGCTGGGCACACTATAGCAATAAAGTTTAGTTTCTTAGTTACCTTCTTTTTCATAACGCCTTCTTTCTAGTTAAAATTACAAACTTCCCGTTACTCTCATTGCTTAAAAATGAAGTCTCATATTCCTCTGTTTCACCACCCCAATAAGTCATTGTTGTGTATTTAAGAGCCCCCGCTGTGCATGGCCAATTCTTGCACTTCACATTGTAAATCTGCCCCTCGTGATTCGTTTGCTGGCTGTGCATTGTTTCGCATTTATCGCAAGCGAATGGCCTGTATTCTATTTTCATTTTTCCCCCTTTTTAGGAATCGCTACAAAATAATAGCAATCATCAAAAGACCCACCCTCGAAATCATTGTAGAGATTCCAGCCCAGCTTATTAATTAGGAAATTAGCCGCAGCCCAGTGATTATCTTCGTTCCCTAGGGAATGATCCCAAGGAAGAAACTCAGACCCTCCGGCATAGGATGCGCTTACCATAGGGCCAGTGGTGTCGGTTGGGCCTATGTATTTAGTCTTTATAGCTTGTCTCATAATTCACCTTCCTCGGAAGAATGATAAAATTCTAATAATGAGGAGAAAATTAAATCTTCCCCAATGATTTGAAATCTAAATTCTTGAGTAAGGCTTATTTTATTATCTAAAATGAATTTATTTAATTCCTCTTCATTAAAAAAGATTCTTATCATGATACCCTCATTTCTTATTTGTAGTGTAATCCATTGGATTACATAAATAAAGTCTATTTTCATTATTCCCCACTCATGTTAGAAACTTTTAGCCTTTTAAGTACCCTTAAAAGATGACGATCACCCGAAAGTTTTGCGCATAAAACGTCTATTCTAGGGCCAGAAGATTGAATGACTCCTAATGAGTTTACGGTTAATTTTAACCCACTGGTTGACTTAAGTTCTTCCTGTAGGTTTTCAGCGAACTCTTTAAGTTCTTTAGATAAAGAATTTGAATATGAGATAAGAGAAAGAATCGTGTGTCTTACAGAGTCTTCAGCGTTTTCTATATCAAGGTCTAATTGTTTTTCTTTAGATTTCATTTTTTTCTCCCGTCCTTGTAGGACCATAGTTTTTTAAATGCCTTGTCTATTTCTTCGTTTGTCATTATTCCCCCTTTTTATGTAAAAAATAAATTGTGGTAATGAAAGACCTAGTGCCGCAAACTCTGCCGAAACATCTAGCGACATACACAGATCCTCTTAAGAAAGAAATATTAATTTCAAGCCCTAGCTCTTTTGCTAGCAATTGTATTGCCTTTGCGTTTCGTACGTTTATTGTTTTGCCGTATACGTGGGTTGTCTCTACAGAAACTCTCCCACCTTGCTGAATAAATTTTTTGTGTAATTCTTTTTTTAATTCTTGTATCGTTGATGCTTTCTTTTTCATATTACACCCCCAATTCATTTTTAAATTCTGTGTATTTTTCTTGAGTAAATTCCCTAACCTGTTCCTCAGAAAAGGTTGGGTTTAATTTCATCAGTGCAGATACGAATTTTTCCCATCGCGCACTCATCTGGTCGTAAGCTTTATTGTCTTGTGCATCTCTTAGAAAGTTTCTTCGGCACATTATTCTATGGAGTCGGTATTTCATGGATTTATTCAAGGATATTTTGCATAAACCTTTTCTGTAATTAACAAGTAGCTCGTAAGTTTCTATGTCATTTTGTAGAGATTTTTTATATTCCAAACTTGGCTCTTTAGCTTGCTGATCTTTAACCTTATTTAATTTTTCTATTAGCTTTAGTAACCTTGTTTCGTTTTTCATAAAATCGCCCTCCTGAATATAAATATATCAAGTAACCCTAAAGAGTTACAGTTTTATTTGAAGGAGTATCATCTTAATACAGATTGTGTATCAAGTTGGGATTACTTTGGCTTGACTATATATTAGGGGAAACCTTAACTTTAAATTGATTCAGCTGATGTTTTTTTGCCCCTTGTCCAAAACAGGGGGCCGTAGTTTTTTTAAAAAACTTTATTTTTTAAATTTTTGATCTAGTATTTTAGGAACTGAGTATTTCCATTTAACACTGTGATGTATTCTTTTATTTAAGTTTCCCATCAATGAAATTTTACAACAGCTAGGCTCTAGCATAACAGAATAAAAAGACTTCACATAAGTTCCATATTTTAAATAGGCTTCTGTATTTCCTCCAGAATTACTTTGAGTCGACAATTGAGTTATTGCTACATCAGTAATTTGAAAAAATAATTTTCCTATTTTTCCTTGGGACAAATAAGTGTTAACGTCATCGTTCATTCTTCCGATAAACATAAGATCATCTTTAGGGTCTTTGTTAACTTTAAAAACAAAAGTGTTCATTGCTTTTCTTTTATAAGTATTATTAAGAAATGATCCGGCCCCACCAATAAAATCTCCACCTTGAGAAAATGCTATAGTACAGGACTTAGTATCATTCAGACACTCTATCATAGCGTTTAATATTCTATCTAAATTTTTTAGTTGAATTCCTAGGAGTGACTCACCGTCTATTTTTCTGTACAGGAAATGTCTGTAATCATCTTCATATTCAAAAAAATAATCTAAATTAAGTGATCTAGCTATTTCATAACAAGCGTTTCTTGCATAAACTATGACCTTATTTCCTGTAAGGTTGTCCATCTTATCAAACTTTCCTTCATAGTTTGATTTGCTAAAAACAATAACTTTTTCACCATATTTTTCTTTGTATTGACCTAATGTTTTATCTTCATCGTCACAAATTAAATAAATATCACCAGTGTATCCGGCTTTTCTTAGTGATTCATAAGTAATTACTTTGTCGGGCCTACCGTGTGTAAGAATAAACACTGCATATTTTTTATTTATGTTCATTTTTTTCCTTGGTACTGACCCCATTTTTTATTCTGGTGCTACTATAGTTATGATTTCTATCAAGATAAAAAATTTCTTTTTTCATCTTTTCAATTTCGTCCTTCATTTCCCATTGATTATTTTTATGATCAGCACCAAGGAAGTAAATATCATAGTGAAGTGAAAAAAACATATTTCTATCACGATCAATGTTTTCATAAGGAATTACTTCATCAACCCACTTAACTGCTCTCAGTTGAATAAATCTTTCATAAATTGATTGTTGCGGGTTTTTATAAAGTGGATTGCAATGAAGTCCGACGATAAGATAGTCACAATTTTTTTTCGCCTGTTCTAATGACAAAACATGACCACTATGTAAAATATCAGCAACCATTGGAAAAAATCCTATCTTCATGGCTAAGTCTCCTATTCACTATCTTCTTCGTCATCATTTAAAAGGCTGTCGCTAATTTCTTTTTTAAGTTTTACAAAGCCATTTTCTATTGCTTTTTCAAAATCAATAATAACAAGTGCTGAGTCTTCCATTAGAGCCTGTGTGTCAAGGTCAGAATGGGCATAGTATTCTGCAATATTTTCGTAATTAAAAACGATATGTCGATAGGCTGCTAGCTTTAGAAATTCTTTTTCGATTAAAGGAAGATTCGACTTATCTATTTTCTGGATAATTTCATCAGTTTTTTTATAATCAAAAAGGTCTGTTACCTCTGGCTTCGGACCTGTTGGTTGATAAACTGGCGACTTGATATTCTTTGAA
>Ga0315292_10000799_pt1 | contig 15681 bp, 12 predicted proteins | sample YL17G13_0_MG_FD_204029 | JGI IMG/M metagenome (GOLD analysis project Ga0315292, IMG submission 204029) | Sediment microbial communities from Yellowstone Lake, YNP, Wyoming, USA - YL17G13_0 | ecosystem: Environmental > Aquatic > Freshwater > Lake > Sediment | place: USA: Wyoming | collected... | reverse complement strand
CGATTTACGAGTATCAGTGCAAGAAGTGCGCGCGGCGCTTCGAATGTCTGGTCCAGGGCGGCCGGGATAAAGAAGTCGTCTGCCCCGACTGCGGCGCCGGGGAGCCTCAGAAATTGGTCTCGTCCTTCGGCATCGGCGGCGGCTCGAGCCGGATCAAGGCCTCCTCATCGAGTTGCACGACCTGCTCGACTAAGTCGTGCAGCACCTGCCATTGACCCCTCCTTTGGTTCTAGCGGCCGAGGGGATCGCCGGAGGGGAGCACTCTTGGTATCCGGATGAAGAAAGGGAACATGTCCTAAAGGGCCCGGTAAATGCCCTTTAGGGCGTGTTCCCAACTCCGGCCCGGCGATCCTCGAGAGGCCTATCTTGACTTATTCCCGCCGTTGACGTTTAAATAGGCCCTCGCTCATGGAACGTCGACATCGGCCCGCGATCACCCGCATCGGCATCGACACCGGCGGCACGTTTACCGACTTCGTCATCTGGAAGGACGGCCGCCTCTTTAACAGGAAGGTCCTCTCGACCCCGCAGGACCCCTCTTTGGCCATCTTCGAGGGCGTCGGCGAATTCCTGCGGACCGGCCCTGCCGTATTCATCGTCCACGGCACGACCGTGGCCACGAACGCCCTCCTGCAGAGAAAAGGCGGCCGCGTCGCCCTGATCACGACGGCCGGTTTCGAGGACATCTTGGCCATCGGGCGCCAGACTCGGCGCGAGCTCTATTCCTTGCAGCCCGAGGCGAGGTTCGAACTCATACCAGCCGGGCGCAGGTTCGGAATCCGGGAAAGGACGCTGGCCGCGGGACAGATCGAGAAAACGGTCAGCCGGATCGAGGTCCGTAAGGTCATCGCGAAGATCCGGAAATCCGGCGCCGAAGCTGTCGCCGTCTGTCTGCTCCATTCCTACGCCAACGCAAAGAACGAGGACGTCGTGGCCGAGGAGCTAGCCCGGGCGGGGCTTCTCGCCTCGATCTCGAGCCGTCTCCTCCCCGAGCACAGGGAATTCGAGCGGATGTCGACGACAGCCACGAACGCTTTTCTCATGCCGGTCATGGACCGCTACCTCCGGGAACTCGATCGGCGGCTCGGCCAGGCCGAGTTGCGGATCATGCAGTCGAACGAAGGGTACATCTCCCCTGCCAGAGCCCGCCTCGAACCCATTAAGACGTCTCTTTCGGGGCCGGCGGGGGGCGCCGTCGGCGCCCGCGTCCTGGCCCGGGCCGCCGGGATCCCGAACATCATCAGCTTCGACATGGGCGGGACGTCGACTGACGTTTCGCTGATCGAAGGCCGGATCCGACGGACGCACGAGGCCCGGATCGGGGATTTCCCGATCCGCCTTCCCATCATCGATATCCACTCCGTCGGCGCCGGGGGTGGTTCGATCGCTTATACCGACCGTGGAGGCTCGCTCAGGGTCGGTCCTCAAAGCGCCGGCGCGGACCCCGGGCCCGCCTGCTACGGCAAGGGGGACATGCCGACCGTGACCGACGCCAACCTCTGTCTCGGGCGCATGGACCCGGAGTTCTTCCTGGGCGGGCGGATGCGGATCCAACCGGAACGAAGCCGGGCCGCGGTCGGGACACTAGCCCGCCGGATCGGGAAATCCTCCCGCGAAACGGCCCTCGGCATCGTCGCCATCGCCAACGCCAACATGGAAAAAGCCATCCGCGTCATCTCGATCGAGCGGGGCTTCGACCCGCGCGCCTTCGCCCTTTTCTCGTTCGGCGGGGCGGGCGGCATGCATGCGGTGGAGATGGCCGCCCACTTGGGCATGCCCACGGTCATCGTCCCCCGCAACGCCGGGGTCCTTTCGGCCTTCGGCCTGCTCATGTCGGATTCCGTCAAGGATTACACGAAATCGCTGATGAAGCCTGATTCCCAGGTCACCCCGGCCGGCCTCGACGCGGAATTCCGTTCTCTCGAGGAAGCGAGCTTCCTCGATATGAAGGAGGACGGGTTCGCCGCGAAAGACGTCGTCCTCGAACGCTCCCTCGACTGCCGCTATCTCGGCCAGTCCTACGAGATCGACGTACCCTACAGGAAAGCGCGGACCGCGGCGCGGGCCTTCCTCGAGAGCTTTCACAGCCGGCACCTGAAGCTCTATTCCTATAGCCACGACCGCAGGCAGGTCGAGATCGTCAACCTGCGGGTCAAGGCCGTCGCCGTCACGCCCAAGATCCCGCTGGTCGAGGAACCCGGACAGAGGACGCTCGACCCGAAGGCCGTGATCCGGAAACAGCCCATCTTCTATGGAAAGACCGCCGCCGAAGGAAAGGTCATCGACAGGTCCAGGCTCGCCCCGGACAACGCGGTCCGCGGCCCGGCCCTCGTCATCGATCCCGAATCGACGACCTTTCTCCCTCCGGGATACGCCGCCCGGGTCGACGGATTCCTCAACCTCATCATTCGCAAGGCGGGGCGGCGATGAAAAAATTCGACCCCATCGAGCTCGAGCTTTTCAAGAACGTCTTCATCGCCATCTCCGAAGAAATGGGCGCCGTCCTCGGCCGCACCGCGCTCTCCCCCAACATCAAGGAACGGAAGGATTACTCCTGCTCGCTTTTCAACGAAAAGGGCGAAACCCTGGCCCAGGGCTCGCATATCCCCGTCCATCTGGGCGCCATGCCCCTTTCCGTCCAGGCCGCGCTCCGGGCCGTGACCTTCGAGAAGGGCGACCTGGTCATCCTCAACGACCCCTACCGGGGCGGGACGCATCTCCCCGACATCACCTGCATCTCCCCCGTTTTCCTGGGCCGGAAGCTCAGCTTCTTCGTGGCCAACCGGGCCCATCACTCCGACGTCGGCGGGATGTCGCCGGGTTCCATGCCCCTGGCCACCGAGCTTTTCCAGGAGGGCCTGATCATTCCGCCGCTGAAGCTCTATTCGCGCGGCCGGATGAACAAGGGCGTCTTCGACCTCATTCTTTCGAACGTCCGGACGCCGGACGAGCGCCGGGGCGACCTCCTGGCCCAGTTCGCGGCCAACGAGATCGGCCGGGCCCGGCTCGAGGAGGCCGTGGTCCGATTCGGCGCCGGAAAGGTCCGCCTGTACTCCGGGCTCGTCCAGGACTACACGGAAAAATTCCTCAGAGAGACGATCAGGACCATCCCCGACGGCGTTTACGCCTTCGAGGATTTCCTGGACAACGACGGGATCTCGGCCCGCTCCATCAAGATCGGCGTCCGGGTGACGATCCGCGGCGACGAGGCCGTCGTCGATTTCAGCTCCTCCTCTCCCCAGACCGAAGGCGGCGTCAACGCCAACTTCGCCATCACCTGCTCGGCCGTCCTGTATGTCTTCCGATCCCTCGTCGAAGAGGACATTCCCTTCAACACCGGCCTGATGAGGCCGGTCGAGATCGTGGCCCCCAAGGGCTCCATCGTCAACGCCGAGTTCCCGGCCGCCTGCGCCGGAGGGAACGTCGAGACCTCCCAGCGCATCGTCGACGTCCTGCTCGGCGCCCTGGCCAAGGCCATCCCGGACAGGATCCCGGCGGCGAGCCAGGGGACGATGAACAACATCGCCTTCGGCGGCTACGACCCGTGGCGGAAGAGGCACTTCGCCTATTACGAGACGATCGGCGGCGGTATGGGCGCCGGATCGGACGCGGCCGGCCTCGACGGCGTCCACACGCACATGACCAACTCCCTCAACACGCCCCTCGAAGCCCTCGAGAATTACCTGCCGATCAGGATCCGGCGTTACGGCCTCCGTAAGGGCTCGGGAGGAAAAGGACTTCATTGCGGGGGCGAGGGGATCATCCGCGAATACGAATTCCGAGTCCCCGCGGCGCTGACGATCATGTCGGAGCGCCGCCGGTTCGCGCCCTACGGGTCATGCGGCGGCGGGCCGGGCGCCAAGGGAAGAAATACGCTCATCTCCCGGGGGAAGAAAATAGTCCTGGGCTCGAAAGTCAACGTCAAGCTCCGGCCGGGCGACATCCTGCGCATCGAAACGCCGGGCGGGGGCGGTTTCGGCAAGCCGCGCCGCTAGCTTCGAACGACGCGGGGGCTCTTTAAGAAGTTGAAAGCCTCGAAGAGCTAGGTCTTCTTGAGCTTCGTTTTTTCGATGAGCAGCATGCCCTGGTAGGACACGTAGTTCAGGAGGATCATCACCCGCTCGTTGTCGCCGACCTCCTTGCGGAAGATCCCCTTCAGGCCCTTGAAGGGCCCTTCGACGACTTCGATCTCGTCCCCGACGGCCGGTTCCTCGCCGTATTTTTCGAAGACGATGAGCCCGTTCTGCTCGCGGGCCTTGATGCCCAGGACGATCTCCTCGGGGATGGGGGTCGGGCTGTCGTCGTTGCCGACGACGCGCTTGACGCCGCGGGTGTATTTGACCATCTGAAACTGGTCGGGGAATTCGAAGCGGACGAAGGCGTATCCCGGGAAAAAGGGCCCGATTCGCTTTTCGCGGACGTATTTCGGGCAGTAGACGGTGAAGCCGCCCTCCTCGAAAAGCCTCTCGACCTGGCTCTCTTTCTTGGGCCTGGTGTTGATGACGTACCAGCGGAGCATCAGGTCACCTTCAACTTTTCGTCCGCGAGCCCCATCTTGCCGTACACCGAGGGCCGGCGGTCCTCGATAAAGTGGCGGCGGGCATGGGAGGATGTGTTTTTCCGGAGATCGCAGTCGGCGTAGAGGATGGCGTCGCGGCCGCGCGGAGCCCGGGCCATGACCCGGCCGTCGGGGTCGGCCACGAACGACTCCCCGGCGAATTCGAGCTTCTCCTCCCGTCCGACCCTGTTGACGAGGGCGGCATAGTAGCCGTTCTGGAAGGCGGCCACCTGGAGTTCGGCTTCGAAAATCCCTTCGGTCCACTCCCCCACCGCTCCCGCCTGGGGCACGACGACCAGTTCCGCCCCTTGGAGGCGCAGGCCCCTCATGTATTCCGGGAAGTGGCGGTCGTAGCAGATGGCGACGCCGATCTTCCCGACCGCCGTCGCATGGACGAAGCTCTCCCGGTCTCCCGGGGCATAGTAGCCTCGTTCGTGGAACCCGGGGCCCTCCATGATGTGGACCATGCGCGTAACGCCCAGGATCCGGCCGTCCGCGTCGATGACAGGCGACGCGTCGTAGGTGCGGTCTCCGTCACGCTCAAAAAGGTTGAGGACGGCGACGACTCCGGTCTCCCGCGCCATGGCGCAGAAAAGGTCCGTCGTCGGACCCGGGATGGTCTCGGCCTTGAGCAGGCCCGCGGGCGTCGCCGGAAGCTCCGGGTAGAAGCGGGAAAAGGCCAACTCGGCGAAAGCGACGAGCCCGGCTCCCGCTTTGGCCGCCTCGAGAAAAGCGAGCCTACCCCTGGCCCGGTTCTCTTCCGGAGCGCCCGTCGCGTGCTGCTGGACGAGAGCGATCTTCAAGCGCGGCAGGCTTTTTCGATATCGGCGACCGTCTTGGGAATGGGCGGGCCGAGGACCTTGTGGCCCTTCTCCGTGACCAGGACGTCGTCCTCGATCCGGGCGCCGCCGAAGTCGAGGAACTTCTCCACCTCGTCGTAGGCGATGAATTCCCGGAACTTCTTTTCCTTGCGCCATTTTTCGACCAGGGCCGGGATGAAGTAAAGCCCGGGCTCGACGGTCATGACATGACCGGGCCGCAGCTCCTTGGCCATCCGGAGATAGGCCAATCCGAACTGGCTGCTCCGCTCGACGGTCTTGTCGTAGCCGATGTTGTTTTCGCCGAGGTCCTCCATGTCATGGACGTCGAGGCCCATGTTGTGCCCCAGGCCGTGGGGGAAAAAGAGGGCGTGGGCGCCGGCCGCGACCGCCGCGTCGACGTCTCCCTTCATGAGGCCCAGGTCCTTGAGGCCGGCGGCCAGGACCCGGGCCGTCTTCAGGTGGATCTCCTTGAACATGACCCCGGGCTTCATCGCCTTGATAGCCGTTTCCTGGCCGGCCAGGACGATCTCGTAGACGTCCCTCTGCCTCCTGTCGAAACGGCCGCCGACGGGCACCGTCCGGGTGATGTCGCAGGCGTAAGAGAGGGCCGATTCCACGCCGGTGTCGACGACGAGGAGTCTGCCCTTGACGAGTTGGTTGCCATGATAGTGGTTGTGGAGCGTCTGACCGTTGATGGTGACGATGGACGGGAAAGCCAGATGCAAGCCCCGGGAGAGGGCGATCCCTTCCATGGCCCCCGAGATCTCGTGCTCGTAACGGCCGGGCTTGGCCAGCTTCATGGCGGCCAGGTACATTTCGTGCGATACTTCCAGGGCGGCTTCGATCTCTCGGACCTCTTCCTTCGACTTGAAGAGCCTCAGGGCGATCACCGCTTTGATGAAAGCTGGGGACGCCTTAGCCTTGAGGTCCTTCACCGGAATGCCCAGAATGTCGCCCAATGCTTGGGCCGAGTCCGCCCTGTAGGGTGGAAGATAATGGACAGGGCGCCCGGCCGCCAGGGCCTTGCGCACCGCCTCCTCGAAGCCCGCCCGGGGCGCGGTGTGCCTGACGCCGACTTGGAGGGCCCGGTCTTTCATCTTGGGCAGGTTCCCCATCCAGATGATGTCTTCTATGCCGATATCGTCGCCGAAGACGACGTCCTTGTTCTCGTCGACGTCGACGATGGCGGCTAGACCGGGGGAATCCAACCCGAAGAAATATAGGAAAGAGCTGTCTTGACGGTAATGAAAGGTATTGGCTGCGTAGTTCATCGGGCTTTCCTCGTTGGCGAGGAAGATCAGCAGGCCAGGACCGGCCTCCTTTTTCAGGAGCTTACGCCTTTGGATATACGTTTCGGGCTTAAACATTTTGTCCTCCTCGAAGGTGTGAAAGAATTGTATAACAGAAAATCCGGCGCCGTTCAACACCGCGACCCGAATAGGGATTGAAACGCTTCCCAAGCGGTGGTATGCTTTGCCCGAACTTTTCAGAGGAGGACGGAATGGGAGGATTTTTCGGGGTCGTCGCCAAGCACGATATCGTCGAGGACCTGTACTACGGCACGGATTACCATTCGCATCTCGGGACGAAGCGCGGCGGTCTGGCCGTCGGCAACGGGGACGGCATCGTCCGCTACATCCACAACATCGAGAACGCCCAGTTCCGGTCTAAGTTCGGCGAGGACATCGGCAAGCTCCACGGCACTCGGGGCATCGGGGTCATCAGCGACTACGAAGACCAGCCGCTCCTCATCCGGTCCCACCTGGGGCTTTTTTCGATCGCCACGGTCGGCGTCATCAAGAACGCGGACGAGCTCGTCGAAAGGGCTTTTCAAGGCAAGTGCCTCCACTTCTCGGAAATGCGGGGTGGCGAGATCAACTCGACCGAGCTCGTGGCCGCCATCATCAACCAGAAGAACACTTTTGAGGCTGGCATCCAGCAGGCCTGGGACCTCATCAAGGGTTCCTGCTCGATCCTCATCCTGACCGAGGACGGCATTCTGGCCGCCAGGGACAAGCTCGGCCGCACGCCCATTGTGCTGGGGAAAAAGCCGGGGGCTGTCGCCGCTTCCCTCGAGACCTGCGCTTTCCCGAACCTCGATTATGAGATCGACCGCTACCTCGGCCCGGGGGAGATCGTCAAGATCACGCCCGATGGGTACGAGCAAAGGCTCCCGCCGCGCGAGAGGCTGCAGATCTGCTCTTTCCTCTGGGTCTATTACGGCTATCCCGCATCGAACTACGAGGGCATCAACGTCGAGATCGTTCGCAACCGATGCGGGGCGTTGCTGGCCAAGAACGACGAGGTCAAGGTCGATCTCGTTGCCGGCATCCCCGACTCGGGTATCGGCCACGGCCTGGGCTACGCGGCCGAGGCGGGCATCCCCTTCCGCCGGCCCTTCGTCAAGTACACGCCGACCTGGGCCAGGAGCTTCATGCCCCAGAACCAGGACGTACGCGACCAGGTGGCCCGGATGAAGCTCATCCCCATCCGCGAGATCATCCAGGGCCGGAAGCTCATGTTCTGCGAGGACTCGATCGTCCGGGGGACCCAGCTCACGGACACCATCCAGCGGCTTTATGAATCCGGGGCCGTCGAGGTCCACATGCGGCCGGCCTGCCCGCCCCTCGCCTACGGCTGTAAGTACTTGAATTTTTCGCGCTCGCGTTCCGTACTCGACCTGGCCGCGCGCAAGGCTATCGCGGCCCTCGAGGGCCCGGACGCCAAGAACGTGGCGGAATATGCGAAATCGGGGTCGGAGAAGTACGAGGCCATGGTCGCCTGGATCGCCCAGAAGCTCGGTCTGACGACCCTTCGCTACCAGCGGCTCGAGGACCTCGTCGAGGCCATCGGCCTGCCCAAGGAGAAGCTCTGCACATTCTGTTGGGACGGCGTCGGCGTCGATTGAGGAGGGGGGATTTTGGGCAAAAAAAATGGTAGCGGGGGTTGGATTTGAACCAACGACCTCCGGGTTATGAGCCCGACGAGCTACCAGGCTGCTCTACCCCGCGATACCGCCGTCATTATATCAAATCCGGATATATTGTCAACGCCGAATTGCCGCGACCGCTCTCCGTTCAATTTCCGGCTTGACTTTGGCGGCCGGGAAAACTAAATTATGGTGAAATTCAATGGCCTGGACAGTTTTTTTTATCCTCTCTTTCCTTTGTATCGGTTCGGTCGCGGCCATGATCCTTTCGCGAAACCAGGCCCATAACGCCCTTTTCCTGGTTCTTTCGTTTTCGAGCCTGGGCGGGCTCTTCGGCCTTCTCGACGCTCCCTTCGCCGCCGCCGTCCAAGTGCTCGTCTATGCCGGGGCCATCATGGTCCTCTTCCTTTTCGCCATCATGATGTTCAACCTCCGCGGAGAGCTCCCCGTCCGGGTCAAGAAGGCCCGGCTGGCCCTCACGGCCGGGCTGGGGATGTTCCTCCTGGCCGAGCTTTTCCTGGCCGGCCGCAAGCTCGTCCTGGGGGGCGCGGGGGTTGCGCCGGCCGCCGGCGGCGACACGGCCCGGCTCGGGCACTTCCTTTTCTCCGATTACCTCTACGCGTTCGAGATCACGTCCCTCCTCATCCTTGCCGCCCTCGTCGGCGCGCTAGCCCTGGCCGGTAGAAAGGAGGGCGCGTGATCCCTCCGTCGGCGTTTTTCGCGGTGGCCGTCGTCCTCTTCGTCCTCGGAGTCCTGGCTTTCTTCGTCAAGAAGGACCTGTTGACCCAATTCATGTCCGTCGAAGTCATGCTCAACGCGGGGAATCTCGCTTTCTTGGCCCTGGCCAAATCTCTCGGCAAGGCGGAGGGACAGGTCATCGTCCTGTTCGTCATCACCGTGGCCGCGGCCGAGGCCGTCATCGGCCTCGCTATCATCGTCCTCGTCTTTCGCCAGCGGAAGACCATCCAAACCGACGAACTCAAGGACCTGAAGGGATAACATGGCCGAGTTATTCTGGCTGATCCCCCTGATACCCGGAGGGAGCTCGCTCCTGCTCGTCCTTTTCGGGACGAAACTTTCCCGGCGTTGGGTCGCCTGGCAGGCTTCGTCGGCCGTCTTTCTGTCGCTCCTTCTTTCGGCTGCGGCCTTCGTCCATCTTATCCGACTTCCTCCCGGCGCGCCCGGCCTCAGCAAGACACTCCTGGCCTGGATCTCGAGCGGCCATTTCGTTTCGCCCATCACTTTCGCCTTCGATCAACTGACGGCCGTCATGGCTTTGGTGATCACGGGGGTCGGCCTCCTCATCCATGTCTATTCGACCGCCTACATGTCCGAAGACCGGTCATACGCCAGGTATTTCGCCCACCTCAACCTGTTCACCTTCTTCATGCTCGTGCTCGTTATGGCCTCGAACCTCGTTCTCATGTTCGTCGGCTGGGAGGGCGTCGGGCTCTGCTCGTATCTCCTGATCGGCTTCTGGTTCGATCGGCCCGCGGCAGCCAAGGCCGGCATGAAAGCTTTTGTCGTCAACCGAGTCGGCGACGCGGCCTTCATCATCGGCATCCTCTTCCTCTTGGTCCAGGTCGGCGGCTCCGGCTTCGCGGCCATCAACCAAGCAGCCGCAACCGGCCTTCTCCCCTCTGGTCTCGCGACCCTGGCCGCCATCCTTCTCTTCGTCGGCGCCACCGGGAAATCGGCCCAGATCCCGCTCTACATCTGGCTCCCCGACGCCATGGAGGGCCCGACGCCGGTGAGCGCCCTCATCCACGCCGCGACCATGGTCACGGCCGGCGTTTACATGGTCTGCCGCCTGAGCGGGCTCTACGCGGCCTCCGTCCCCGCCTCGACCGTCGTCGCCTGGATCGGCGCCGCAACGGCCATATTCGCCGCGACCATGGCCCTCGTCCAGAACGACATTAAAAAGGTCCTGGCCTACTCCACGATCTCCCAGATCGGCTACATGTTCATCGGCTGCGGCGTCGGGGCCTATGCTGCCGGGATGTTCCATCTCGTCACCCACGCCTTCTTCAAGAGCCTGCTCTTCCTGGCCGCGGGCAGCGTCATCCACGCTCTGTCCGGCGAGCAGGACATGCGCCGGATGGGCGGCCTCAAGAAACATCTCCCGGTGACTTTTCCCGTATTCCTCGTCGGGGCCCTGGCCATTTCGGGTGTCCCGTTCCTCTCCGGTTTTTTCTCCAAGGACGCCATCCTGACTAGCGCGTTCGCCGGCGGGCATTATGTCCTCTATGGCCTGGGCCTTCTAGGCGCCGTCATGACGGCGTTTTACATGTTCCGGCTGGTTTACCTGACATTCTACGGAGAGGAACGGATGACCCCTCAAGCCGGTCATCACATCCATGAGTCGCCGCGGGCCATGACCATTCCTCTCGTCTTCCTTGCCGCTTTCTCCATCCTGGCCGGATATGTCGGACTGCCTGTCCTTTTCGGCGGGAAAGCCGACCTCTTCGGCCGCTTCATGGAGGGTTCGGTCAAGACTGTCACCCATCATCTAGCCGTCTCCACGGAGGGACTGCTCGTTGTTCTGGCCACGGCCGCGTCGCTCCTGGGCATCGCGCTGGCTTTCTTATTTTACCGCAGGACGCCCGCCCTTCCCGGCCGTCTCGCTTCTCTTTTTCCCGGTATCTATCGGCTCCTTGTCGGCAAATATTATATCGACGAGGTTTATGACGCCGTCGCTGTCCGGCCCCTGATCAGAGGGGCCGAAATGGTCTATGAGCGTTTCGACCTCAAGGTCATCGACGGCGCGCTCAACGGGTCGGCCGCCGCCGCCGGTCTCGCCGGCAAAGGCTTGAATTTTCTCCAGAGCGGGCTTGTCCGGGACTACGCCTTGGCCTTTCTCATCGGCGCGATCATCTTCCTGGGGTTCCTGCTGCTATGAATGCCATGATGGCCAACCTCCCCCTCGCAAGCATCGTCACCTTCCTGCCGCTCGCCGGGGCGTTTCTCCTGGTGTTCTTCCGCCGCGAATCGGTCAAGGCTATACGGACGGCCGCCCTGGCGGTGTCGGTCCTGACCTTCGCCCTCGCCCTGCTTCTCTTTTTTGGGTTCGACGGAAAGGCCGGCATCCCGGAGTTCGTCGAGCATGCGCCGTGGCTCGGGCGAGGCCTCGATTATCATGTCGGGGTCGACGGCATCAGCCTCTTCCTCGTCCTTCTCGCGGCTTTCCTCACGCCCCTGGCCCTTCTGTCATCCTGGCGAGCCGTCAACGATCGGGTCAAGGAATTCTCTTTCTTCATGCTCGTCCTCGAGACCGGCATGATCGGCGTCTTCGTCTCGCTCAACCTCTTCCTGTTCTATGTCTTTTGGGAGGCCATGCTCCTCCCGATGTATTTCCTCATCGGGCTCTGGGGCGGCCGCCGCCGGGTCTATGCCACCACGAAGTTCATCCTTTTCACCATGTTCGGAAGCCTGCTCATGCTCGTCGGCATCTTCGTCCTCTATTCCGCTTACCACCGGGCGACGGGAAGTTTCTCCCTGACTATCGCCGACCTGGCCGGCATCGCCCTCTCCCCCGCCCTCCAGACCTGGGTTTTTCTGGCCTTCGGACTGGCGTTCGCCATCAAGGTCCCTCTTTTCCCGCTCCACACCTGGCTTCCCGACGCCCATGTCGAGGCCCCCACGGCGGGCTCCGTCCTCCTGGCCGCGGTCCTCCTCAAGATGGGAGCCTACGGTTTCCTGCGGCTGGGGATCCCTCTCTTTCCCCAAGCGGCCGCATCGTTCGCCCCAGCCCTCTCCATCCTCGCCATTATCGGGATCGTTTACGGCGGCCTGATGGCCCTCGTCCAGAAGGACATGAAGTCCCTTGTCGCCTACTCTAGCGTCAGCCACATGGGCCTCATCATGCTGGCCGTGTTCTCTCTCAATTTCGAGGCCACCGAAGGTGCCCTCTACCAGATGCTCAACCACGGCCTGAGCACGGGCGCGCTTTTCATCTGCGTCGGGATCCTGTACGAGCGGACGCACACCCGGCTCATCAAGGATTATGGGGGCGCCGCCGCCCGGATGCCCGTCTTCGCGGCCATCTTCCTCGTCGCCGTTCTCTCGTCCGCGGGTCTGCCGGGACTCAACGGCTTCGTCGGGGAGATCCTGTGCTTCTTCGGCATATTCGCCTCGAGCAGGGTCCTGGCGGCGCTCAGTGTTTCGACCGTCATCCTGTCGGCCGCCTATCTTCTCTGGCTTTACCGGCGGGTCATGCACGGCCCGCTCAAAGACCCGGACGGTCTTCTCAGGGACGTCGACCGGCGAGAGCTCGCCACCCTCGTCCCCATCGTCGTCCTTATCGTCCTCATGGGCCTTTTTCCCGGCGCCATCCTGAGGAAAATGGACGCCTCGGTCAGCCGCTATATCGAATCCATCAGGACCAAAGCAACAGCCTCGCTGACCTGGAAACCGGCAACGCGGATAGCACTTCCGATCCGTATTTCTGGCGACCCTGCGGGCCCGTTACAGCTCGAGGGGAGACGGGAGCGCTAGCATGACGACGTTCATGGCCCTCGCCCCTCTGCTCGCCGTCGTCTCCGGGGCGCTCCTCGTCCTTCTCGTCGAGGCCTTCATGAAGCGGAAGAGCCGGGAGCCGCTCGGCTATATCGCGGCTTTCGCCCTTCTCGCGTCCGGGTTTTATACGGTCCGCTCCTGGAACCAGGATCTGAGCTTTTTCGGCGGGCGTCTCCTCCTCGACCGGTTCGCCCTGCTCCTCTTCGCCGCCTTCATCGTCATCGGCCTCGTCGTCATCCTGATGAGTCTGGAATACGCGGCTCGCCTGGGCTTGAACCTCGGCGAGCTTTGCGGCCTCGTCCTCCTGGCCGTGGCCGGGCTGATGATCATGGTTTCCTCGACGGATTGGCTCGTCGTTTTTCTGGGTCTCGAGGTCCTCTCGGTCGCTTCTTATGCCCTATCGGGCCTTAAGAGGCCCGATAGGGCTTCCTCCGAGGCGGCGGCTAAATACTTCCTGATGGGGAGCTTCGCCGGCGCGTTTTTTGTGTTCGGCCTGGCTCTTCTGTTTGGGACGTCGGGAAGCCTCGATTTTTCGACGCTTCTCGCGAACGGGACTACTCGGTCGGGCCTTGCCCCGGCCGGCGCCGTGGGCCTGGGGCTCATCCTCGCGGCCTTAGGCTTCAAGGTCGCCATCGCCCCCTTCCACATGTGGGCTCCGGACGTCTACGAGGGCGCCCCGACGCCCGTGACCGTATTCCTGACCGTCGGACCTAAGGCCGCCGGACTGGCCGTCCTCTTCAGGCTCCTCGTTCCCCTCCTGAGGAACGAATCCTTCGCCGCCGTCTTCGGCCCCGCTCTAACTTTCATGGCAGTACTGACCATGTTCGCCGGCAACCTGGCCGCGCTTCGTCAAAAAAGCGTCAAGAGGATGCTGGCCTATTCGAGCATCGCCCATTCGGGCTATATCCTCGTCGCCGTCATCGCCGGGGACGGCCCGAGCCTCGTCTTCTATCTCGTCGTCTATCTGTTCATGAACGCCGGAGCCTTCAGCGTTCTAGCGGCCATGTCGCGGAAGGGAGCGGAATACACCTCTCTCGATGACTTCGCCGGTCTCGGCCGCCGCTATCCTTGGCTCGCCGCGTGTCTCTCCGTCTTCCTTCTTTCCCTTGCGGGCTTTCCGCCCACGGCCGGCTTCCTGGCCAAGTTCTATGTCTTCAGCGGAGCCGTCAGGGAGGGGCATGTCGCGCTAGCCGTGGCCGCCGTCCTAGCCAGCCTGATCTCGGTCGCGTACTACCTGAAGGTCATCGTCGTCATGTACATGAAGGACGAGAACGGCGAAGTCGCCATCGACCAGGAGAATCCGGCCCTCTACTTGGTCCTGTTCCTATGCCTGTTCGGGACGGTTCAGTTGGGCCTCTGGCCCGGAAACCTCTTAGCCCTCATCCGCCAGGCGTTTTTCAAGGTTTTCTAGACTTCGAGACCCGCCTGTACGGCTATTCCAGCTTTGTGCCCTTCGTTTCGGGAATTCCTATCCAGAACACAGCCGCCGCCAAGAAAGCCGCTGCGATCAGGATGAACGAAAAACCGAATCCCCGCTTCTGGGCCAAGGAGCCGACGACGAACGGCGCCGCGGCACTGACGATGCGGCCGGTATTGTAGGTGATGCCCTGAGCCGTGGCCCGGACAGCCGTGGGATAGATCTCCGCCGTCAAGGCGCCGAAGCCCGTGAAGTAGCCGGTGCCGAAGAAAGCGACGAACGGTCCCAGGATGAGGAGAAGAAGCGGCCGATGCGTCTGCGAGTACAGGAGCATGAATACGGAGGCGGCCAGGAGGAATCCCACATATGACCGCTTCCGCCCTAACCTGTCGCTGATGAATCCGAAGGTGATATAGCCCAGCCACATTCCGGCCTGCATGAAGATGACGAGAGCGGACATCGTCCGCGGCGCCAGGCCGATACCTCCCTGGCCGGGCGGCATCGAAAGATAGGCCGGAAGCCAGAGGTTGAAACCCCACCAAGCGAACATGGTGCACGCGTTCATGGCGGTCACGAATAGGGTCAAGCGGAGCCGCTTTTTCCCGAAGATCTCCCCGAATCCGGCCCGGACGCTCGGCGCCGCCGCCCGGCCGGCCTTCCAGATCTCGGGTTCCCGGACCTTCTTCTGGATCCAGAGCGTGAAGAAGGCCGGGATGACACCGACGAAAAAGACGCCCCTCCAGCCCCACACGGGCAGGACGATCGCGGCGACGGCCGCCGCGGCGGCGTAACCGACGGCCCACGAGCTCTGGACGATACCCAGGGCCTTGCCGCGGTGTTCGGCCGGCCAAGTTTCGGATACGAGGGCCGCTCCGCTGGCCCACTCCCCGCCCATGCCCAGCCCGAGGAAAATCCGGAAGACGGCCAGCATGACGACGCTCGAGGCGAAACCGCAGGCCGCGGTGAAAACCGAATAGATGAGGATGCTGCCCATCAGAGCCCGGCGGCGGCCGAAGCGGTCGGCGATGACGCCGAAAACCAGGCCGCCGACCGCGGACGCGATAAGGGTCAGAGAGCCCAGAAGTCCGGCCGTCGCCTTGGCCATGCTCATATCGGACATGAGGGCCGCCAGGACCATGGCGTAGAGCATGACGTCGAAGGAGTCGAGCATCCAGCCGAACGAGGCCGCGACGAGCGACCGCCGGGCGTCCGGCGAGGCTTCTTTCCACCAGGCGAAACGGGTCATCAGAAGATCTCCATCGTTAAAAAGAAACGGCCGGAGCGGGACGTAAGCCGGATCCTGTTCCCGCCGAAACGGGCGACGGTCATTTGACTAGGCCCCGGGTTGCCCCGGGGCTCGAGCGGCCGACCCGCCCCCTGGGACGGGCAGTCCCAAAACGGGGCTCGTTTGGCCTTGCTCCGGATGGGGTTTGCCTTGCCC
>Ga0315292_10000798_pt1 | contig 15682 bp, 26 predicted proteins | sample YL17G13_0_MG_FD_204029 | JGI IMG/M metagenome (GOLD analysis project Ga0315292, IMG submission 204029) | Sediment microbial communities from Yellowstone Lake, YNP, Wyoming, USA - YL17G13_0 | ecosystem: Environmental > Aquatic > Freshwater > Lake > Sediment | place: USA: Wyoming | collected... | reverse complement strand
GTTAGCGGCCCCCTGTACTTGTTCACTGGAGTGAAGTCTGTGGTCGTACCGCAGATAGAGAGCGGTTCACTGTTCTGAGGCTGAGATCCGCAGGCGGCCAAACCACAGAGTAGGGCGGCAGAGACTAACGACCATCGAAGCGCTTCCGTTACAGATCGAAACTCAGCCCACGAGCGCATTACCGTGTATCGCATACGAGCACCTCTTAAGCTAAATATTGTTGTATTACAACGATACTGTAAGCCCTAGTGGGCGCTCAAGTTGCTTCGTACAATCACGCGGAGTCTTTCAGGGTATCTGGCGCTTTTGGGGTATTAGCCAAAATCAAAAAGAGGAGAGTGGACGTGGCGGGAATCGAACCCGCGTCCGAAACCTCTTCGTAACAATCAGTCTACATGCTTAGCCCCTAGTTTAAGCTCCTGGGGCACGGACAGGGTGCGCTGATCTCTCAGCCCACCTCCACCATCCAAGATTACGGTTCCTGGCAACCGCTTGCTCGCTCGGATTTTAGGCGCCGCTTGAGCAGTTTCCGCCCTTCCAAGTAGATAAACCCACGTGCGTTACTTGGACCACACGAGCCACTGCTTATTAGGCAGCGAGCTTGAGACTCTCAGCGCGAGCGCCGAAATTCACATGGACGACGTTGTCTTTGCCGTTTATAGTTTTTGCCGCGGTTTGAAAAGCCCACGCCATGCTTTGCATGCAAATTGCCCTACAAAAGTCCCGTCGAAACCAGTACACGCCCGAAAACATAGCCTATGGCTTTTTTGATGAAAAGGCCAGATCTAAACTTCGCAGCTGATGCGGAAGTGCGTGCCCTAACACAATCATCGCGATCAGAAAGAGTATCCTCACAAGCAGTGTCACTTTGCCCGTCGTCAGGCTGCTGGTAACGCTGCGGTCGGTCAGGATGTTCCGCTCGAGTGCGGTCATCTGATCGGATATGTCCTGAGCTTTCCTGCGCAGCTCTGCCAGCCTTGTCGCCCTACTTACCGAGTCCAGCCCCTCCCGCTCCAGCATGACTCTCTTGTGCTCGGCGGCGAGGCGCAGGTACTCGGGGTTGGCCGAGGCCGCGCTTTTTCCTACTTCTGAGGCGTCCCGTTGTCTCATCGCTTCGAGTGAGTAAAGGTCGGCACAAACAAAGCCAATCAGAACTAGGCCTCTTACCAATTTTGCGTTGATGAAAAATATAAACGCCATTGGCAAAATTATAAGCAGCATTGCCGGTACGACCCCATAGAGGGGGACTGTGGCTATCGAGAGCTGCCACGCTATTACGCCGCATATAGCAAGGATAAGGGTTATGCTCAGGATTCGCCCGGCTAAGCCGAGCCTGTGCCGTGCCTCCTCCATACCGCTGGACACCTTGCCTTTACTGGGCTCAGCTGATTCAGCCGGTGGCCTAGCCGGCATCTCTATAACTACGCCATCGGCGAGGAGGGAGAGCCTACTAACTTCAAGCGCAGTCATTCTGGCTATCTCCGCCTGGATCTCGGCAGGGGTTGGCTCGTAGGGTTTTGGGTAAAATGGCTGGCCCTTGAGGATCTCTTGGGGCTCGGGGATAGGCTCAGGCTGAGCCGGGTTTAACTGAGGATCGGCCAGGACCAGCGCCACGGCCTCGGGCCAAGTTTGCTCAAGCCAGGCCATGATGGCTGTCTCCGGCACATGCGTACCGCGCCGATAGTTCACCCCGCTGCGGGCAGCCTTTCGCTGCTTAACATCATTGATCGAGCTGACGATCCGTGCAATTCTCTCGTCGTCCATCCGCATTTCTCCCAAACTGCGCGTGGTCACAACTGCCGAGGTGAAGTTCGCCCCGGCAGTTGGCAAGCTATCCTCTGCCCTAATCCCTGTGCAATTCAATTCCTCGTCAATATCTTTATCGGAGTATACCTATGCAAATAAGAACTGTACAAATGGACGACCCCTGGCTCGGGAAAAGGACCCTTAGTGCTGATAGCGAGGATGCCTTAATGCTGGAGCTTATGAAGGACCAGTATAAGCTGCTGACCCATTACCGCGATGACGGTAGGATCCCCACGGAAAAGCTGCTAGAGGATATTAAGGCTTACGAGTACGTGCTCCGAAACAAGGAGCCGATCGCACGAGCCGTGGAATACTTCAATGTGACAAGCCAGGCTGCCGATGGCGGAAAGCGCAGGCCCCGGCCGCGAGAAGTTGCGAAGGCGCTCGGCTGGGTAATTTAGAACACGAGAAGAGAGAGTTCCAATGAGTTTCATTAGTGAGAATTTCGAGATCGTGGGAGATTCCTACATTGATAGCACAGGCTGCGCGCACAGGCTGAAGAATGTCAGAGCTGTGACGTACGGGGCGGAGAACATGCACGGAATTGAGCTCCCACGCAGATGCTTGATTGTGCTCACTCCATACGGAAATGACTGCGTTATTCCTTTTAGCATCCCGGCTCGCGGAGAAGGCTGCTCCGATGACCTGTTGGAATCTTTTCTAGTCTCCGCTCGTAATGAGTTCCTGGAGCTGGTCCACTTGGCCAGTGATCCTCGTCTGCGCTACCAAGAGGGAGTTAACTGGGACTCTGAGAAGTTGAACCGCCGCCGGCGCTCAAGGGATTCTGAAAACCCCCCGTAATTACTGGTATAAGCATCTTGTAAGAAACCACGCCCGCTGCGAAATCAGCGGGCGTGTTCTTTCTTGCGTTTATAACTTTTGGAAATTTAGGAGCATCAAATGGAAAAAAACCAGTTAGACAAGATTCTTGGGTTACACGCCGAGTGGCTTCGTGATCCTCAGAGTGGGCGACGGGCAAACTTCAGAGGCGCAGACCTTGCAGGCGCAGACCTAATGGGTGTAGCCCTCAGAGGCATGGACCTCGTTGGCGCAAACCTAATGGGCGCAGACCTCAGCGGCGCAGACCTCACTGGCGCAAAACTCATGCTCGCAAGCCTCAAAGGCGCAAACCTCAACGGCGCAAACCTCAACGGCGCAAACCTTTCGCCCGCAAACCTCAAAGGCGCAGACCTCACAGACGCAAGTCTCAAAGGCGCAAACCTCAAAGGCGCAGACCTCACGGGTGCAGATCTCACGGGTGTAAACCTCGACGACGCAAACTTCAAAGGCGCAAAACTCGGACCCGCAGACCTCACAGACGAAGACGAAGACACAGACAGCGAAGACGAAGACACAGACAGCGAAGACGAAGACACAGACAGCGAAGACGAAGACACAGACAGCGAAGACGAAGACACAGACAGCGAAGACAGTGTTTTCCCGCGCGCACCCCGGAAGAGTAGCAACAGCCCTGAAGGCAAAAAGGAACTTCTCCTTGGTCTTGCAATCTTTTCCTTTTCGTTCATAGCCGGGTTGCTCATAGGCAATGAAATCCTAAAGGCCATAAGAAAAAAAGCCGAAAAGACTGCCGAAGGCCCAAAGAACGTCACCAATCACTGGCACATGTAGATGAAAATGAGAACAAGAGATCAGCTGAGTTCCTGCTAAAACAGCCCAAAAAACAGAGCGCGAACAATTTCCCAGTTTAACAATTTAATTCTAAAACAAATCTTAAGGAGATTTACTATGAAAAAGCTACGAGAAACTATCCTGGACCCATTCCTATACGTTGCAGGTTACGTTGTGGGTTTAGCTGAAAGTTTCAAAGAAAGTTTCAAAGAAAGCTTCAAAGAAAGTCTCAAAGAAAGGTTCAATGAAGCCAGGGAAGCCGAAAGAAAACGTTCCGGAAAAATGTGAGAATAGCATTCTTGGACACAGCTATAGTCGTGTGCTCTGGGATACACTATACAAAACGCCTCGTAGGGCTCGGATCTGAATGAGCCACCTGACTGCGTCGAGCCTGAAAAAACGCCGTTATTCTTGGTATAAGTACATTGTAAGAAAGGATCATACCTGCTGAGCAATCGGCGAGTGTGCTTCTTTCTTGCGTGCACTATTTCTAAAACTTTTACTCATAACCAAATACGGAGTCTCCAATGAACGCACAAGAATTTGCAAAGATGGTCGTCGAACATCGGAAATGGCTAGACGGTATTAAGGGCGGAGTTCGCGCAGATCTTGATGCCAAAGATCTAACCGACGTCCAACGCAGGGCTTTTAAGTACATGATTGAAGACAGCGCAAACATTAACCCAAAAACACTTAACAAAGAAGAGGTCTAAAATGAACACACAAGAATTAGCAAAAGTTCTTGAGCTGCATGCTATGTGGCTTCGTGATCCTCAGAGCGGAGAACGGGCAAATCTGAGAGAGGCAGACCTGCGGGAGGTATACTTCTTAGGCGCAAACCTCGAAGGCGCAGACCTCTCAGGCGCAAACCTCAGATGGGCAAACCTCGAAGGCGCAAACCTCAGAGGCGCAAACCTCAGGGGCGCAGACCTCAGATGGGCAAACCTCGAAGGCGCAAACCTCAGAGGCGCAAACCTCAGGGGCGCAGACCTCAGCGGCGCAAACCTCAGAGGCGCAAACCTCGAATACGCAAACCTCAGATGCGCAGACCTCACAGGCGCAGACCTCACAGGCGCAAACCTCGAAGGCAGAAAGATCTGAAAAAACGCTGTAAAACAAAACGAAGGAGTCTGAAATGAAATTTATTCTGCTAGCTCTCTGCCTGCTTTTCACATCCTGCGTCACCATGCTCGACTGCCCGCCTGGAGTTGAATATGGCGATGAGTGCACAACGCATTGGGTGCCAGCTCCCCCCGGATCCGGTACCGCTGCGGGTATGTTCATACAGCTTCTCACGCGTTATCTCAAGGAGACCGGCGCCGCAATGATGGAAGAGGAAAGACTCGCCGCCGAGAAAGAAAAAGCCCCGTTACGTGAAGCCGCTACAAACTTCATAACCGTAAATAAGGAGTAAGTATGAGAACAAGAGAGCAGTTAACAGAAAAGATGCTCAACGAAGAAAACAAAATGAAGAAGACGTTGGACGATCTCACGGAGGGGGTGTCGAAAACAGGGTCCACGTTCCGGCTGGGTTTCACGTTTTTTTCAAAAGGATGGGTAAGCGCAGACGTGCTGGTACGTTTAGCACTACTACGCCTTCTCACTGCGAGATCGTTCTCTCAGTTTGGGAAGGACAGCTGGCAACTGACAGGGCACCTTGTCGCATACCTCTTGCTTGTGCTGATGCTTGCTGCACTCACAGTAATCTACCTACTTACACTTGTGATTGTACGTCCACTTGAAATCCTGCTAAACCAGCTCAAAAAATAGAACGCGAACAATTTCCCAGTTTAACAAATTAATTCTAAACCAAATCTTAAGGAGTAACAAAATGTATCCATCATGTGTCCAGGTTCTACTGTTTGCGGCGTCTGCGTGGTCAGTGTACGGCTACATTCGTCAAAGGTCCCGGCTCACTCCAAAACAGGCTGGCTTAACATCCCCTAGAATTCTGGCTGAAGTGGAGATGTTCATAGGGTGCTGTTTCTTTGCCCACGTAGCTTTATTCTGGCATGTCATTAGTTATGTTCGTAACGCTGTTAACGCTTTTGTTGATGGTTTTATGATTAGTTACCGGCAGGCACGCGCTAAGGCTCTCAGAGAAGCCGAGAGAAAGGAGCGCGGGGATAAGTAAGAGCAGCCACTGCCCGATTACCCCTACGCGATATCTGAAGAATAAAGAATCACAATTTAATTTTAAACCAAATCTTAAGGAGATTTATCATGAAAACTTTTATCTCAATCGTTGCCGCTATGTACTTGAACGCCTGTGCCACTAACGCTTATGAAGTCAAAACTGTTGAAACTAAGCTCAATGTCAAAGGTGAAGTGAACGGTCAAAAGCTCGGCATCAATGACAAGAACGAAGCCATTATGCAGGAAGAAGTTCGTGCCCAAGACGAACTGCGGATTGCACAGGTTGTGAGCGAGCACTTTGAAGAGCAGCTTCGCAATGAAGCCGCTGAGCTGAAACGCTGCAAAAGGGATCTGGCCGATCCTCGCCTCGGTGGTCGCGGTGAACTTGCTCCAGACACTAATACCGATGTAGAACCCTACGAAACCGTGAAAGAAGAGTTTGGTCTGGCCGATGATGGTGACCTCAAGATCGTTCGCAAAAGCTACTATGTTGATCGGTTGAAATCTGCTCGCAGCTACTCCGTCACCATCCAGAAGATGCTTAAGCTCATCAAGCGTCAGAACGAAGAATGCACCCTCAAACTCGGCATTGCCAGAAACAAAGCCGGTCTTCCATCCGAACGCGTTATGGCCCAAGGCTACTTCAATGAAAAAGGTCAATGGGTTGAAACTCGCCAAGCTGAACAAACAGTTGGCGACGCCTTTGAAATCCAAGCTGGCAATAAGGCTACTGCAACGGAGCCTGGACATTGAGTTATTCAGAAAGAGTTTACCCACAAGGAGAAATCCCGATCCTTCTCTCTGTGAGTAAACTCTTTCTTGGAGTTCCTGTGGTTACTATAACAACGGGTGCTTCGAAAGAAAGGTTTCACGCATATGAAAACAATACTAGTCATTGATGACGAAGAAGGCATTCTGGAGGTACTCAAGTATGAGATACGGGACGCCGTTGGCAGTACGTTCCGTATCGAAACCCTGTCCTCCAGGGCAAAGGTGGAGAAGTACCTGTCTGAACATGTGCCGGACTACATAATATCCGATATCCAAGTTCACCAAGCGGACATGAGATATATTGCGCTGCTCGGAATCCCCACCGTGTTTTACTCAGGTCGGTTGCTCGATATAGATCCAGAGATCAAGGGGATCACAATCTGCAAGCCCGCAGGCACCAAGGTAATACTAGACTTGCTTTTCAAGCAGGCAGGTCGAGTAGGAACAAGCAACATGTAAGGAGATCGCTATGGAAACAGAAGTCCAGCTTTCTGTCGACTTGGAAGAATGGAGCTATTCAGTCCATGTGTTTTATGCGCTGGTAAATACCCAGATAACCCGCCCAATACCTGATCGCGCCACCAGCAGACTTTACGCCCACGGCTGGCGGACACTTCTCGTAGACATTGGCCATGAGAAAGTGATAGTCCCAAAAGAACTGTTTCAAATGTTGGAGCAGGAAATCGTCCGCTGCCAGGTCTCTCTGAAAAAGGAATGTTATGGTTAATTCTGGAGTACCCACCTCAGGCGGCCCTGTAGTCGGCAAAGCACGGGCAGATCCGAGGGACTGGGTAGACAAGGAAGTCGCCGAGCTCCTTCGCGAGACCTTCGCCATGATCCCGCAGGTTGCAGGGGATGACCAGCGCATGAAGCTCTGGCTTAAGGCAAGAGAGCCGATGATGCTGAGCTACACCAAGAAACTGTGGCTACACATGCAGGCAGCTACGAAGCTGGATTACTGTGTCAAATCCGAGCGCCTGTACAGCTCCATGGTCACCGCAATGCCTGTCAGTGTGCTTCTGTGCAAAAGTAAAAGCGAGCTCGACGCCCTACTAGTGAACAGCATCCCATCGTTTCTCGGCGTAAGTTTTACTGAGGATGAGCTTGAAGGCAAGTCCGCTCTCGCTATGCTCGGAAACTCTATCCAAAATCTAGTCGCTCCCCATATAGCCAGCCTTCGCGATATCAAATAGGGTCTTCGTGCCGGATAAAAGCCAACACCCCGCCATTGCCGGGGTGTTGGCTTTTTTGCGGGAAAAGCTCACATTAAATTTACATATTCACGAACTGCTGAAGGAGGCTACCGTGAGCAATAGATTGGCTGGACTCCATGTAGATGACTCTATTGACGTTTACTATGTTTTACGTGCGGTGATGGCTACTCATGGCTGTGCCCTGAAATTGGCGGTGGACCGCGCCCAATTTCTCTCGGAGGTCTCCAAACCTTTGGACTTTATCATCTTTGATGGGTGTATACCCGGATGGGAGCTATCCGAGTACCTCAGCGACATTCATACATTTTGCAAAGTTCCGTTTTTTATTTACAGCGGGAATAGTCCGGCAGATCTTGAACCCTTCTACCGAATAGGGGCCGGAGGCGTCTTTGAAAAGAAGCATGGCTTCGAAAAGCTATGTGCTAGTATTTGCACCCATGTTAGCATTGCACTTAAGCCCCCAGAGAAAAGGTCCGATCTGGGGCATCCATCAGGCGTGTAAGGGAGGGGCTATGAGTTACTTAGAGTGGATTTTAGGATTCTTCAAAAGTCTAGTATACCGTGGAGGTTCAAACACGGAGCCCCCTGCGCAGAGTCCAGAGGTGAGCGCGAGGGCGCCGGAGTCTGTCTACGTGCAGGTAAACTTCCTGAGAGAGCTCATCCTTGAAGCCGAGAAATGGGTTGGCATTCACGAGGTTGGCGGCAACAATCGCGGGCCTGAGGTCGAGCGCTTTCAGAAAGCAGTGGACGGTCGGGCCGAAGCTGAGGCGTGGTGCGCGTCTTTTGTCCAGTTCTGCATGAAGGAGGTCGCGACGCGCCTGTCGGCTACGCAGGTTGCTTTCCCAAGCGAGCACTGTTTTACGATCTGGGCGATGACCGGCAAAATGCACTGCTATGCGTCCCCGAAGGCCGGTTACCTTGTGATCTGGAAATACGAGGGCACAAGTAACGGGCACGTCGGGATTGTTAGCCGCGTTATCGACGAATCTACAATCGAGACAATAGAGGGCAACACCTCCCCCGAAGGCAAAACGATTGTCCGCGAAGGCGATGGCGTTTACCGTAAAACCCGGTCGACCATGCGCGTCGTAGGTAAAATGAGGCTCGTCGGCTACGTCTGCCCGTTTAACCCAGTCGAGACTGAAAGGCCCACGCTCACTGTGAGCTGACCTCCGGGCAATAGATCTCGCGGGACTTGAATCTATTGTGGTATAAGAACTTTGGACACATGTAAATAGCCACTGCTTTGGTTTTCGTAGAGGAGATACTATGGGCCTGGACGCGGAAAAACCCCTTGATTCGGATCCGTTCTCACTCGACTTTCTTCGCGCGTCGCAGGAGGTTGCTGGGGATCATAGGGCGCTGGCCGTGCTGATGCAGGGTGTTCTGAGTGTCAACGAATCGGACAGTAACTTTACGCAGCTTATAAAAGCCGTCGTCCGGCTAAAATTTCTGGAGATCGCGATTATGGACGCGATAGCCGATCTGCCTGACATGGGCGCGACTGCGGCCGGGACGCTCTACCGGGATCTTTCCAAGGCTGCGGTACTGGTCGGTGCGGTAGAAAACGACGCCAATGGCTCCAAGCTCGCGCGTTACTTCCCGCATCTACTGACTAAGGACGACTTGGATAATGCACGCATCCTTGAAGAGTGCGGGCGTGGGAAAGATGACGCCGTTAAGGCCATGGAAGTACTCGATGATATCCAGACGCGTCTTGGCAGTCGAAAGGACGCCTAGGCTGCTCTTTAACGACTGCTGCTCCACATGACTTACCTGGGTGCCTTTTGGTGTCCGGGTCTTTTTTGGCCTGGACCCGTTACAGATGGGTTTCAAACTGTACCACTTCTGTACCGCTCCAGTAAAGTCCTGAAGGTGGTAAATCGCCTATAATAATAATAACTTAGTCTTAAGAAGTCAGTTGTTGTTACATTTTTACAATTGTTACAGCGAAAACTAGTCTCATATACGAGAAAAATATTTCTTCTCATCTGCCCACGTGCCATAGCGACACCACGAGAAGCGTGTTTTTTTCGTATACATGTCTCTGATTTTCACAATTCTCTGTAACTTGTAACATTTGCCTGCAAACCCATGGTGTCAAAGGTGTTCGGCTGTTACTGAAATGTTGCGACAAAAAAACAATTTGTAACAATTATTTTGGCGTAGACGGTAACGTAGTGTTTCACAAAGCAAATCCGCGATGGTGCGGAAAACAGGTTGATTTCAAACTGTACCACCATCCCGAAAAACTAAGAGGTTCGCGCCATGTTGGCAAGCATTCGTGTCGAAAATGTCAGGGGTCTATGCCGCAATGTCGATCTCGGGCCCTACACCCGCCTTAGTGGCCGAAACGGGGCGGGCAAGTCCGCCATTAAGGAAGCTATCGCCTTTTTGTTCACCGGCCGTGACTCCCTAGGGAACCAAAAGCCGCTGCACCTCATCTCGACAGGGTCAGAAGGGCTTAGGGTCGAGGGGCTTACCTCCAAAGGGGTGCTGATAACCCGGACTCTCACGCAGAAAGGTGCAGGAACGCTCAGAATCGTCCAGAACGAGGCCGCTAGGGCAATCACCCAGGCAGACCTCGAGCGGATTCTCTGCACTGCGGAGACGTTTCTAGCGGCGTTTGTCCCAGGGTACCTGATGCGGCTGAGCAAGGAGCGTCAACTTGCCGTCCTTACTGAGGTGCTGCCGCAAATCGACCGCCGCGAACTCCTTTCTTCCCTGAGCCTTATCCCGACCTCGCAGCTCCCCGAGATGAATCTCAACAAAAGAGCGGACATCTTGGCTGGTGACCTCGCAACAAAGCGAAGAGCACTGGCCAGGGATCTTGCCGTCCTGGAAGGGCAGATTACGGCCTACGCGGCTCAGATTAAAACCGACCTTACTGCGCCCGCTATCCCAGCTGAGGTCGCTGAGAAGGCTCTTCTGGGTTCCAGAAGAGCCACCATACTTGCATACATGGCCGATAAGGCGCGCTACGATGCTGCTGTGGTTGCTGACACAAAAGCAGTCGAAGAAAACCGCCGTCGGGGCGAGGTCCGCAGGGAACTAACCGCTAGGTTGCAGGCGCTCTCCTTCGCACCGATCCCAGTCGAGGTCGATGAGGTGTTCGAAACGCCACCTACCCCGCCAGCCGCCCCGAGCGTCCAAGCCGTGATGGAGTCCGAGCACTGCAGTGCTTGTGGTCAAATAGTCGGCCTCAAGCGTCGCGAAGCTATGCGGGCTCAAAATAAAGCTGAGCTGGAGAAGTATGAAAAATCCGAGCAGCAGTATCGGGCCGCGCTCGCGGAATACGAAGGTCGGCGGCAGAGCCAGAAGCAGAGAAGAGAAGCTACGCAACAAGAATTACGGCGAGTGCGGGCGCTGAACTGTGCTGTAGAGGCAGAGGGAACCGTACTCGAACAGCAGTATCGGCGGAATGAGGATGTGCCCCTCATGGAGTTACCGCCCGAGCCGCGCAAACCCGCAGAGGAATACTCAGAAACGCGGCACAATGAGCTTATCGGCAAAGTGGAGCAGTATAAAAGTAGCGTACTCGCATACGAGTACGCGAAAGAAAAAGCGCGTGATGCGGCCGCTCGCGTGCAGGGCCTTGCCCCGGAAATGCAACGTCTGACCGCACAAATCGAATTCAGTTGGAAGATCGAAAGGGCTCTTGAAAGGCTGCCATCGAGGGAGCTGGAAATTCAGACAGAGCACCTGGCCATGCCGAACGGGTACCAGCTAACGACAGCTGACGGGCTTTCCCTTCTCGACAGTAGAGGGTGTCCCTACGAGCTGCTATCGGCCGGTGAGACGATGCGCGCCGATGTCGAACTCTGCTTGAAAGTAAGCAGTCTTATGAAACGGCCGGTGCGTATGATTTTTCTGGACAACGCAGACCTCGCGGATTGGGTGGGGAGCTGGCAATCCGCCGAAGGGCACCAGCTTCTTTGGGCTACTGTCTCGAGCGAGGCAGAGCTCACTGTTACCCACGAGGTAAGGTAGCTCTGCACGCTAAGGTCTTGCAGGCGGCCATTTAGCGAGAGGGCACACCGCCTCTTTGAGGGGCGCCTTAAGACTCAGATAGCACCCACACTCACGGCAGCGCAGTCCGACTTTCTCTGCGCAGCCCCCGCACACCTCAAGCCTTGCTCTAAGTGTCTCTTCATCGACTCTGACCCCACCCCCCGTCCCCAAACTTCTGAGCGTCCGCAAGATTGTGTAGGTAAGGTCCAGGGCTTTACCCTGGCGCCTGGGAGAGATTCTACAGCAAGGTATCATTTTACTGCCCCAAATTAAGGATAAGTCCAATGACAGAGAACCCTAACGACCCGCTGAGCAACGGCCTGGGCGGCAGAAAGTACGAGCCTTGGGAAGAGCAAACTATCCACCGGCTCGCTCTTTTTATCCGCTCGCGCGATCACTCCCTTAACTTTTACGGCACTCCCCGTCCAAGACCTAAGGACTACATGCTCCTCTATGTTAAGGCAGCAGGGGTCGCGTTTGAAACAGCAAAGGCTTTGTACGCATTCAAGCTGCCTAAGCATATGGAGGAAAAGAGTATCGAGGAGTGGCTAAACATTCTCACGGGGCTGCCCATAGCGCCACGTGACGAGATTACCTACATCCGTTTTGATGGCATCGAGGGCGATGGGCCTAACATGAACGGCGACTCGTTTCCGGCCACCGAGGTCGCTACCACACTCGCGCTTACGGCCGAGACCCTCGCAGATAAGGCAGATGTGATTGACACAGCGGCCGCAGATTCGTCCGAGACAAAGCCCGAGGACCCATGTTAGCCTTCTCGCAAATCTAGACAGGAGTGTGCAGGATGAGTGGTGCCGACCAAGCCCTCGCGAAAGAATTAGCGTCTCTCACGAAGCGGCAAAACATTTTCGAGGACAAGATCCTCGCTGGAAGCCTTACACCAGAGCTTTTTGATTACTGCGTAGCAGCATCGGAACGATACGCTGCAGAAGCACAGAAAGTTCGCACTGCGCTGCTGGAGACAGGCGGAGGGCTCGAAGATGAAGCGAGTACTTAGCCGGCGACCGCCAGCAGGTGCAGAACCCGTGGATAGAGCACTATTCCTCGATCTCGACGGAACTGTGCGAAAGACCCTCGTAAAGAATAAGTTCTGCCCGTCAAAACCAGAAGAGCAGGCGGTCTTGGAAGGGCGGTATGAGAAGATCTGGGAGTATAAGAAGCAGGGCTATAAGATCTTTGCCGTCACCAACCAAGGCGGCATCGGTCTTGGGCTTCTGTCAAAAACGGAGTGCGAGGAGTGCCTGGAAGATTTGAACCGGAAACTGGATGGGGTCTTTGACGATATGCTCTATGCGCCGGCCATTCCCATGCGTAACGAGAGCTTTACCAAACCCAATCCTGGCATGATCTTCTACTTGGCGGAGAAGTACAAGATCGACCTAACAAAGTCTCTCATGGTCGGCGACAGGGAGACGGATCAGATGGCAGCAAGGCGAGGCGGTGTGCCATTCACTTGGACAAAGGATTTTTTTAAATGAGCGAAACCGAGCCAACAGAGTTTGAAGCCTTAGTGGCTACCGCTGAAAGCCTTACCGGGTACCCGGTCGATGTGGAGAGGGTGCAAAATGGCAAGTATATCGCCATGTTCATGCGGTTTGGTGCAGGCCCGGCACCCACAGGGGATACCGAAGTCGAGGCGCTTCGGCGATTCATCGACTGGTACCGGGCGCTCCCAAAGCGTGAGCCGCCAGAACCAAATCTCAAAGCCCTCACGAACGCCGAAGCCGGCGAGCTGACGTAAATAGCCATGCGGAACATTTAGGAGACTCTCCGTGCTAGTAGAAATTGATGTACCCGACCACCTCTCGAAGAAGATCAAGGCCCTTAGCGTTCTGACTGGAAATACTGAGCGCATTGAGGAGCTGCTGCTTTCCCTTATGGGTAGTGCGGTGAACGATGCCATCGTCCGCAGCCTAAGCGAGGAGAGCCCACCCGAGCTGCCCGTTGCGCCAGCTCGCTCCACGGAAGTAAGAAGCGGAACCCGTAAACGCGCGGCCCCTCCCGCCCAGAAATCCTATGAGGACGCATCCGGCATTGCGGATGGTCTTGGTGACGAGGACTTTGAGCAGTACCTCGATGCTCCTGCTGACCGCGACCCAGAGGCGCTGATTCCTCAGAATGGGCTGTCCGACCATGTGCTTGACCGTGACATGGAGCTCCGTGATCCGCAGCACGAAGCCAAGGGCGAGGCGGGGACGTTCGCAGATGATATCTCCCGGCAGTCGGCTGAGGATATCTTCTCACAGGTTTCGGGCCTGCCAGTGCCCGCGTTTGAAATCGACCCGCGAGTTGCTAGGCGGCAAAAGAACGTGAAGACCAGGGCCAAGGTGTCCAGCTTTTCCGGCAATGAGGAGCATAGAATATGACTCGCGAGACAGCCAGCAGCCCGCACGAGGGCGCAAACCAACGTAAAATATGCCCCAAATGCGAGGGCGTGGCTTCTTTGCTATCCCCGGTAAAGCATGTAGAAATCAGTGCGGCGGTCTACGCCTGCGCTGCATGTGCCCATGTATTCAGGGCAGATGGTGCAGAGTACCTAGAAGACACGAAGGCTCTGCGGGACCACTTCCGTGGCGCTTCGCTCGCCAACAAAACGCTGATAGCTTCGCTCGGCGGGGAGAAGGTTAACGCTGCGACCAAAGCGGTGCTCACCGCACAGTTGCTCGAATATGGGACGCAGATGTGGTTTGACGGGCTTAAGCAGGGGCTGCTTTTAGGAGCGATCCAGGCGGAGAAGAAAGATGCTTGAATTCCCCAGCGCCTGCAAAGAGCTTGGCTACGACCGTTGGGTTTCTAACTCCCTGGAGAGGCAATACGGTAACCTTGGCAGGCATTACCATAACCTGAATCACGTCAACGCCATGCTTGAGCTGATTGATACCGAGCCCGGTCTCGTCGGCGAGGACAGGAGGGACCTTATAAAGGCCACTCTCTGGCACGATTACATCTATAGATTCTTCGACAACCTTCCTGGCGAGAACGAGCTACTCTCTGCAGTCGAATACTGCAGGCTTACCGACTGCCATACGCCTGACACTGCCGTCTACAAGATGATTTGTGCCAGTAGCAACCACGCTATCGACCAAAAGAATGCAGCGGCCTATCCAATGGTGGGTTTATTTTTGGACTTCGATCTTGGGAGCTTTGCGCAGCCCTGGGAGATCATGCGGCGGGACTCGCTGAATGTTCTGCTCGAAGCGGAGCCCTACTACGGCAAGCTCTCGGCTCTTAGAAGCAGTGCGGTATTCATGGAGGCTCTGCTCAAAAGGGACTCACTTTATTACGTGAAGAAGGATTGGGTGCCCGTGGCACGAGGCAACATTCAGCGCCGGCTGGGTGAAGTCTACGCGGAAATAGTAGGACTACCATAGGAGAGAGTATGGAAAAGTACGGTGTGGGCGGCGATGCCCAGCTGATCGCGTTAAGAGACGAAGAAGCAAAGCTCATGCAGAAGATGTCGGCGTTTCTCTCCGTCTCCTCACGACCCAGTGGGCAAGAGGAAGAGTATAAAAGCGTGCAGAGTAGGCTTCAGGAAGTCAGAGCAAAGATCACTGAGAACGATCTGAAGAACTCGGCGGATAATGGGTAAAAGTAAATTGGAGACTTCTTTACTACAAGCGGACAAATATAAGGGATAGCGTATGGTGGTCTATTGGGTAAAAGAGAACAGGAGATTGAGCCGTGTCAACGTAATCCGGCTCGGCTTAAGAGATAGAGACCCTCTTGCTAAAAAGAACTACCCCGAGAACGTCAAGTTCTTTGTGCTCATCGACGCACCGGAAGTTGCCGAGGTGTACGGGCCTGAACCGACGGCCCTAGACATAATATTTCCTAACAGCGATGAGGAGCAAATCTGCAAAACAGATCTGCTATGGTACAGCGCAAGTCGAGTCGGTGCCGATGGCAAAGTGATAGGCGGCACGCTTAACTGCAAGGGGACCGGACAGAAGACCGAGATAATAAACGATGAGGTAGTGAAAACACCAGGTATCGCTACTTATTATCGAGGTCAGGTCATACCAGAGTCTCCTACAGAGCCACTGCCGCCCCCACCGACGAGGCCTTGCCTAGGGGAACTGTGTCCGGACTTCTAC
>Ga0315292_10000796_pt1 | contig 15695 bp, 14 predicted proteins | sample YL17G13_0_MG_FD_204029 | JGI IMG/M metagenome (GOLD analysis project Ga0315292, IMG submission 204029) | Sediment microbial communities from Yellowstone Lake, YNP, Wyoming, USA - YL17G13_0 | ecosystem: Environmental > Aquatic > Freshwater > Lake > Sediment | place: USA: Wyoming | collected... | reverse complement strand
GCGCCGGGGCACGCCGCGAGCGGGCCCGGCCGTCGACAGGTCGGAATGATGACGGCGATCACGGGCGGTTCGGTCATCGCACGGCGAACCGTATCAAGACGATATGATACGTTGCGCCACTGATGAAGGCGACGCCCTCCGCCCTCGGGGCTGTCCCACGACGTGCGCTCGCCGGCGTCTGCGTCGCGCGCTCGGGCATCCGTCCCGCCGGAGGGCGGCTGTGTTGAAGAGGGGACTGGACACACCATGATCGACTGGATGATGAACCCGCAGACCTGGATCGCGCTGGTGACGCTGACCTCGCTCGAGATCGTGCTGGGCGTGGACAACGTGATCTTCATCTCGATCCTCGCCGGGAAGCTCCCGAAGGACCAGCAGGCGCGCGCCCGGCGGCTCGGGCTGTTCCTCGCGATGTTCATGCGCATCGCGCTCCTGTTGTCGCTGTCGTGGCTCATCCGCCTCACCGCGCCGCTCGTCGGCGTGCTCGGCCACCAGTTCTCGGGTCGCGATCTGATCCTGATCGTCGGCGGCCTGTTCCTGATCGGCAAGTCGACCTTCGAGATCCACGAAAAGCTCGAGGGCGAGGAGGGGCACGAGTCGGCCCGCGTCGCCGCCTCCTTCGCGTCGGTCATCGTCCAGGTGATGCTCCTCGACATCGTGTTCTCGCTCGACTCGGTGATCACCGCCGTCGGGATGGCCAACGACCTCGCGGTGATGGTGGCCGCCGTGATGCTCTCGGTGGCCGTGATGATGGTGTCCGCGACCGGGGTCGCCGCCTTCGTCGATCGGCACCCGACGGTGAAGATGCTGGCGCTGAGCTTCCTGCTGCTCATCGGCGTGTCGCTGGTCGCCGACGGCATGGGCCAGCACATCCCGAAGGGCTACATCTACTTTTCGATGGCCTTCTCGGTGTTCGTCGAGATGATCAACCTCCGGGCCCGCACCAAGGTGACACCCGTCGAACTGCGGCATCCGTATACGTCATAGAAGATCGGGATTCGGGATTCGGGATTCGGGATTCGGGATTCGGGATTCGGGACTCGGGACTCGGGACTCGGACATCCCTCAGTCGTGGGAGCCGGCTTCAGCCGGCTCAAGACTGAAGCTGGCTGACCGCCTTCGCCAAGGCTACGGCGAGTCTCGCCGAATCGCGTTGCGGGGAGGCGGAAGCCAGCTTCCACGAGTGTCACGGAGTTGAGCGGCGAACAGGAGCATCGAATGGCACAGCAGTGGTACCTCGCGCTTGGCGGGCAGAAGGTGGGGCCTCTCAGTGAAGAGGACGTGATCGGCCGTGTCCGGACCGGCGGCATCGACGCCGGCACGCTCGTCTTCACGTCCGGCATGACCAACTGGACGCCGCTCGGGGCCGTGCCGCCACTGGCCGGCTTCCTGCCCGGTCCGGCCGCGCCGGCCGCCGGCGCACCTCCGCCCGTGCCGGGGCGCCGCGCCCACGACATCGAGTTCGCGGTGCACGGCACCGAGATGCAGTTTGTCGAGGTGTCCCTCGACTCGGGCGAGAGCGCCGTCGCCGAGGCGGGCGCGATGATGTACATGACCGACGGCATCCAGATGGAGACCATCTTCGGCGACGGCAGCGCCGCGCCGGGCGGCGGGATCATGGATGCCTTCATCGGCGCCGGCAAGCGCCTCCTCACCGGCGAAAGCCTCTTCATGACGGTGTTCACCAACCAGGGCAGCGGCCGGCATCGCGTCGCGTTCGCGGCGCCGTACGCCGGCAAGATTCTCCCGCTCGACCTGGCGACGCTCGGCGGCGAGCTCATCTGCCAGAAGGACTCGTTCCTGTGCGCCGCCAAAGGCGTGTCGATCGGAATCGCGTTCCAGAAGAAGATCGGCGTGGGCCTGTTCGGCGGCGAAGGCTTCATCATGCAGCGCCTCAAGGGCGACGGCCTGTGCTTCGCCCATGCCGGCGGCACGATTCACCCGCTCGACCTGCGCGCCGGGCAGACACTGCGCGTCGATACCGGGTGCCTCGTCGCGCTGCAGCCGTCGGTGAGCTACGACATTCAGTTCGTCGGCAAGGTCAAGACGGCGCTCTTCGGCGGGGAAGGCATCTTCTACGCCGCGCTCACCGGCCCGGGAAAGGTGTGGCTGCAGTCGCTCCCGTTCAGCCGTCTGGCCGATCGCATCGTCAAGGCCGCGCGGACCGGCCACCGCCAGGAAGAGGGCTCCGTCCTCGACAAGGCGTTCGGGCTCGGCAACCTGATCGACGGGAAGTAGAGCGGCCCCGCCCGTCGCCGCGATCAGCCCGCGCCGCTCGACCCGCCGCCGGCGGCACCCGCGCCGCCGCTGCCGGCGTTGTGGCCCGCCTGCGCCCCCGCGCTCGATCCCGCCGACAGCATCGCCACGGTCGCCGCCATGTGGCTCTGCCTCCGCGTCCCGTCCTGCGCGAGCGCGCCCAGCCACGACGGCCCGCTGGTCACGCCCTGCTTCTCGAGGTGTTTCGCCCAGCCGAGCGCGAGGCCGAATGCCGCCGCGTACGGCAGCGCCTGCTCGAACATCGCGCTCGAGGCGCCCGCCGATGAGGACGGCTTCGAGAGATCCTGAAGATGCCGGCGGTAGCCGTTGGCGGCACGCGCCCGGCGCAGGCCGTCGGCCGAGAGCACGTTGAAGGTCGCCCCGGCGCCCAGACCGGTGATCCCCACGGCGAGCAGCGAGACGGGCAGCGCCAGCACCGCATCGCCCACGCGTTCGAGCAGCGGGACGCAGGCCGCCAGCGCGGCGATGCTCACGATGACAAGAGCGAGCCCCAGGACGGTCATTCGACTCCCGATGCGCTCCCGCTCGGAATCCAGCAGGCCGGCGGCGCGCAGGTCCGCAGTGGCGGCCTTGCTGAAGCGCTTCCACCGGCGGGACGATCCGACCACGCGGCCCACTTCAGCGAATGTGATGGTCTCGCGTGGCCCCGTCTTCGACGTGAACAACAGGTCCAGCAGCGTCTGTTCGTGGGCGGCCAGCAGGGGCCTCATCCCGGTGCGGCGGATGATGAACGGCTTGGACTTGAACAGCCCGGGGTCCGGGTTGGACTCGATGCGCACCGCGCCGCGGCGCGCCAGGTCGAGCAGCGCGCCCATCGCGTGATTCCAGGTCACGCCGATCCAGCTGGCTGTGACGGCCGCCGCCAGCGCCACCGGCAGCCCGTCGGGTGGCGCCGGGATTCGCTCGTGCGGGTCGTCGGGCATCTCGGGCCGGCTGTTCAGGCGGAACAGCAGGAAGCCGCCGACGCCGGTCAGGAGGATGAGCCCGCCCAGGCCCAGGAACAGCGGCATGTATTCTTGCGTGCGCATCTGGCGCCGTTGCCAGAACGGGGGGACGGCGGCCAGTGTGCGCGGCGCGAAGCGCACCCGGGCGGTCCACTCATCGTCTGTGCCGACCTCGGACCTCGACGCGCGCACGATCCCGTCGTTCGCATGGCTCACCGCTCCCGCCGGCTCGAATTGCGGCGCGCCGGCCAGCGTGGTGGTGGACGGGTAGGCAATCTCCACCGTCGCGCGATCGATGACGTAGTCGTGATCGGTGGGGAGCACGGCCCACACCAGCAGGTCGGCATCGGTGGCCTGCCTGACGACGCCCACGGCCCGATACGTCAGCGTAAACGTATGCGTCGAGGCCCTCACCGGCGCGAAGTGGAACACCACGCGCCGGCGCCCGTTGTCGCGCTTCTTGATCTCGAACTGTCCCGGACCGCCGCCGCGGTCCATCGGAACGCCGTCCATCGACGCGCCGAGGTAGGTGATGCCGTCGGTCCGGCGCGCGGGCACTTCCCGGTACACGTAGGTGAACGAGTCGGGGCCGAAGGCAAAACGGATGGTCTCGGTCACGCGGATGGAGCCGTCGGGCTGCACGTCGATGCGCACGTCGAACTGTTCGGCGCGATAGGTCCTGGCTGCTGCGGCCGGTGCGGCGATGGCGAGCAGGGCGGCAACAAGCAGGACGGACACCAGACAAGCGGTGCGGGCGGGCATGGCAGCCTCCATTGCTTTCATTATGATATCACTTCGCAAGCTTCCCGTCCAGCCCGGTCTCTGGCAGGATGGAGCCGGATCCTGGAGGCGCCGTTCGTGGAATTCCAGTATCGCCCCGACATCCTGGCGCAACTGCTCACCCACGGGGTGCGCCCGGCGCCGCGGACCCGGCCGGCCCTGGTCTTCCGATTCCTCGGCGATCTCTACCGCTACGAGTTGCGCCGGGTGAAGGAGGCGCGGGTCGCCGGACGGATTCCCGCTGCCGACTACGCGCCTTGCGTCGTGGCGCTGCGCCGGCAGTACCCGCTCGTGTCCGTGCCCGTGCAGCAGTGGACGGTCCCCGGCACACCGGCCGAGTCAGACGACGTGCCGCTCTGCTGAGCGGGTGGGAACGTGGGACCCAGCGGAAACGTCCTAACTGCGATAGAGTGTCCAGAGGGCCCCTCCTCCACCCGACAACTCGTGAGCGCAGGCAGGCATGGCAGGCGAGAAACCTTCGTTGAGTGATCTGCGGATCGACGACCAGGCCCGTTCCGGCGGACAGCGCCGCGTCGGGATGTGGGTGCTCGTCGCCGTGCTCCTGGCAGGCGGCGCCGCCGGCGCGTGGTTCTGGTTCCGGGTGCCGCGCCCGGCGACGGTCCGCGTGGCCGCGGTCGCGGAACTGGGGGGGAGCGACACCGGCGGTCCGCCGGCCGTGCTGGACGCCTCGGGCTACGTGACCGCCCGCCGCCGCGCGACGGTGTCCTCGAAACTCACCGGCAAGGTGATCGAAGTCAACGTCGAGGAGGGCATGGCGGTGACGCAGGGCCAGGTGCTCGCCCGGCTCGACGACACCACGCCGCGCCGTTACCTCGAGCTGTCGGAGGCGGAACTGGGGGCGGCGACGCGCCAGGCGGCCGAAACCGAGGTACGGCTCAAGGAGGCGCGCCTCACGCTGGCGCGCAACCGCGCGCTGGTGAAGGACGAGATCGGCAACCAGGCGGATCTGGACCGCGCGGAGGCCGAGGTTGGGGCGTTCGAGGCCCGGCTCAATCTCACGCGCCAGCAGGTGCTGGTCGCCGAGCGGCAGGTCGCGCTGCGCCGCACGGACGTGGACGACACGATCATCCGCGCGCCCTTCTCGGGCATCGCGCTCTCGAAGGACGCGCAGCCGGGCGAGATGGTGTCGCCGGTGTCGGCGGGCGGCGGCTTCACGCGCACGGGCATCTCGACGATTGTCGACATGTCGTCGCTGGAGATTGAAGTCGACGTCAACGAGCGCTACATCAATCGCGTCACGCCGGCTCAGCGCGTGGAGGCCACGCTCGACGCGTACCCCGAGTGGCACATCCCGGCGCACGTGATCACCATGGTGCCGACGGCGGACCGCCAGAAGGCGACCGTGCTGGTGCGCATCGGCTTCGAGGCGCTCGACGCCCGCATCCTGCCGGACATGGGCGTGAAGGTGGCGTTCCTCGGCGTGCCGCAGCCCGCGGGGCTCGCGGCGAAACCGCGGCTCACCGTGCCGCGCACGGCCGTCCGCACGGATCAGGGCCAGAGTGTCGTGTTCGTGGTCGTGGAGCGCCACGTCGAGCGCCGGGCCGTGCGCACCGGCGACGCGCGCGGCGAGGCGGTCGAAGTGACCGGGGGGCTCACCGCGGGCGAGCGGGTGGTGATCGAGGGGCCGCCCGATCTCGCGGACGGGCGCCAGGTCGTCGTCCGGTAGCTCGGTGTTCGGCAGGAGATCGATGTCATGAGTGCAGCGGCGCAGACGGATTCGCTGGTGAGCGTGCAGGGCGTGCACAAGGAGTTCCGCCGGGGCGGTGAGCGCATCGACGTGCTCCAGGGGCTGAGCATGGCGATCCCGCGCGGCGACTTCGTCGCGCTGATGGGGCCGTCGGGCTCGGGCAAGTCCACGCTCCTGAACCTGCTGGGCGGCCTGGACCGGCCGACCTCCGGGGCGATTGACATCGACGGGCATCGCATCGACCAGATGTCGGGCGGCCAGCTCGCGGCCTGGCGGGCGCGCCACATCGGCTTCGTGTTCCAGATGTACAACCTGCTGCCGGTGCTCACGGCGGAGCGCAACGTGGAACTGCCGCTGCTCTTGACGAACCTGTCGGCCGCCAAGCGCCGGCAGCACGTCGCGACGGCGCTGGGCGTGGTCGGCCTCACGGATCGGGCGAAGCACTTCCCGCGGCAATTGTCGGGCGGCCAGGAGCAGCGCGTCGGCATCGCGCGCGCCATCGTGACGGACCCGACGCTGCTCTTGTGCGACGAGCCGACGGGCGATCTCGACCGCCGCGCGGGGGACGAGATCCTGGACCTGCTGCAGGGGCTCAACCGCCTGAACAACAAGACGATTGTCATGGTGACGCACGACCCGCACGCGGCGGCGCGGGCCAAGCGCGTGCTGTACCTGGACAAGGGCGTCCTGGTGCGGGAGCCGGTCGCATGAAATACCTGCCGCTGCTCTGGCGAAACCTGACGCGCCGCAAGACACGGACGATCTTCACGGTGCTGTCGATCGCGGTGGCCTTCGTGCTGTTCGGGATCCTCGCGGCGCTCAACGTGGCGTTCAGCCAGGGCGTCGAGCTGGCCGGCAACGACCGGTTGATCATCCAGCACAAGGTCTCCCTCATCCAGCTGCTCCCGCAAAGCTACGAGGCGCGCCTCGAGGCCACGCCCGGCGTGGTGGACGTGCTGCACCAGACGTGGTTCGGCGGCATCTACCAGAAGCCGAGCAACTTCTTCATGCAGTGCCCGGTGCGGCCGGATCGCCTGCTGACGCTGTATCCCGAGTACGTGCTGCCGGCCGACCAGCGGACGGCGTTTCTCACCGACCGCGCCTGCGCGATCGTCGGCCGCCAGACGGCGGACCGCTTCGGCTTCAAAGTGGGCGACCGGGTGCCGATTCAGGGGACCATCTGGCGCAAGCAGGGCGGCGGCGCGACCTGGGAGTTCAACATCTGCGGGATCTTCGACGGCGACAAGAAGGGCGTCGACACCACGCCGATGTTCTTCAACTACGACTACTTCGACGAGGCCCGGCAGTTCGGCCAGGGCCAGGTCGGGTGGTACGTCATCCGCATCAACGACCCGGCGAAGGCGCCCGAGATCGCCGGGCGCATCGACGCGATGTTCGCCAACTCGTTCGCCGAGACGAAGACGACCACCGAGAAGGCCTTCCTGCAGGCGTTCGCGAAACAGATCGGCGACATCGGCCTGATTATCCGCGGCATCGTGACCGCGGTGTTCTTCACGATCCTGCTCGTCGCCGCCAACACGATGGGGCAGTCGGTGCGCGAGCGTACGAGCGAGCTCGCGGTGCTCAAGACGCTTGGCTTCTCCGACGCCATCGTGCTCACGCTGGTGCTGGCCGAGTCGTGCGCCATCGCGCTGGTGGCCGGGCTCACCGGGCTCGGCCTCGCGTGGCTGCTCACGCAGGGCGGGGACCCGACCCACGGGATGCTGCCGTCCTTCTACCTGCCGACCGCTGATCTGGTGCGCGGCGTGATGTTTGCCGCCGCGCTGGGCGTCGTCGCGGGCATCATGCCCGCCGTCTACGCGATGCGGTTGCGCATCGTCGACGCGCTGAGGAGGACGTAGCGATGACAGCGATCATCATGTGGCTGTGGCAGGTGGCCGTGGTGGCCCTGCTCAACCTGCGCACCATCCGCCAGCGGCTGGGCACCTCGGCCGTGGCGATTATCGGGATTGCCGGCGTCGTCGCGACCTTCGTGTCCGTGCTCTCGATGGCCGAAGGGTTCCGGAAGACCATGGCCTCGACGGGGTCGCCGGACACGGCCATCGTCATGCGATCCGGCTCGGACAGCGAGATGGTGAGCATCCTGTCCCGGGAGGACGTGCGGATCATCGGCGATGCGGCTGGCGTGCGGCGCGGCGCGAACGGTCCCATGGCGTCCGGGGAGTTGTTCGTCATCGTCGACCTGCCGAAGCGGAGCAGCAACACGACGGCGAATGTGCCGCTGCGGGGCGTCAGTCAGGCCGCGTTCGACGTGCGCCCGAACGTGCGCATCGTCGAAGGCCGGACATTCCAGAGCGGTCGCAACGAGCTCATCGTCGGCCGCGGGGCGGCGGCGCAGTTTGCCGGCGTCGAACTCGGGCGGACGATCCGGTGGGGGCAGAACGAGTGGAAGGTCGTCGGCATCTTCGACGCGGGCGGTACCATGTCGGATTCCGAGATCTGGTGCGACGTGAGCGTGCTGCAACCCGCCTACCGGCGGGGCTCGTCGTATCAGACGGTCTACGCGAAGCTGGAGTCGCCCGAGGCGTTCACGAAATTCAAGGACGCGCTCACCACCGATCCGCGCCTCAGTCTGAAGGTGCTGCGCGAGACGGACTACTTCGCCGAGCAGTCGCAGATGGTCTCGACGCTCATCACCACGCTCGGGTCCATCATCGCCTTTTTGATGGGCATCGGGGCGATCTTCGGCGCCGTCAACACGATGTACTCCGCGGTCTCGTCGCGGACCCGGGAGATTGCGACCCTGCGCGCGCTGGGCTTCGGCGGCGGGGCGGTCGTGGTGTCGGTGCTGGCCGAGGCCGTGCTGCTCGGGCTCATCGGCGGCGCCGTCGGCGGGGCGGTGGCCTACGTCGGCTTCAACGGGTTCCAGACGTCGACGATCAACTGGCAGACCTTCAGCCAGGTCGCGTTTGCGTTCACGGTGACGCCGGGCCTGATTGGCGCGGGCCTCTTTTACGCGCTGGTGATGGGTCTTGTCGGCGGGCTGCTGCCCGCGGTCCGCGCGGCCCGGCTGCCCATCGTGTCGGCGCTGAGGGAGCTCTGATCGCGGCCGTGACCCTTTTCCGGGATTCGGGCGTCATAGGCCAGGGCCGATGAGCCCTTTCCTGTTCATGAACCATCGTCTCGTCAACGTCGCCGCGTCCCAGGCCTGCTGGTTCGCGTGCGTCCTGGGGGCCGCGGCGGGGCGGCCGTGGATCGGCCCGCTGGCCGTGCTCGCCTTCGCGGCAGCCCACGTCATGACGCGACCGACGGCGCTCGAACGACAGCGCGAGGCGCAGACGATGCTGGCGGCCGCCGTCATCGGGTACGGGGCCGATTCGGTGCTGGTGCTCGGCGGCTGGCTCGCGTTCCCGCCGCACGCGGCCCTCGGCTGGCCGTCCTCGGCCTGGATGGTGGCGCTCTGGGTCGGCTTTGCCGCGACCCTCAACTCGTCCATGGGCTGGATCTCCGGACGCTACGCCGCGGCCGCCCTGTTCGGCGTCGCCGGCGGGCCGCTCGCGTACGCGGCGGGCGTCCGAGTCGGGGCGGCGCTGCTGCCCGGGGATGCCCGCGTCGCGCTGGCCGCGATCGCCATCGAGTGGGGCGTGGCGATGCCGGTGCTCGTCTGGGTCGCGGGACGTCAGCCGTCGGCGCCGCCCGCGCCGCGCACGGTAGTGGAGACACGATGAGCATCTGGCTGCTGCTGGCGTCGGGCTGGCTGATCGCCGCTGTCGGGATGGCGCTGCTGTGGTTCGCCGTCGGCCGGCGCAACGGCGGGGTGGTCGACGTGGCGTGGTCCTTCGCGACCGGGCTCCTCGGCGTGTGGTTCGCCCTGAACGCCGGCGGGTGGGGACCGCGTCAGGGGCTCGTGGCGGCGCTGGCCGGCATCTGGGGCGTGCGGCTCGGCGCGTACCTGTGGCGCCGCGTGGCCCGCGAGCCCGAGGACGGGCGCTACCAGGCGATGAAGGCCGAGTGGGGTGACCGCGCGTCGCAGCGCCTGTTCTACTTCTTCCAGGTGCAGGCGTTCTGGGCGGTGATGTTCGCGGTGCCCATGCTGCTCGCCGCCCGCTTCGCGCACCCCGCGTTCACGGCCGGCGACGTCGTGGGCCTGCTGTTCTGGCTGGCGGCCATTGGCGGCGAGTCCCTCGCCGATCGGCAACTGGCGGCGTTCCGCTCCGACCCCGCCAGGCGCGGCCAGGTCTGCCGCGAAGGATTGTGGCGCTATTCACGCCATCCCAACTACTTCTTCGAGTGGATCCACTGGTGGGCGTACGCCGCGATTGGCATCGCGGCCCCGTGGGGGTGGCTGACGCTGGCCGGGCCGGTCCTGATGTACTACTTCATCACGCGGGTGACCGGGATTCCGCCGACCGAGGCCCGCGCGCTGGTCAGCCGCGGCGACGCCTACCGCAACTACCAGCGCACCACGAACGCGTTCTTCCCCGGCCCGCCGCGCGCCTAGTCCCGAAGTGCACTTGAATCGAGTCCCATGCCAGATGTGGGCGCTGGCTTCAGCCAGCGCCCGGCAGGGTCCGGCTGAAGCCGGACCCCACGTCTGATTCGCAGTGCATGGGAGCTGACTAGGGCCGCGCGGCCGCCATCAGGACCTCGAGGCAGCGCGCGAGGCGTTTCACGCCTTCGTCGATGCGTTCCGGGGTCGCGTTCGAGAAGTTCAACCGCGCGGTGTTCTGTCCCGTGCCGTCGGCGAAGAACGACTCGCCCGGGACAAACGCCACCTTCTGTTCGATCGCCGCCTTGAGGACGTCGTTGGCGTTCATCCACTCCGGGAACGTCAGCCAGAGGAACAGCCCGCCCCGGGGTTCGGTCCACGTGATCCCCGCCGGGAAATGCGCCCGGAGCGCCGCCAGCATCGTGTCCCGCCGCTCGCGATACACCGCGCGGATGATCTTCACGTGCTGGTCGAGGAACCCCTCGGCCGCGACCTCGTATGCGACCATCTGGCTGACGGTGCTCGTGTGCAGGTCAGTGCCCTGCTTGGCCTGCACGAGCTTCTGGATGACCTCCGCCGGCGCGACGATCCAGCCGAGGCGCACGCCGGGCGAGAGCGTCTTCGAGAACGTGCTGAGGTAAATGACGTTGCCGCTGTAGCGCGCGCCGTTGTGCGAGCGGGACTGCGCGTCGAGGTTGACCAGCGGCGGCAGGTGATCGCCTTCGTAGCGCAGCTGCCCGTAGGGATCGTCCTCGAGGATCGGGACGCCGTAATGGTCGGCCTGCTCGAGGAGCGCCTTGCGCCGCTCGAGCGACATCGTCACGCCCGACGGGTTCTGGAAGTTGGGCAGGGCGTAGATGAACTTCGGGCCCGTGCGGATCTTTTCCGCCACCGACGCCGGCACGTAGCCGTCGACGTCCGTGTCGGCCGAGACGTACTCGGCCTGGTAGGCGTTCCACGCCTGCAGCGCGCCGAGGTAGGTCGGCCGCTCGACCATGATGTGGTCGCCCGGGTTCACGAACACCTTGCCGATCAGGTCGAGCGCCTGCTGCGATCCGCTCGTGATGAGCACGTTGTCGGGCTCGATGTTGATGCCGTAGCGCGACGAGCGCTCGGCGATCATCTCGCGCAGCGGCGTGTACCCTTCGGTCCGCCCGTACTGCAGCGCGCGGGCGCCGAACTCGGCCATCACCTTGTTGAATCCTTCGGCGAAGCGCTCGACGGGGAAGACTTCCGGCGCCGGCAGGCCGCCGGCGAACGAGATCACGTCGGGCAACTCGGTCAGTTTCAGCAGTTCTCGAACGGCGGAACTCCGCATGCGCCGGGTGCGCTGCGCGTAGCGTTCCGCCCATGGCGTCTGCATGGCGTTCTCCAGCACGGAGGGGGCTGCATTAAGAATACAGAAGTCAGAAGACATTCGCGATCGGACCGGATACTGCGTACATTCGGGGGAGCCGGCTTCAGCCGGCTCCACCTGGCGCTGGCTGACCGCCTTCGCTAAGGCTACGGCGAGTCTCGCCGAAGCGCTCCGCGCGGAGGCGGAAGCCAGCGCCCACGACCGAGGAATGACCACTCAGGCCCGCGGCATCCCGGGGCCGACCAGCGGCGGGGGCGCCACCGTCGCCTCGTCGCCGGGATAGAACACGCGCTCGAGGAACAGGCCCGACGCCGGGGCCGTGAGCGGCGCCGCCTCGTCGGACGCGTCGTCGAGCATGCGCTCCACGTCTGCCACTTTCAACTCGTGCCGGCCGACCGCCACCAGCACGCCGACCAGCCGCCGCACCATCCGCCACAGGAAGTGCGATCCGACGATGCGGACCAGCAGCAGCGGGGGGGCGTCGAGAATCTCGACCGTGTCGACCTGCACCTTCGTCGACGCGTCCTCGCTCGTGGCTGCGGTAAACGACTGGAAGTCCTGCATCCCGACGAACCGGGACGCCGCCACGCGCATCCGCGGCAGGTCCAGATCTTCCCGGACCCACCACACGTACGGCTTGGCGAACGCCGTCCGCCGCCGCGCGATCTGGTAGAGGTAGCTGCGCGCCGCCGCGTCGTGCCGCGCGTGGAAGCGCTGCGGCGCGCGCGCCAGGCCGATGACGTTGATGTCGCTCGGCAGTTCATCGTTGACCCGCCACCGGAGCGTGTCCGCGTCGAGGCGCGTGTCGATCTGCAGATGCGCGACCTGCCCGAGCGCGTGCACGCCGGCGTCGGTGCGGCCCGCGCCGTAGAGCTCGAACGCCTTCACGCCGGTCGCGGCGCGGATCGCGCGCTCCAGTTCGCCCGCGACCGTCCTGGCGTTCGCCTGGATCTGCCACCCGCTGTACCGGGTGCCCGCGTACTCGATGGTCAACTTGAACCTGGGCATCGTCGCTTCAGCTATGCTACAGGAACCCGGGCGCGCCGGGCAGGGGACTGCGGCGGCGGGCGAACGGACAGGAGCACTCATTTCATGCGATTCGTGCGCCGAGCCTTGCTGCTCACCGTCCTGCTGGGCCTTGCCGCGCCGGCCGCGTCTGCGGCACCGGGCCGTCCGCCCAAGCTCATTGTGGTTTTCGTCGTCGACCAGATGCGCGGCGACTACATCGATCGCTACGCTTCCCAGTGGACCGGCGGCCTGCACCGCCTCATTACCGAGGGCGCGTGGTTCCGGCGCGCGGCGTACCCGTACCTCACGACGGTGACCTGCGTCGGCCACGCGACCATCACGACGGGGACCTTTCCGCGGACGCACGGCATCGTCGGCAACGGATGGTTCGACCGCGACCTCGGACGATCGGTCCGGTGTTCCGAGGATCCGGCGGCGACGACGATCAGCTACGGCGACCCGGTCACGGGCGGCGACAGCCCGCACCGGCTGCTGGTGCCGGCGCTGTCAGACGAGCTGCGCAGCCAGTTGCCCGGCCCCACCCGGGTGGTGACCTTCTCGATGAAGCAGCGCACGGCCATCATGCTCGGCGGCCGGCGTGCCGACGCGGTGACCTGGTTCAGCCCTGCCGCAAGAGGGTTCGCGACCTCGTCGGCGTACACGAACACCCCGGTGCCGTTTGTCGCGCAGGTCCTGAAAGATCGGCCGGTCGCGATGGATTTCGGCACGTCGTGGACGCGCCTGCTGCCGGCCGAGCGGTATCTGTTCGACGACAATGGGCTCGGCGAGAAATCGTCCGTGGGATGGTCGACGGTGTTCCCGCACGTCATCAAGGGAAGTGGCGACCAGACGGATCCGTCGTTCTACACCGCGTGGGAGACGAGCCCGTTCTCGGACGCGTACCTCGGGCGCCTCGCGATGGCGTCGGTCGACGCCCTGAAACTCGGACGGGGCCGCGGGACGGATTTCCTCGGCATCAGCTTCACGGCGCTCGATTCGGTCGGGCACGATTTCGGGCCGCAGAGTCACGAGGTGCAGGACGTTCTCCTGCGGCTCGACCAGACGATCGGCCAACTCCTGGCACACCTTGATCGCACGGTGGGAGCCGGCAACTACGTGGTCGCCCTGGGCGCCGATCACGGCGTCTCGCCGATTCCGGAGCAGGTGGCGGCCCAGGGCCTCGATGGCGGGCGTCTCCCCATCGCCTCGGTCGTGCAGGGCGCACAGAAGGCCCTCGAGTCGGCGCTTGGGCCGGGGACGTACCCGATCCGGATCTCGAACTCGGATCTCTACCTCGACCCGGCGACCGTCGATCGCCTGCGCCGCGATCCGCTCGCGCTCGACAGCGTGCTGCGCGCCCTGCGTGCGATCCCCGGTGTGGCCGACGCCTACTTCAGCGAAGCGCTCGCCAGCCATGCGGCGGCTGGCGATCGCGTGGCCCGAGCGGCGCTGATGAGCTACTACCCCGGGCGCAGCGGCGATCTGGTCGTCGTGCCGAAACCGTACTGGACCTATGTCGGGACTGACGGCGGGGACCCCGCGTCGCACGGAACGCTCTACGCGTACGACCAGCGCGTGCCGGTGATCCTGTTCGGCCAGGGGATCAAACGCGGGGAGTACCTGCGCGCCGTGACGCCGGCGGATATCGCGCCGACCCTCGCGTTCCTCGTCGGCGTCACGCTCCCGCAGCCGGACGGAGACGTGCTGGTCGAGGCCATCGCGCCGGCCTCGGCGCAGGCGCCCACGCGCCAGGCGCCTCCGGCGGCGGGCCCCGTCATCCGCTGAGGCCCCGTGTCCTACACGCTGCAGATGCTGCTCGGACTCGTCGCCGGACTGGCGGTGGGCATCGTGTCCGCCGCGTCGGCCGCGCCGTGGCTGCAGGCGCTGCCGGCCGCGGTCGAGCCCATCGGCACGCTGTTCATCAACGCGATCCGGATGACCGTCATCCCGCTGGTCGTGTCGAGCCTGATTGTCGGCGTCGGCGGCGCAGCGAGCGCGCGATCGGTCGGCCGCTTCACGGCGCGTGCGCTGGCGATCTTCGTGACGGCGATCGGGGCGGCCGCGCTGTTCTCGGCCGCGGTCGGCTATCCCGTGTTCGCGCGCCTGCGGATTGACCCCGCCGTGGCCGAACGGCTGCGCCAGAGCGCGGCGGCGGGACCGCTGCACGCGGGCGGCGCCATCGTGCCGACGTGGTCGCAGTGGCTGGTGGACCTGGTGCCGGCGAACCTGTTCAAGTCGGCGGCCGACGGCGCCATGCTGCCGCTGATTGTCGGGGGCGTCGCGTTCGGGCTCGCGTTGCGCGCGATCGGCGACAGCGGAGCGCGTGCAACGCTGCTCGCCATCCTCAAGGCCGTCGCCGACGCGATGCTGCAGTTGGTGACCTGGCTGCTGCGCCTCGCGCCGATCGGCGTATGCGCGCTCGCCATGCCCCTCGGCCATCGGATGGGCACAGGGGCCGCCGAGGCGCTGCTGTTCTACGTCGTCGCGATGTCTGCCATTTCCGTGGCGTTCATCGTCGTCGTCCTGTTGCCGTTCGCGGTCATCGGAGGCCGGCAGTCGCCGGCGGCGTTCCTGCGCGCGGCGGCGCCGGTGGTCGCCGTGGCGTTCAGTTCGCGCTCGTCGCTGGCCGCGCTGCCCGCGAGCATCGAGGCCGTGCGGACGACGCTCAAGCTCCCGGGCGAGATCGCGACGCTCTACCTCCCGCTGGCCTCGGCCGTCTTCCGCACCGGCGGGACCATCGCCCAGGTGCTGGGCGTGTTCTTCATCGCGCGCCTCTACGGCCTCGACCTCACGCCGGCCCACCTCGGCACCATCGTCGTGTCGGCCGTCTTGACGACGTTTACGATCCCGGGCATTCCGGCCGGCGCCATCATCGTGATCGCGCCCGTGCTGGCGTCGGTGGGCGCGCCGGTCGAGGGGCTCGGCCTGTTGATGGGCGTCGACACCATTCCCGACATGTTCCGCACCACCGCCAATGTCGTCGGGTGGCTCGCGGGGGCGGTCGTCCTCGGCCGCCGGGAGCGCAGGGAGACGTAGCGTGGCCAGCTTCAACGACCTCTTCGGCGGATCGCCGACCGTGACCGCCGACGCGCCGGGCCGCGTCAACCTGATCGGCGAGCATACCGACTACAACGGCGGCTTCGTGCTGCCGGCGGTGATTCCGCAGCGCAC
>Ga0315292_10000793_pt1 | contig 15724 bp, 15 predicted proteins | sample YL17G13_0_MG_FD_204029 | JGI IMG/M metagenome (GOLD analysis project Ga0315292, IMG submission 204029) | Sediment microbial communities from Yellowstone Lake, YNP, Wyoming, USA - YL17G13_0 | ecosystem: Environmental > Aquatic > Freshwater > Lake > Sediment | place: USA: Wyoming | collected... | reverse complement strand
AACCCGATAATGACTAGGGCAATGACACCAAGTATAATCCATCCAAATATTTCCATAACTATCATTGTACAGATAATCTTTCCACTAAATAAGGTATTAGGAAAGCGGAAAATTCCCCCAATTTTTTAAGGGCTGTTGTAAAGGATAAGTATATAAAAAAGTACGAAAAATTTGAACAAAAAATAAAAAATGATTAAGAGATGATCAGACTCCCTACAACCCGGAGCTTGCCACCTTCAAGATAGTGAAGGACAACTCGTGCACTGGGCGGATAAACGAGTGCTTTCTCCATGGTCAGGGTAAGCGTCGGCATCCGCCAGTCGCCTTCTACCACGATTTTTTCCAGACGCATGGGAAGGAATTGCATCCAGTGACCGGCATACAGCACCATACCTTCCTTGAGGGGGGCAGGCCAGTATTTCACGATTTGGGCTTTTCCTGATATGGTGGTGGCATATTTGATCTCATGATCATTTGTCAGGACAAAACCACGGTCAAGATCTTCGGATTCAATATTTTTCAGAGCGAGTCCGACTCTATCACCGGTTATGGCGTTCTCTGCATCATCATCATGTTTCTGGATAGATCGGATCTGTGCAGTTTTTTCTGACGGTAGGACTCTAAGCGTGTCGTGTTTTTTTATGCTTCCCTGGGCAACAAAACCAAGAACGACAACGCCAACTCCTTTTACATTGAAATGGGCATCTACTGGTACAACACCTTTACCTGCTGCATCATGCGTTTTCTGGTGGGCGGTCTGTTTTACAGATATATCAAGCATCTTTTCGCGAAGGCCAACGATGTCCTCCTCGAGCATCTCGTAATGTTCCAGTACTGTACCCTTGATTAGGGGAGTAATCTGATCAAGTGAGATATAATTTTTGAGGATGAGATAACCTTTGGATTTTCCAGAACACTGGAGCATCAGTACACATTCACCGAAGGTTGCGTTGATTTCATCGACCACAAGGACAACGCGATCCGAAAGTGATACTGCATAAAAAAGGGAAGATAGTTTCTCCGGATATCGCGTAGGTTCTATAAATGTGACGGTTGCTTCGCCCTTTTTCAGGTTATAAAAGGTGATATCGCTTATCGTTCCTTTCTTTCCCAGATCTTTGGCGTAATCGGGAGGGGCGATTATTGCGACGGTGAGGTTGGACATAGTAGCAATAGTTTATTTATTCTGGTTTATTAGGACTTAGGATCAAAAGGGGAATTTGGATTTTTTATCGCAAAAACTAATTATTGTCCGGAAGACAGTTGTTGGAGCAAATGAAAAGTCAAATAAAATTATTAAGTCTTGTGGGGATCGCCCTCTTTCTCATAATTCTTTCCCGAATAAATCTTAATTCCCTTTTTGAAATCCTTGCTCACACGAATGTTGTGCTTCTTATTCTTGCATTTTTGATAAACTGTATTGCAATAGTATTGAAATCCCTCAAATGGAAAATTATCGTAAACTCGTTTAAGCCAGATTTTTCTCTCATGCAGAGTATTGTGGCATTTTTTGTTGGTTTTTCCTTTTCCACGATCACCCCAGCAAAACTTGGGGATTTCATAAAAGTGTTTTATATTATGGATGAACACTGCACCTTGGGAAAATCTCTATCTACTATCGTAATCGATCGCCTTATCGATATAATCCTTTTATTTTCAATAGCTATTATTGGCATCTTTGGGTTCTCAGTTTTCTACCATATCGAGATCCTCTCTCTCAGCACAATTATTCTGATCATTGCCATACTATGTGCAGGACTGTATATCGCGCTCAACAGGTCAATACTCTCTACCCTTCTCAAACCATTTTTCAATATCTTTGTGCCAAAGCATCTTAAAAGCAAAGTTTCTCTTTATTACGATGACTTTTTTACAGGTTTATTCAAGTTTTATTACGATCGGATCCGGTTTTTTTCATCTATCGGTATAGGGATCATCTCTTGGATCCCCACTTTCATCTATGGATATCTGCTGGCACTTTCTATTGGAATTGACATTGGCGTGCTCTTCTTTGTGCTTGTCATTCCGGTGCTAAGCCTCCTCGACCTCCTTCCAATCAGCATATCCGGTATCGGGACTCGCGATGTGGCACTCATATTCTTTTTTAGCCTTAAAGGGATTTCACCAGAACAGGCAGTTGCTTTCTCGCTGTTATATTTGTTCATGAGCTACTGGCTCATTGCATTGATCGGGGCTGGGGTTTATCTTCGATATCCGGTAACAATACCAAAAGAATTTAATTAATTCCAAGGGGTTTTCGAGCAATTATCCCAACCGTATAAGAGTAGAATTGTTTACAGGGAAATGTGTTTTCGATAAGACCGATCTTCTTGCGTAAACCTACGTTGATGATTTCACGATCATTTGTTGCAAGTGGGGGAAGTGCCTGAAGACCAAAGGTCGTTTCAATCTCAAGCCCCGAATTTATGATAGCAGTTTTTAGGCGTTTTGGAGAGTAGTCCTCCTCATACCCGAATTCGAAGTTTTTCATCAAGACTGCAAAAAATTTTCCTACCTTGTACCACAGGCAGAGCGAATTTGGGACAATAATGATCACCATCCCGTCGGGTTTGGTCACTCGGGCCATTTCGGCGATTGCGGCAATATTATCCGGGTCCTTAAAATGCTCAATAACACCAGAGTTATAAACGAGATCAAAGGTATTGTCGTTAAATGGGATCTTAAATATGCTGCCGAGAACGGGGTATATACAATTGATACGTGCGAGGTTCAGAGCTGCCAGCGAGATATCGAGACCGACGGTAGTGTGATATTTTGAGAGATACGAAAGGGTTTGACCGGTCCCACAACCGGCCTCAAGGATAGTAGAACCTTTAGGAAGTGAAAGTTCAACCTTCTCTATAAAATCAAGATACTTAAGGCTGTAATCACTTACAATCAGATTTTTTGTCCAGACCTTGTCCCAAACCTCTTCTGCCATTAATGCTCTCTCACTTTAATGATATAATACAGTCATGTTATATCCCATTTAGGATTAAAAATTTGACTTCTATAAATGTTTAATACCGTGATGAGGCTTTTTATGTTCAGCAAGTCAAAAATTATACAGAGCACCCATGATCTCTATTCTCTTTCCTCTCTACAATGAACGGGATAACGTCGTTAATTACAACATTGATCTCTTTCCGATAATCGATGATATTGCACAAAAAACCGGTGAGAAATTCGAGTTTGTTTTTATCGACGATGGTAGTCAGGATGATACTGTTGAACAGATCAGGAAGATTGCTAGAAGCCGAAACGATGTGACACTGATGGTTCACCAGAAAAATTGTGGGATGGGAACAGCAATAAAAACGGGACTCGGTTCGAGCCAAGGCGACCTTATTATAACGATGGATGCCGATCTGACATTCCGGCCAGTAGATGTATTGAAACTCATCGAAAAATACCGTGAAACTGGTGCGGATTGCATATCTGGTTCACCTTATCTAAAACAGGGGCTCATGGATGAGGTAACACCCTTCCGGCTTTTGATGAGCAAATCGGTGAACTTCCTCTACCGAATTCTTCTTGGAGAGAAAATTACCTCCGTGAGCCCGATTTTCCGTCTATATAGACGCAATGTCCTAACCGGAATGAATATCTCAAGCAAGAATTTTGAGATTAATGCTGAGATCATATCAAAGCTCATCATCAGCGGGAAAAAAGTGGTGGAGATCCCTGTTCCTCTTCTAAAGCGAAAACACGGGGAATCAAAAATCAATGTAAAAAAGGAGGTAAAGAATTATATTCTGCTTCTTATCAAAATTTTTGAAATCAAGTACCTCCATCGAGTGTGGAAATAATTACCTTTTCTAGAATTTGCTTTTTTATTACAGACTCAAAAAACCCAATCCTTTTTACATCACCTATATCTGGCACCGGTAAAAATACCATGTAACATGTTTGCTATCATTCTTGGCACCCGTCCTGAGATCATAAAGATGTCGCCAATCATCCGATCTTGCCAGAAAAAGGGAATTGATTTCTTTGTCCTCCATACGGGTCAGCACTACTCATACAATATGGATAGGGTCTTCTTTGAAGAACTCAATCTTCCAAGGCCGGACTTTAATCTTGATGTAGGATCAAAAAGCCACGCAGAACAGACAGGATTAATTATGACAGGTGTCGAGAAGATTCTCGAAGAAAAAAAACCAGAAGTCGTGCTAATACAAGGAGATACCAATACCGTTCTTGGGGGAGCTCTCGCTGCATCAAAATCTTACGTGCGTGGGAATCATTCCTTACCGATAGAGGTTGGACATGTCGAAGCGGGATTGCGCAGTTTTGATAGAACCATGCCGGAAGAAGTAAACCGTATTGTTGCCGACCATTTGTCAGACTACCTATTCGCTCCAACAGAGGACGCCAAGAAAAATCTTCTGAAAGAGGGGATTCCCAAAAAAAAGATTTCAGTGACAGGTAATACGATAGTTGATGCAGTTCTAGAAAATCTGACACTCTCTAGAGTCAGATCAGATGTAATCCATGAACTCGGGCTTACTGCTGATGGCTACTTCCTTATCACGCTCCATCGTCAGGAAAATGTTGATAATAAGAAAAGATTCAAAGGAATTCTGGAAGGACTTGGCCATATTCACGAGTCCGTCGGATTACCACTCGTATTCCCGATTCACCCCCGTACTGAAAAAATGATTAAATCATTTGGATTAAAACTAAAGGGTTTCCAGATGATTAAACCGCAGGGATTTCTGGAGTTTATTCAGCTTGAATCGAGTGCACATATGATCTTGACCGATTCTGGTGGAGTTCAGGAAGAGGCCTGCATTCTCAAAGTACCTTGTGTTACAATACGAGACTCCACTGAGCGTCCGGAAACGGTTGATGTGGGAGCAAATGTTATCGCTGGTGTTGAACCCCAGTCAATTGTTAATGCAGCGGAGATAATGATGGGCAAGCCGCGTTCTTGGAAAAATCCGTTCGGTGATGGAAAGGCTGGCGATCGAATTATTGATATCATCACCCCAACATAACCTGGTTTTTTACTGTTTACGGGTATTTAACAGGTAAGAACAAATGGTTTGAATTTTTTATTGAATTGTCTTGATCTGCTCGTCCTTCTTGTGGATAATCACAAACACGAGTATCAGGAGAACAAGATATTGAAGTGTGAAAAAGAGAAGTGTGAGGTACCAACCATAGGACCCCGCCGGATTTGTATATTCTTGGTTTGTATAAAATCCCCCGAACATTAGGGGAAATTCGATATAGGCAAGGATCTGCACAATATAGAAGAGGATTATTTTGAATATATCATCCACTACAAGAAGGCAAAGGAACGGTGTATACCAGACAATATATTGAGGGCTGTGGAACTTAGTGAATAATATTACTGTGATGAAAGCACAGAGTAGGGTTTTCACAAGTGTGACAGGTCTCTTCACCGTATCGACGAAGGAGGTATAAAGGAGATACAGAATAATAATTCCCATCAACACGTACATCACAATAGACACGCTTTCCGGTAGAATCCCAAGGTGCCCGATCTCATTCAACCAAGAGTATAGAGTATAAGTTGCGGTGTTCGCATAAACACCGACGGTTGCCCCAGTTGCAAATAGATATGTCCTGATTGCATCAGGCCGTATCACGAGAAACGGCAGGAGGAAGATTACCAAAAGCGGGATCATCACTTTAAAGACTGTGATAACCTCATTCTTAAGCGATGTTTTTTTGGAATTATGGAGGATAAAAAAAGGAAATGCAATGGCTGGGAAGATTTTAGCAAAGAAACCAATGCCTATCGATAAATATCCCTTCATATTCATTCCGTAGACTGTAAATAAAACTCCAAGCATTAGAAGACTAGTTGGGAACGCATCATATTTGGTCAGTACGAAATATGCCGTGGCAAAAGCTGTTGCGTAAATAAGTGCTGCAATAAAGGCCGTTCTCTCATTATAAATTCTCAATGCAATAAAATAGATACAGAGGATAATGATTAGGTCACAGAGCGCCATGAGAATTTGAAAAGTGTATACAAATACAAGAGCATCATGAAAAAATAGTGCCGGCATTAGTGCAATGAGAATTGGTACAAATATCAGCAATGGGTAATCAAAATTGTAATTGAGATAGGGCAACTGACCCTGAACAATCATCAAGGCATGTTCGAGATAGAATCCAAAATCGAAATAGTCAATAAATGAGTGAAATATCATTGTAGTCACAAAGAGTACAAAAAATTTCGTTAAAAGGGACGCAATGATCAATATGATGATATGATTTCTCACGACTTTTGTATTAATATTATCAAACCTGACCGACAGAAACTGCAGTGGTTCCTCCTTTACTACTTTCTTTCCTCCTTCGACGCACTTAACCTTATTTTTCTTCGCCATTCCGGTTATCCTGAATGAATATTGACATTAAATAGATTTTTATATATCGGTTCAATCAGATTGGCCAAACGTCTCAATTCTGTTTTCTGGATTTTCCTACATCTTTGTCCAGGTTATACGACGGTTCATAATAAAATTCCATACGAATCCCACCAGAATCCCAATAAAATTGGAGATAAGATAATACACTCCTCCAACACTTGTCAGCAAGAACAGGATTCCCATGTTGATAATAAGCCCCCCAAACGATACAGCATGAAAGGATATGAGACGGTGCCATCGGCTGGTAAGTTTATGTGATATCTCCGAATTAAATGTCCAGATATCATTCCAGATAAAATTATTGAGAATGGAGAGTTCAATTGCGAATAAGCTTGAGACTAGGTAATATAAGCCAACGTATTCCGTCAAGTACCAGAGAACTCCCATGTTCACGACGATACCAGAAATACCAACCAGCCCAAACTTGATTGCTTTTTTCCACTCTTTCCATGTTGCGCTTTGATGGTGAGAGAGTGAAAATAGTGCAATGTCTATGACCTGCTGTATATACTCAATAATAGTTTTCAGTTTTAATTTACTCGAACCGATTTCCCGGTCCACAAATTCAAAGGGAATCTCTTTATCTTTTTCCCATATTCCCTTTCCCAGCACTTCAAGGAGGATTTTATAACCACGTGGTTTCAACGGAGCATTAACAATAACACTTTTTCTTACCGCAAAAAAACCACTTACCGGATCTGATACATCAGGAAAGAGCAGGCGGCCCAAAAATGTTGCTCCGAGCGAGATTATCCGGCGTTTGATAGGCCATTTTCGTATCCCGCCCCCTTCCATATACCGGCTTCCGATAACAATATCATTGCCATCCATAATCTCGCTATACATAACCGGAATAAGAAACGGGGGATGTGAGAGATCGGCATCAATCACGACGAGGATATCAGACGATGCGTGAATAAATCCTTCTGCCACCGATTGTGAAAGTCCGTGATCTGCCAGACGAATGATAATATTTACATTAGCCATTTTCTTTTTAATTTCATTAACAATCAAAATAGTTCCATCAGGAGAATTGTCGTCGACGACAAGGATCTCTCCATTGAGATTATTCTGTTTGAAAACCGCATCTACTTCGGTAATAATATTCCTGATATTCGCCTCTTCTTTAAAGGTCGGGATAATGACGGTAAGATCGTACATGGGAGTTCAAAAATTTGATAGCTATGATGAGACAAATAGATATATCCCGGTGTTCTGGCCGAGGGGTTTTGTGTTCTTATTTAACCATGCAATCGCATCACCATTAGGATTTGCCGCACTGATATCTCCGGTAACAATATAATATACCGTGTTGTTTCCTTTTCCTCCATAGATTGCTTCAAGTTCTTTTCCAGTGTCTGCACCAAACTCGACGGTCTGGTCAGATACATTTGAATAATAATAATCGAGGGGGAGGGACACATAGCCTGGAACGGTCACAATAAAATCCCCGGGCTTTGTCATCTTTTGAAGCTGACCAGAGAGACCTTTCCAATCATCTTTTGAGTACCCAGAATAATAATTTACAAGTGTTGCGGCGTTGATAATAACCAGGAATGCAATAAAGCCATATATTACCCCCTGTTTGTGGATAAGACCGTAAAATAATTTGTAGGAGATCGCAGTACCAATAAAAAAAACAGTATTGAAAAAAAGAAGGTAGCGGGGAATCATCGGCATTTTGTAAGAGAGGATGAAGCTGATGATAAATGTAAGAATCGTCATTGTCATTAAAAAAATTCCTTTGTTTTTGTCCAGTAAAAATGCCTGGATAATGCCTATTATAAAGAGGAGAAGAAAGAGGATCATTGAGATGTCAGAAAAACCGGAGATCTGCCTGAATGTTTCACTTATAATTCCCAGACCTTGAATACCATACGTGGGTGCCGAAGATGTCCGGGTTGCAAAGAGCTGGATCGCCAGCAATATAAGAGGAAAACAGAGGATGATAAACAAAATAATTGATAATGCAATCATTTTGAGGTTCTGGAGGTTTTTTTGGATGTTTGTAATCTGAATCATAAGTGCATACAACACAAGCGCTGCAATGATGACAAACGCATAAAAGTGCGACCAGAATGCAAGTGCGGAAAGGATCCCAAACAGGGCCCAGTTTTGCAGGTCATTTGTTTTTAAAGCTTTGAAATAAAAGACCAATGCAAATGAGACAAAAAAAAGCACCAAAGAGTATGCACGGGCTTCTTGTGAATAAAATATCAGAAATGGTGAAAATGCAAACGCTGCGGCAGCAATAATACCGACATTTCGATCCAAAAATTCTTTTCCAGCAAAATAGATCAAGGGTATTGTCATTACCCCAACGAGTGAAGGAACAAAACGGAGGATTACTTCATTGTTTCCCAACATGAGCATGAAATGTTCAATCCAGTAGAATAAAGGAGGATTGAACTCCCCACCCGCCGTTGCTTTCCAGATTTCAGGAATGGACATCATGGCAAACTTGTAGGTTGCACCTTCATCAAGCCAAAGCGAATTAAATCCGAGATTGTAAAACCGGAGGAAACCGCCAACAATAGTCAATAGAATTAGGATCTGGATATATCGGCTGTTGATTATAGATGATCGGATATTTTCCACTGAAAGATCACGAAATAATTGGATTGGGGAAATGTAATCTCCATCAAGATTACATTCTGTGTCCTCACCTGATTTTTTTCCTTTTTCCCGATCCACGCGTTTCCTCGCCATCGCTATCATCTACTATATCATAAATATGCGAATATAGTTTGTTGCATTACTGTTCTATTCAAAGACACTTCTGGCCCTGACTGGTTTAGCTTTTAAGTGCCAACTCTGTCAGGTTTCCAGAATAATTTAAACGTCCGTTTTATCCATAAGGGGGGATTTGATAGCTTCAAGTAATTCTAAAGTACTGGTAACTATTATTGCAGATTCTTCAAGCATCAGGTTCACCTTCTCATACATACCAGCCCTGCGGAAATCTGTCCGCAACGCGATTACTTGTTTCTTTTGTGCATATGCATATCCCATCTCCCATGCCGTGCCTGAATCCGCATCTGCACCGTCGATAACTGCAATGACTATATCAGATTTTTCAAGAGCTTGCAAATTTTCTGAAAAGATCCTGGACTGCTCTTCTTTGTCCCTTGTGTGAGAATCATCTCCCGTTTCCTGAGCCAGAAAAACATCAAAAAAATTATTTCTCAAACTTCGGGCGATTGATAAATTATAAGCACGCTCACCTTCTGAAAAAAGTGGAGCTGCAAGATAAACCCGATATTGAGAGAATGCCATTACATCCATAGCCTTTATTTTTGGAAAACGTGCAAGAAACACACCCCGGCCCATCCGTTTTGGCGATTGTTGATTTACGCTTCCATAAAAGGTACTGGTTACTCCGCAGGTAGGTGATGAATTGACACCAAGTATACAGAGGGGGAGTCCCCGTTCAGCAATAACATGCTCCACTTGTACTACAAGCTTGTCCATCAGGCTGGCAAATTCCGGTGTGTTAAGACGTTCAAGAAATGTACCTGGTTTTCTGTCAGGGCCCAGATGTAACGTCTCCGGACAAGGTAGAGGCACCATCTCAATACCAAAACGTTTACAGCGTTTGATACTTCGCTCAAACAGATCCAGATCAGCAGGTTTGGTGATCCCCCGTGCACGCAGAGCCGGGTTGAGGATGCAAGGACTGCAGAGTACGTACATTAATAGACTGTGTGCACGCACAGATGATCAATGATGCCACTGTATGCATACCGGGATAACAGCTGTGACCCCAGGAAGTGTACAGTCAAAAAACTTGAAAAATCCGGCTTATTAAAAATTTTTAATAAAATCTCTCATATTCCAAGAAATACTTTACTCCTTGATCCTACTGCAGAACAGGCCCTCTCACCTGCGGACAAATATGTCAGGTCCATAACAGTACTGGATTGCTCATGGGTAGTACTGGATACCGGGAAAGTTCACTCGTGGAGGATCCGCAGGGCGCTCCCATTTTTAGTGGCAGCAAACCCGGTAAATTTCGGCAAACCTTGTGTGCTCTCATCTGTAGAAGCACTTGCGGCAGCATTGTATATAATTGGTGAAAAAGAGAGGGCCGCAGAACTCTTGTCAAAGGTCAGCTGGGGAATCCGTTTTTTAGAGGTGAATCGTGAACCCCTTGACCTGTACACTTCGGCAAAGGATAGTACTGAGATAATAAAAATTCAGGAGCTCTTTATTTGAGCTTGTGTTTAAAAGCGTATTATTTTTCGAATAATGGACGTTCCAAATATTGTTTTCATTTGAAATATTTATAAAAATTAGTGGTTAAAATATTATAGTTCACCTATAACAATATACAAATAAGGAAAAGTATCTGCGCAACATGAGGAGTAAGAATAATTTTGGCCGATAATACGGTAATTTCGATTTTGTGTGTTGATGATGAACCTTTTGTATTGGAAATATTAAAAAAAATTTTTGAACGGGAGTCCGAATTTTTAGTAAAGACCTGTTTAAATGCAACGGATGCCTTGGGACAATTAAATGCCGAGTGGTTTGATGTTGTCATTGCAGATTTTGGCCTGCCTGATAGAGACGGAATTCAATTACTCAAAGAAACCCGGGTAATGGGATTTTCCGGACTTTTCATAATAATCACCGGTAAACATCGCGCTCACGTTGCTATAGATGCTTTAAATAATGGTGCAGATTATTATGTGCAAAAAGGAGCTGGAATTGTAAATGACATTGACTCGCTTATTGTATTTATAAAGCAAGGTATAAGAAAAATTCGGGCTGATAGCATATTGCGAGAGAGGGAAAACCTGTATCGTTCAATTATTGAAAACCAATCAGATCTCATTTGCCGTTTCCTTCCCGGGGGAGAGATTCGTTTTGTAAATGATTCATTTGCGAATGTTATCGGAAATGGAAAGAGAGAGGTGATAGGTCTTAATTTTATTTCCCTTATTCCAGAAGAAGAGCATAAGAAAATTCTTGCGCAAATAGACAATTTATCCCCTTCAAAACCTGGAATAGTCCTCAAACATGCAATCAAGAAGTTGGATGGGACATCCATTCTGGTTGAATGGAATTATCAAACGATTTTCGACTCGGATGGAAATGTTGTGGAGTGTCAGACAACAGGGAGGGAGATTTCCGTAATAGGGCAGGACCTTGAGTCTCTCTCATCAAAGAGTGTTGAGGAGGCTGTTACATCCCTTCAAACAACTGCAAGTGGTACTGAATCTGATGATGAATGGAAAACCTTTACTAAAACCATCGATACACTTGAGAACCCAATATTTGCTATAGACAAAACCGGAGTCGTCATACTATGGAATAAAGCCATTGAACGGTTGACCGGGTATCTGTCAAAAGACATGATCGGAAAAGGGAATCGGGAGTATGCTATTCCCTTCTTCGGTGAACCAAGACCAATGCTGGTTGATTATATCGTCATATCAACAGACAAAAGACTTTCAGGAAAATTCCCGGGAATAAAACGAATCGGAAACACATTCATAGGTGAAATGGAAAAAGTCAGAATTCATGAAAAACCGATGTTTTTATGGGGTAAAGGAACCGGGGTTTATGACGGAAAAGGCGGGTTGATGGCTGCAGTCCAGACAATTGAGGTTGTCGAGCAACAGCATTTACCTCAACCCGAAGGGGATTCAGAAGAGGAAATTTATATCGGGGGATTATCAAGTCCTTCACTCAAGATTGCCGGTGGCAGCGCAAGCGAATCGATTGCTGGTCTTGTCCCATCTCCTCCCAGAGGTTATGGCATCTACGCAACAAACAAGCGGTTGTTTATAATCCAAAATCCTGATGTTAATAGTTCAAAAACCGCGGGAATGCCCTATATTCCCTATGTTCTGGACGACCTTTTCGGTTCCAGAGCATCCATCGATAACCGCACTAAAACGATCGAGACAATTGAAAAATTATCGGTTTACGAGATTGAAAAACAAGACCTGATAACAATAGAATTAATGAAACCGGTTCTGCTTCCTGGTTTCCTGACTATTTACAACAGGACGGGTGAATCTTTCAGGATGTTTATTGATCATAAAACGGCATTTTTACAGGCAGAACAATTGATAAAATCGTTCCATCCGGAAATTTTACGGTTGGAATAAATCCAAATAATAAATATTTTTAGTATTTTTCCCTGGGTAAATCCTGATAATCCATTTATTATTTATCGTTTGAGAAAACTCTCCATTTCCTCTCTTTTAACTTAATGATTGTAAGAGAGGTTATCTTTACACCCAATTCTCATTTTCTTAATGATTTTGATTAAATAAAAAAAATTGTTGAAGATCAGCAAGGTTACTTTATCCCCATAGCTTTTTTGTATACGACCACCATGTAAATTTGTATGATCAAGGTTGCCATCAATGGTTACGGTACTATTGGTAAGCGAGTCGCCGATGCGGTTGCTGCCCAGAAGGACATGAAGGTAATCGGGGTATCAAAGACCCGCCCGAATGCCGAAGCATTTGTAGCAAAACACCGTGGATACCCACTATTCATTGCAGATCTTTCAAAAAAGGCTGCATTTGAAAAAGCAGGGCTCCAGGTTTCCGGGTCTGTGGAGGATATGTGCAAAGCAGCCGATATTGTTATTGATGCAACACCGGGAGATGTGGGGGCCACGAATAAGCCACTCTATCAAAAGCTCGGGATTAAGGCAATCTGGCAAGGTGGCGAAGAGCACGAGATCGCGGGGTTCTCTTTCAACTCTTCCTCAAACTATAAGGATGCGATTGGCAGGCAGTTTGTGAGAGTGGTTTCATGCAATACCACCGGGCTTTGCCGGATAATTCATGAAATTGATAAGGAGTTTGGGGTTGCGCATGTCCATGCAATCATGGTCAGGCGGGGATCTGATCCTGGGGAGATAAAAAAGGGACCCATCGATGCTGTTGTTCTGGACCCGGTAAGTGTGCCCAGTCATCATGGCCCGGATGTCCAGACCGTATTACCTCACATTTCTATCACCACAATGGCAATGATCGTGCCTACTACAATGATGCACATGCATGCAATCCAGATAACTACTAAAAAACCGGTTAATCGTGACAGGATCGTCGATCTCATAAAAAACCACCCTCGCCTTGGACTCATAAAAAAGACGCTGGGGATAAAAAGTACAGCCGAACTCAAGGAGTTTGCCATGGATCTTGGCAGGCAACGCTCGGACCTTTGGGAGAACTGCATCTTTGAAGAATCAATTTACGCCAACAATAACGAGCTCTGCTTTTTCCAGGCAATTCACCAGGAAGCTGATGTAGTCGTCGAAAATATTGATGCGATCCGAGCTATGATGGGCCTTGAAACTGATGCAGCAAAATCAATAGCTGCCACCAACAAGGCTCTCGGTTTTTCTCCTATCCAGAATAACCATTAACACCCATTATGACCCATATTTTTTAATGGACACGTACGAGCAGGCAACCCGAAATACTGTTGAAGTCGTCACAGAAGACGACCTCCGCGCACTTCTCACCCAACCACATAAAAAGGTCTATGCAGGGTATGAACCCAGCGGTGAGATTCATCTCGGCCATCTCGTCACGGTAAATAAGCTTGTAGATCTTCAGAATGCTGGTTTTGAAGTAATTGTCCTGCTTGCCGACCTCCACGCCTTCCTCAACCGGAAAGGAACTATGGAGAAAGTGGGGGAACTTGCTGATTACAACCAGCGATGTTTTGAGGGGCTCGGCCTGAAGAATGTTAAATATGTGCTTGGGTCCGATCTTCAGTTAAACCGGGAGTATGAACTTCTTGTTCTCCAGCTCTCACAGCAGATTACTCTAAACCGGGCAACGCGGAGCATGGATGAAGTGGGGAGGCAGATGGACCACCCGACTGTTTCACAGATGGTATACCCGCTCATGCAGATGGCAGATATCGCTTTGCTCGGGGTTGATGCAGCAGTCGGAGGTATTGACCAGCGAAAAATCCATATGCTGGCTCGTGAGCACCTGATCAACTTTGGATACAAACCTCCGGTATGTATTCACACCCCCATTCTTAACGGGCTTGATGGAAAAAAGATGTCGTCTTCTCAGGGCAATTACATTTCGATTGCTGATACAGCAGAGGATATTTTGAAAAAATGCCAGAAAGCATTTTGTCCCCCGGAAATTCCCGAGAATCCGATCCTCCAGATATTCCAGCACCACATCTTCCCCCGTCTTCCGGAGATTACGATTAAAAGACCGGCAAAATTTGGCGGAGATCGGACTTTTACAACTTATCAGGATCTTGAGGCATCCTATGGGAAGGGGGAAGTGCATCCGCTTGATCTCAAGAAATCCTGTGGTGAATGCCTTGTTGAAATATTTGCGCCTGTACGGGAATATATAAAGTAAGATGGAAAATTACCTAATGATTTATGGTGGCTCTCTGTGAGTTTTGAGAAACGGCTGGATAAATTCGATAAGAGATTAGAAGAGATGGGTGTCCGCATTAAAGATGCTGACCAGTTCAAAGTTTCCGAGGATGTTTTTGATGACGTCACGCTTCTTGCACTCTACAAGCTTGTCCATAAAAAGTGGCTTTCGGTAATTGGCGGATCGATCAGCACTGGCAAAGAAGCGAATGTATTTTACGGTGAACGTGAAGGCGTGAGTGTGGCCATCAAGATTTATCGGATACGCACAGCAAATTTTACGACGATGAGCTCCTACATCACCGGAGACCGTAGGTTTTCACGGGTAAAAAAATCACGAAAAGAACTGGTCTTTGCCTGGACAAGAAAGGAGTTCTCGAATCTTGTTCGGGCTCAGGATGCGGGTATTCCTGTTCCCGAGCCCCTCGTATGGGACAGGAATATTCTCATCATGTCATATCTGGGGGAGAATGAAATTCCGTATCCGCAGCTTAAAAACGCGGATTTTGATGACGCCGCGGGAATCTATGCAACCATTATGAGGTATATTGATGTCCTCTACAACGAAGCTGAACTCGTACATGGGGACCTGAGTGAGTTTAATATCTTATATAGCGAAAAGCCGTATCTCATTGATATGGGTCAGTCGGTCACCCGGGATCACCCCCGTGCATACCAGTTTCTCATGCGGGATATTCGCAATATCAACAGGTTTTTTAAAAACCGCTGTGATGTGCGTAATGATGTTGAAATTTTCAATTCAGTAACCGGACTTGATTCAGCTGAACCATGATAACTACGAACAACGATATACTATATACCATATCAGTGCTGTGAAATGTACAATTGAATGCTATATACGAGGTTAGAGAGAAAATGATGCAGGAAGTAAAAATCGCCGGAAGCAGAGTGGGCGTTCTGATTGGAAAAGGCG